>Ga0307966_1003027_pt1 | contig 12692 bp, 9 predicted proteins | sample OrgLakmetagen646_FD_203141 | JGI IMG/M metagenome (GOLD analysis project Ga0307966, IMG submission 203141) | Saline water microbial communities from Organic Lake, Antarctica - #646 | ecosystem: Environmental > Aquatic > Non-marine Saline and Alkaline > Saline | place: Antarctica: Organic Lake... | reverse complement strand
TAATTTGGCAGGGAAAAGTTACATGATGAAGTTGCCCAGATTGACCTCTGCTTCAAAAAATAATCATTATAAATGATTTAACGATTCTGCAATCTCGAATTTGGAGCAGGGGTGCAGGGAATGCCAGCGAATGGGAGGCACTCACACAAGGGACACAGGAAAAGACAAAATATGTAGCTCCACACCAGCTGCGAGTCCATCAGCACAGTTTTTGATACCTGAGTTGCGGGGTCAAATATAGCTTAATACAAAAATGAAATGGAGCCAATCGACGTCCTGGTTGGAATTTGGAAATTATTTTGCAGCAATACATGCAAGCAATTTTAGCTGGAGCTTTTTCGGCTCCAATTCATGTCCTCACTTTTACACCAGAGTTGCGGGGTGAATGATCAAGGATATCAAAATTTAGAGAGGGCACGGATTGGTGCAGTGTGTGAGCAATGATGTATGTTCTTGCAGTTCTACATTCCCTAAAAATCCAGATTGCGTAGCCATCTACTGGGTCTTTTTGCCTGCTTTCTTTGTAGGCATGTGAAGGAGTGTTTTAGCTATATCCAGCGCAACTTTCAGGTCCCAAATTGGTGAAGGGGTTAAGGAGATAGAGCCAAGATTGGCTTATTGGCACATTTTGACTAGGAAAGGGAGGTCCAGCTGTGGAAACGACCTCCACAACTGCCCCCTTAAGAAATAAATTTATAGTAAACCACCAACCCGTGTGTAATTCTCATGTATGTAACCGAAACCTCAGACTTACACAATTTTTCCTGACACCTTTCTTCACAATGGCATGGGGCCGTGCACCCCCACCCCCTCCCCCTCTATGATCAAACTTTGTGCTGTGGGACCTTATAAAGTATGCCTTCACATTATGAACTTGTTTTGTATAGTAGGGAAGAAACTGAAATTCAAAATATGTCACCTACACAGACAGATAATTTCAGACATTATTGTATCTGAAATCCATGGATACACACATGCACTTGCACGCACATAGACACAGTTCATGCACACACGTAGGCACAAAGATAGTTTTGCACGCACCGTCATTTTCTGGCAGCAGTGCAGTATGTCCTACACATGGACGCAGACACACAGTTCATACATGCGCACGTACACACAATCATAGACATGCATTTACCCTGTCAGTGTCTGGCAGCAGTGCTGTGTGTCCAGGTCCCAGGCCTTGACCAGGGCATCCTTACTGCCGCTGACCAGCCAGCCAGAGGAGGAGGCGGTGGTAGGAGAAATGAAGGCCTGAACACTCGTAAAATGAAGAGAATTGCAAAATGCTTTTTATTTCAACAATGCAAAATTAATTGCTTTCTCGCCAATTTGTAACAACCCTCTCCCTCAATCCAGGAATTCATATCCTCTGTAAGCTTATTCCACTCTCTCCATCACTCACCAAGTCTGTGACCTGGTCCTTGTGCCCTCTTAAGCGGTACAGTCCGGTCTCGCCCACCACGTCCCAAATGATGATGTCAGTGTCCTTGGAGCCAGAGCCAAGCAAAGCACCAGAGGGGTTGAAGCGCAGTGCGCTCACGCCAGACTACAGACATGACATGACATGTGTGTGTGTGTGTGTGTGTGTGTGTGTGTGCACGCGTGCGCAAGTACTGCAAGTGCGGGTAAGTAAGCGAGTGGGTGCGTGGGTGTGTCCGTGTTCACACGCACTTTACTTCACTTTCACCCATCTGCTTCTTAACATATTGCAAGCTGGCTGTTTATCTGCATGAAGTCTTTATTGCACTGTACTGGGATGGCAGATGTTACGTCAATCCTAGATTGTACCCTTTCCAATTACCATTAAATGTCAGACGTGTGCTCGCCCTTGTAGGAACTTTTCTTTTGTCAAAGGAATTTGTGAAAGCTTCTTGCACGCAGCTTGATGCCTGCTTTCTTTGAAAAAGAGAAGCAGGCATCAAGCTGCGTGCAAGAAGCTTTCTCAAATTTCTTTGAAAGAAGAAAAGTGCTGTTGCCTTGGTGAAGAGCAGGCATTTGAATTGCACATTTGAATACGCACCTTGTGTCCTTTCAGTGTGACCACGCAGTCACTGGTGGATACATCCCATATGCGGATCTGCAGTCACAGCCAGAGGAACGATGTGATTGCGGTAGATTAGAGCAGTGCAAGAGAAGAAGCAACAGGGGTAGCAGCTAGCTGCAGGAGCGTAAGGCAGTGGGCAACACCTGGGTTGGCTAGCGTCTTGGTGCTTGGCGTGTAACCACAGCCTAGGCACAGGATTTTTACGGGCATAAGGATGACAGCTCACTTATGTCCTTGATAGATTAGCTGCAAATTGCGCATTGTGCCTTAACCTACCATGCCGGCAAATTGCTAACACACACCTTTGAAGCTACAGTGCCTAATTGTTCTAACGAAGGATGGTTTAACGTTAAGGTGTAACTAAGTAAAAAAGGAACTGTCAAATGGATTTGAGGCAAGAGAGGGAGCTTTGGCCAATCCTGTAGCGACAGTGCCCAATTGGAGATGGATGCACCAGCTGGATTGGAAGGCCTGGTGTTTATGTGGCACAGGTAAGTATAGGCTACATGCAAGCCACAGGTTTATAGGCCAAGCAGCCGCAGTCCTGTGCAAATAGTTTGGACGATGGCAAGAGTGCTGCCAACTTAATTTTCTTCGCGCTTCACACGTTCTTGGCAATGTGTACTTTCAACAGTGCACCCTCTAAAGGTTGTGTAAGGCAGTAGGTCATCAAGCTTAGAATTTGGCCATCTCTGTAGAGACAGTGCCCAATTGAAGATGGAAGCACCAGCTGGATTGAGTGGCCTGGTCTTTGATGTTGCACAGTTGTGTGAAGGCTGCTTACTGGCATGGTGTTTAAGCCGGGCAGCCGCAGTTGCTGTGCCTTGCTAGCAAGTCTAGAGCATGATTTCCCCCCTAACTACAAATTAGGCCGTCAGCATAGCATGCGGACATTGGTCGCACCAGAGGCATGGCTAAATTGAGTCTCTTCTATACTGAAGTGAAAGCTGCTTGCAAGCCATAATTTTGGGAGCCAGGCAGTAGCAGTCCTTGTCCGCATGCCTTTGGATGCAACGCAGGTTTCAGCAAGCTACTATAACTTGTGTTCATGCCAGTTATGCAAACGTCTTAAAATTCAGCGTTGATTTGGCCGTCTCTGTAGAGACAGTGCCCAATTAATAATGGAAGCACCAGCTGGATTGAGTGGCCTGGTGTTTGATTTTGCACAGTTGTGTGAAGGCTGCTTACTGGCATGGTGTTTGAGCCAGGCAGCCGCAGTTGCTGTGCCTTGCTAGCAAGTCTAGAGCATGATTTCCCCCCTAAACTACAAATTAGGCCGTCAGCATAGCATGCGGACATTGGTCGCACCAGGGGCACAGCTAAATCGAGTCTCTCCTTTACTGAAGTGAAAGCTGCTTGCAAGCCATGATTTTGGGAGCCAGGCAGTAGCAGTCCGTGTCCGCATGCCTTTGGTTGCAACGCAGGTTTCAGCAAGCTACTATAACTTGTGTTCATGCCAGTTATGCAAACGTCTTAAAATTCAGCGTTGATTTGGCCGTCTCTGTAGAGACAGTGCCCAATTAAAAATGGAAGCACCAGCTGGATTGAGTGGCCTGGTTTTTGATTTTGCACAGTTGTGTGAAGGCTGCTTACTGGCATGGTGTTTGAGCCAGGCAGCCGCAGTTGCTGTGCCTTGCTAGCAAGTCTAGAGCATGATTTCCCCCCTAACTACAAATTAGGCCGTCAGCATAGCATGCGGACATTGGTCGCACCAGAGGCATGGCTAAATCGAGTCTCTCCTATACTGAAGTGAAAGCTGCTTGCAAGCCATAATTTTGGGAGCCAGGCAGTAGCAGTCCGTGTCCGCATGCCTTTGGTTGCAACGCAGGTTTCAGCAAGCTACTATAACTTGTGTTCATGCCAGTTATGCAAACGTCTTAAAATTCAGCGTTGATTTGGCCGTCTCTGTAGAGACAGTGCCCAATTAAAAATGGAAGCACCAGCTGGATTGAGTGGCCTGGTCTTTGATGTTGCACAGTTGTGTGAAGGCTGCTTACTGGCATGGTGTTTAAGCCAGGCAGCCGCAGTTGCTGAGCCTTGCTAGCGAGATTAAAGCGTACTACATACCGAGCCGTCAGCATAGCCCGCGGCAATTTGGTTGCTTGCACCAGGGGCACGGGTTAAGCATGTCACTTCTGCGGCGGCCGCATGGGAGGTGCTGGTGGACGTTCCCCCACTGACACCGGGCCCAGGAACGAGCGTGGACACCTGGAGGGGGGAATTGCATGCGCATGTTGCCATGACATGAGGAGGGGTAAACTTGAGATATGCACATTATTTGCGATGCATATTGTAAGCTATACAGGGCTACCAGACGCAGCATGGTGCTGCATGTCAACAACAATTAAGAATGCCTTCCTCACCAAACTGCCCTGCTTAATGTTCCAGACAGCCAAGTTTTCAAGGGCAGCGGTGATGAGCAGCTTGCCAGAGGCATCGTAGCAGGGAGCGGGTCCTGACGTCACGACGCCGAAGGACCCCGCTCGCTCGTATCGCAAGTACGCTTTTACCATGTAAGAAAGTCAGCCAGATACACGCTAGCTTGTTATATATAAAAAAAATATATTATATAGTACTCACAAATATTTCGTTCAACTTTTTCAGGTGCTTGCAATAGTGCTTCCGATAGTGTGCAATGATACAGCACACACGCATTAACACAGACACACACTGCATGCAGAAACACACACTCACTCACACAGGCACACTGACTCTCGCATTCAAGCTTACGTACGCACGTGCACATGCTGCATGCACACACTAGCTCACACACACATGCCTGCACACGCAATGCAACGCACGCTCCCACACACACCCGATATAAGTAGATCCTCGGCAGACGCAGTGGCCAACTTGCAACAAAATGCACCATATCCGCCCCATTGATTATTCCTTCGTCTGCAGGCTAAATCCTTTGGTGCGAGTGCTGCGTGGCTCCCCAATTTCTCTTGCTCCTCCCATGGCCTCTGCCACTGCTGAAATCGAGGTGCGCTAGCGCAGTACATGTTCAGCATAAATAAGCATACATGGATGCATTATGCGCAGCAAGCGTTGAGTATGCCCTGTCTGCAACTTGTGTGTTGGTCGTCTTTGCGCGTGGGTTGCAGAAAGTCCTAACCAGCGACAGCAGTCAAATCCAAGCAAAGGGGGGTGTGCTTGTCCAGCATAAGGTCATCTTCGTGCTTGGAGGGCCCGGCTCTGGAAAAGGAACGCAGGTATGCCTTTTTTTATTGCGATGCGTGTCAATTGTTATAGCTGTTGCAATGTTATAGAAGCGCTGCGCTAAATGCCACTTGATTTGGCACCATCCAGTTCCTCAAAGAAGTGTGGCAGCTTGCTTCCCCTTCTAGTGGCTTCTTTGCGCATTCCCTACAATTACATGTTTCAGTTGCGAGAGTCATCTTGGAGCTCTGGAGAACAGTCATGTTATTTGGGTGGTTTCAGTTGCTTCTCGGCTTAACCAACCGTTTGTTGAAACAGCGCACGTCTAGCGGGCAGTTAGTGTCGCTCTTGGCAAATATTCACCAACGACAACATTAGAGTGTGCTGCACATCCTAACTTTTTCTGGAATTCGTTTGTCTTGCGCAGTGTGCACGCCTCCTTGAGGATTTCCCGGACGTAGCACACTTTTCTGCGGGTGATTTGCTCAGGTCTCATGTGCAAAGTGGAACAGCTCAGGGCAACAAAGTGGCAGAAATGATTAAGAATGGGGTCATAGTACCGGCTGAGATCACCGTGGGTCTGTTGCAAAAAGCCATGGCCGATTCGGGCAAATCTAAAGTCCTGATTGACGGCTTCCCCCGCAACGCATCCAACCGTGACACCTTCTTGAAAATGGTAAGACATTTTGTTTGCTCATCACTGTAGATAGTGCCGCACTAGCCAGCGTGCAGTGAAATAGCAATTAAGCTCGCTGATTTTCACGTCGGCCCTCCCTCAAAAGCACTTATACTTCCCTCAGGTTGGATATGATTGCGAGATGGTCCTTTTCTTCGACTGCCCAGAGAAAGTCTTGGAGGCTCGTATCCTTGGACGGAACCAGGTAACCTCATGAGTACAAGGCTCTATGATGGTATTGCGTCGGTATGTATACCTTGAAATACAGTAAATCATCAAATCGATAACCTTTTTACCAACATTGATTGGCATCAAAGGGCGGTGGCTAAGTGATGTTTCAAGCAAGTGTGTATGGGCACGTACCAGAAGGTCCTGAAATTCATCCCAAGTAGGGGCGATTTTTTGCTAATTCGATTTTAAGGATGGTCAAAAAGTGTGTGAAAAGATAACCCCAGTCGCTAGCCTATGGCTGGCACGACTCCAAAAAAAAGTCAGACAACTTTCAAGACTTTGATGGTGAGCCATGGCAATCCGAGACCTATTGATCCAGGGGGGTGGGGAGTGTCACATTGTAGCAAACAAAGGCACTAGGCCGAAAGTACCAAACCACTCTGCACACCTGCATCTCTAACGTTGCACACGTGGGTACATGTATCCAGTAATGCAGTGTTCTACATCCATTCGATAACCCTTTTGCCAGTGTCATAGGAGGAGCCATGCAATATATTATAAGCGTATACCCTGTTAATCACTCAATCCTGACTCACCTGTGTGTTTTCCAACCTCTCTGTTTTCGTTTGTGATGCATCCCACAGGGGCGCACAGATGACAACGTTGAGACCATCAAGAAGCGCTTTCGTGTGTTTTTAGAGCAATCCTTGCCGGTCATTAATGGGTACAAAGCCAACGGAAAGGTGTGTACCCAAAAAGCTCTTTGTCAAAGCAATGCCTTTATAATGCTGTGACGCTTGCCTTTAGAGCCGGTACTATCCATACAGGAATGGCTAGCTCTGCTTTTCTTGACTTATCCATACAGGAATGGCTAGCTCTGCTTTTCTTGAGATTGATATCTTTATACGCCGAACCTCCATATAGACACCCATCACCTTTTGCTTTGCAAGCATACAAGCATACAAGTTTGTCCTTGACCCGCAACAATCCTCTCCACCTTGCTACAGCCCTCCTTTGGTTGCTTGTTGTAGGGGCAAACGGTGTGGCTTCCAGTGAAATTCCCCCCATACGGGGCTTGCAATTGACTAACGAAAACCTGGCCTGCGGGCCTACAAGTTTTCGTCCGGGAAATACGGAATTACTTTTCTGTTCATTTCGGGCTACCCACATTTAATTTAATTTTGGTCTCGGGTTGCGGGCATTGGCAGAGCTAAAATTAAGAATCCTAAGCACAAAAGCGCCTGTCAGGCACGCGCCACGGGAGATAGTCCAGCCATTCCATCGGCTATCTCTGTACCTACTTCTGCAAGCAGAATTGGTCACACATTTGAGGGCAATTTCGAGTTTGACGTGCATGCGGCTGGGCTGCTGCAAACGAGGAGCCTGCTGGAGGAGCTGCTTTGGAGGCTGCAGCTGCTGGGGTTGGCGGGTGTTGGAGAGGATTTCCATGATGCGAGAGCCCCTATTCAGAGGACCCTGCTCCCCCCTCCTACCTTTCTACCTTCGCGCTACCTCCCCCTCCCAGCTGAGCCTGCACCTGCAAGCTCAAGCTCTGCATGGTGCTTAATTATATGAAATAAACTTATGTCTTTTAATTTGAGCTCAGTTAAAAACCATACACAGTGCAAAATTGTCTGCCTTAAAAACCGGCACACATTCTGAAACCCTGTGCGGGTAACCCGCATGTAATTAAAGTTCTTGCGGGGCACCTGCAATCAATAAAAGCCTCTGAACTTCACTGGTGACTTGTAAACCAAAAATGTTTGGCCCTTGCTTTAAACTGTTTCGTGCGGTATATGTCCCCAGCAATACAAATGGTTTTCATCCAAATATTACCTTGTTACCACCGTAACATTGGCATTTAAGCCAGGTGGTTTGGGGGATGGTCAGAAAGTGTGTGAATGAATAAGTTCAGTTGCAGCCCTGCCTATGACTGGCAAGAATTAAAAGAAGACCAAGACATTATTGGTGAGCCATGGCAATCTGAGGATGTAATGAGTCAAGGGTGGAGCAGTGTTTTTGTACCTGGTAACACAGTGGTATGACATCCAACCAATAACCCTCTTACCAACGTTACATGCATTCCTTTGCGGCAAATCGGGCCTCAGATGGTGCCAGAGCCAGATTTTGAGGCTTGCAGACCACCTGACCTCCGTCACAATCCGCTTTCATAAGTCATCCTGATAATGCAGTGAATTTGGAAAAGCGAAGGGTTTATTACAAGGGATTACCAAATGGGGAAATGTCAGCCATATGTGTTTAGCTGATTATTTTTTGCTGGGCTCAGCCAGCAACGAAGTTATTGTAAATCTTAAACAAGAGGCGGCAGATGGTCTCAGCCAATGCAAAATTGAATGCAACTAAGAGTTCCCTGTGTGAGGGAATTCTTTAGGTGTGTTCTATAGCTGGAGGTTTCTTTCCCGCCCCGCTGGTGCAAGTTGTAACGTTGGTAAAGGGGTTATCGATTGGATTTCAATTCACTGTAGTACTGGGTGCAGGTGCCCACGTAAAACAAGTTACGCACTGCTGTTACTGGCACATTTGAATTGACAAAATACGGTACCTTTTTCAAATAACCCTGCATAAATACCGTTTTCTGCCCTCCGGGTTGACTGCAGTAAGCATGAAAAAATATAATTTATGACCCTGCGGGGTTGTGCGGGATTGGTGTAAATAAAGTTTTTTGGGTGGCTAAAAAACGAGCGGCAACTGGCCCCCAGGCCTCCTTTCCGCCCCCTCCCCGCCACAGCAGCAGCCACAGCAGTGAGGAAATCCAAGCTACTGCAAGAAATAGCAGCACGGCTGGACGACGGGAAGCAGCGATGAAGAGGCTTGCAGGCCTTGGTTTCGGAGGACCAAGCTGTTATGCTTGCGCACGCAGAGCAGATTAGAGCAGCCCACCTAACAGATGAGCAGGTGGAGTAGCTGGTCCGACAAACAAGGTCACGCACGGCTAACCACACCCAAGCCACACCATGAGCATGCGCAAGCACAAGCAAGGCACCCAGCAGCAGCAGCAGCAGCAGCAACAAGCAGTGAGGAGAGCAAGGAGAGCGCCAGCAGCAGTGACAGAGGTCAGATGAAGCAGAAGCAGATTGGGGGGGAAGGGCAGAAAAGGTGTAGGGCAGAAAAACAAGTAGCTACAACTTGAAAACAGCATGCGCATGACAATCCTTTTCCCTTTTGTGGTGTTCTCTTTCATTCAAAGCTCAATTGGCGCTAAACAGAGCTAAAAGCCCTGCGGGGTTGGGCGGGATGGGCAAAAATGTATATTTTGGGGTCCGGGAAAGTGTGGGACTTAACCAGGAGGGTGTTTTTTATTTTTTGGGAAGGCACTTATACTTTTGGGGTGGACACCTCTGAGGGACCACCCACCCCAAAACCCCCCTTTCAGAGACCCCAATCCGACAAAAAAGGGTACCATTCTGCTCCTTATTGAATTCTGCGTCCATCTGCATACTCATTAAGACCTGCAACTATAATGCCGCAGAGTTATGGGGCAAAAACTGAGATACAGACGCCCATGCCCACATGACTCACCAGGCACCCATAGCTGGCTTGCACAACTCCACATTGCTTCCTTTTTTCAGAATTCCACTGACTATCTTATGCTGGAACAATCCTGGAATTATGGAGTGAATTGCTGCTCCATTAGTTTGACTCACCCCGCGGCCTGCACCGGAGTGCTTGTGCCTCTGACTTTTGGAAATGTACACAGACCCCCCCTTTACCCAATTTGCTCAAAAAGGGTCGCAATCGACTGGGCTTGAGCTGAGAATTCCGATGGTATGTTTAAAATTCCGTGGAAGTGGCCCAGAAGTATCTCCTCGTGCAAAGTTCACCATATTCACAATCAAATTGTAGCATTATAGACGCACTTGGCCAAAGCCATCTAACTAGGCTGGCTACTTGCCACTCCTATAAATAAGGGAGGGCCTGCATCTTAATGGCCTCTTCCCGCACTTTGCACACTCATCCAACCTAATGTTGCATTTTCAGGTTTTGTAAAACTTTTGATCTTGCTGAATTTTTTTGTTGGTCGGGTGGACGATCCTTTTGTCGCTCCTTCGATGCAGGACAAAGCACACAACCAAAAAGTCTCAAACCCGCTGTCTTGACCATCCTTCGATACCAATGTAACATTGAAGAAGCTCTAGGCCAAAAGAACTAAAACTAAAGCAGCTTGTTGTAAAAGGCATACTCATAATATTTTGATTCGAAATTGCATTCCTATAAGAATCATTACAATACCGGCCTGGTGGTCGGGCACCTTGAAGTTGTCATGACAAACAGGGAGACATGCACTCCATCTCAGTGGCTTCTTTGCGCACTCTGCACAATTCTTCCCACCCATATCAAGGCTTGCTGTTTTTTTTTATCCAACTCCCATTCTACGCGCTGTGCCTAGTGTGTTACGTGGATATATGTATTGCACGGAGTAAAAGAACCCTTTTACTAAAAAAGGTTTTGTAATGTTTCATTGGCATCAAATGTTTGGATTATCATTCCGCAGAAGCTTGCGGATGACCTTGGGTTTGAGCCTGAGTAGTTGCCAAAACAGTGTCAAGCAGGGATGTTCACTTGGGACGTTCAGCTATAGGTGTATAACACGATCGTATTTTTAAGCAATTTTGGGAGTGCTAGTTTTGACCTAAAATGGACCCAATTCGCTTCAAAGTCACCCAAAACGTTTCCAACTCTTTTCCAAAAATTCATTTGTAACTATTATACTATGTCATGGCATTGGAAGCGCGATGTGAGGTCGTTCCTGGGCGGAAAATTGCCTTAATTAGCCAAATATCGCCCCAAAACGGTAAATTGTGCAATCATTTTCGGCCCAATTTGTTCAAAACGGTTAATTACGCGTTCAATACGATACGGCGTATTAAACGAACATGCCATGTAAAACATCCCTGGTGCTAAGTCAATCACTATGCCCCCTCTGGCGAGTTGACCCGCCACCTGAAACTCTAGCAGAAAGCCTAGTCCCACTCCGAGGACGGAGTTGCCAGGGGTAAAGGATTGTTATGTGGATATATGTATTGCACAAAATAAAAAAAGGCATCGGCCAGATTACCCTAGGAAGCAACGTTTCTTAGCGAGTTGTCAGCACTTAATAGGCCTGTGTCCTAAAATTAAGCTTGGCTTTGAGCCAAAAGCCGTTGGGGTGGAGGCTCTTTTGCTTGTCCATCGATTTGTAAGCAAAGCTAGCTCTGGTACAAGGTATTAAGTATGCTGAAGGAATTCTGAACATAAAACCAAACCACTTTCTATTGTCAAACGTTTTCTTGTACAAAAAAGAATGTATTGTGTGCACATCACACTCACTTTTTTTATGCAATACACTCAGTGAGCTTGCCAGCTAATTTTGTATCGCATATCTGTTGGCGTCACCAAATTTTAATGAATGCTGCCTCATCCCCAGGTGGCACACATTAATACGGACAGGCCTGTGGATGATATCTACAAAGAGGTACAGCGTCTAATTATGGAGGTGTAGGGAGCGAAAGCTTTCAGCAAGATATCAAGAGTGTGATGGGGAAGTAGTGTGGTTGATGGTCATACTGTCGAGGTGGGAAAGAAAGCCTTCAAGCTTTGGTCTATTAGGGAGTGTCAAAAGATATGACATGCTTAATTATTGGCATGGACAATCATGTGATCTTTTTGTAATAAGGTTATTTGATAATTTGGCTTATGATAATGGTCCTTTTCCGATTTCTTTTGAATAACAAACGACTGTATTTGTTGATTTTGTCTTTGCTTTCTTGCACGGGAGGAAGAGGAGACGTTTAGCACATGTTTAGGGTTGGGGTTGAGGTGAGGTATGTTAATTATTGGGTAAAAAGATAAACACATTTACACAAATATATCTGATGCATGTACCAAGCCAAGCTTCTACTTACCTTCAAAACTTTGAGCACACATCCTTATGCCACTCTTGCCTGTATTAAGAGGTATGTATGCAACATAGATACAAGATCAGGCATGTGATCCCTTGTAATGGTAACAATGATTACAATGGGGGGTGACCTTCAGCCAGGTTGTTTGGCTGATCGGCTGCTGACTGGTCTCGGTCAGCCACAAATAAATCCATAAGTTCAGAAAGAAAAAGAAAAGTCTATTGTTCTGCTGAGAAAGGAAATCATGAACAAGTTGGTTGTTGACCTGTTGCAGCAAAAAGGTTTGGGCTGCTGAAAAGTCCTCAAAAAAAGGTGTAAACAGAAAGGAAAAGAGTTTCCTCAGCTCACAAACTCGATGGTCTTGGCAAATTAGAAGAGCATGCACCTCGTTCTGAACATGTTCATCTTCACCAGGATATTAGTCACATACGCAAGAACCATCTCTAAGCCACGCTGCTGCCTCAACTTTTAAAGTATGCGCACGCAAGCGGAATCTACTTATATTACGCATAACATGTTTGGACGGATCAAGATGGAGACACCGTGGTACATTAATCGACATACGCTCATTTCTAGAAAAAGGGATGGGTTAGGGTTAGTGTGCGTGTTGGGGTCCACCAACTGAGCGTCTCTCCAAACACCTCTCATCCTATGCTTCAAATCTGCAGTAAACTCTTGCATGGTAATAGCATGCCCAGTTTGAACAGCTCATACATACAACTCACACCCACGCAGT
>Ga0307966_1003024_pt1 | contig 12699 bp, 7 predicted proteins | sample OrgLakmetagen646_FD_203141 | JGI IMG/M metagenome (GOLD analysis project Ga0307966, IMG submission 203141) | Saline water microbial communities from Organic Lake, Antarctica - #646 | ecosystem: Environmental > Aquatic > Non-marine Saline and Alkaline > Saline | place: Antarctica: Organic Lake... | reverse complement strand
TAATCTTCATGATCGCTTTTTACGTGCAACTAACTTATTGCATTTTCTTAAGGTATTTGAACAGATCACTATCTGATGATATTACCAGGCTGGTCTCTTTGTCCAAAGAATTTTCGAGTGCTTCCATTGAACGAAGGAATTTATATAAATCGATTGATTGTCGGTTTTGATTATAGGCAGAGGCGTAGATTTCAGTGGCTTCTGCATCTGCTACACCACGTATTTCTTCAGCTTCTCTTTTGGCTTCTGATTGTATCTTGGCCAAATCCCTTTCTTTATCTCCTAGAATCTTTCTGGCCTCTCCTTGTCCTTCTGACCTGAATTGATCACCTATTCTGTTTCTTTCACTTATCATACGGTCATACACCCTGTCTCGTACTTCATCAACGTAATTCATTCTTTTGAAACGGAAATCCAATATTCTTACCCCCAGATCAGAGGCCCTTTCATTGGCTTTCTGTAAAATGATTTCTTCGATTTTATCCCTACCTACTTCTATTTCTTGAAGAACTTCGAGTTCTTCCATGAACTCTTCAGTTACTTCAGGTTCCCTGTTTGTAGAACGAACGATATCGAGAAGGTTATGACTTGCGATTGCGTTTCTGGTTTCTCCATCAAGGATATCATCAAGTCGGGATTGAGCCGATCTTTCGTCTCTAAGTCTGATAAAAAATTGCAGCGGGTTGGTGATCTCCCATCGGGCATAGGTGTCTACGAATATGAACTTTTTGTCTTTAGTAGGAACCTGATTTTTATTTCCATCCCATTCAAGATAACGTTTGTCAAAAAACTGTACTTTTTGAATAAAAGGGATTACGAAATTGACCCCCGGACTGGTTCTTGGTTCACCGATAGGTTTCCCAAATTGAGTAACAATTGCTTGCTGCGTTTCATCAAGGATAAAAACGCTTTGAGTGGATAGTATTAATGCAATTACTACCAATATGATATAGAATATATTGCTTTTCTTCATACTTAAATAAGGTTAATTTTTGTGTCCCGGCCTTTGAGATTAGGGCGTTGGGTTAGAAATATTGGCTTTATTGATGTTTAGCAATGGCAATACGTTACTTCCACTTTCATCAGTGATGATTTTATTACCGATCTTAGGGAGAACCTTCTCCAGGGTCTCCAGATAGATTCGTTGCTTGGTTACCTCTGGTGACTTTATATATGCATTAAAGACGGAATTGAATCTTTCAGCTTCTCCTTTGGCACCATTTACGCGATTCAAGGCATAAGCCTCTGCTAACTGAACGGTCTCTTCTGCTATACCCCTGGCTCTTGGAATTACCCGGTTGTAATCAGCTTCTGCCTGATTGATTAAGGTTTCTTTTTCCTGTTGGGCTTCATTTACAGCATTAAAACTAGGTTTTACCGGTTCTGGCGGATTTACATCCTGCAATACGACCTGATCTATCCGGATGCCATTTTCATATTCATCACACATTTCCTGAAGCAATACTTCCACACTGGTAGCTATTTCCTGCCTTCCGACAGTTAATACTTCGTTAACGGTACGGTCTCCTACGATTTTTCTCATCGCAGACTCCGACATGTCATTTAAGGTTTTTTCAGCATTTCTTACCTTAAAAAGGTATTTGAAAGAATCTACAATTCTATACTGTACTACCCATTCCACATCTGTTAAATTCAGATCACCGGTGAGCATCATACTCTCATTTATATAACCAGACTTTGCGTATTCTGTTCGGGTACTGCTGGTGGAGGTAGAGCGGAAGCCAAACTCCTGTTTTAATTGCCTTTGAACTGGTATTTTATACATGGTTTCAACAATAGGAATGATGAAACTTAAACCTGGGGATACTGTGCGATTATACTCGCCAAGTTGAATAACTACCCCTTCCTCTTCGGGCCCTACCGTTTTCACGGCTGAAAATACCAGTATAATTACTACGAGACCCAAAATAATTTTAGATAAGTATTTTTTTATCCAGTCCGGATCGATATTGATTTTAAATTGGTTTTCTGACATAAGTTTACTTTTTTTGCAATTTACGATTTATTGATGGAAATACCCCTGGTAACCTTTTTCATTTCCAATCTCAGGTATTTAAACCCGAAATAGGTAGTAGATGTTCTCCTCCAAGACTAAAATTTGACAATTTTAGGCACTTAGTAACCAGGTTTCAAAATCGGAGTTTCACCAGGTCTAACAAAAAGATTTTTTTTGATTAAATTAGTTCCCTAAGAAACACTAGGAAGGATTAGGATAAAACTGGTCAAGCATGAAGAGCCTCATGTCATGATCTGGATTAAAGGATCCAGAGAAAAAGACCAAACAAAACCAACCAAACAGCATCCATAAATTTCCAGTAAATGGCAAAAAGTTCAAGTTTCATTTTTTCATAAGGATTTGTCAATAAAACCAGTGTTTTAACATCATCCTTTTCACGCTGATGAATTTGGTAGGAAAGTACAAATGCGTAGAGCATAGCCCCTATGAGATGCACAAGGTGAATGCCACTCAAGAGGTAGATAAAGCTTCCTGAAGGCAAGCCCGTGAAATCAATACCCAATTCGGAAAGTTCCTGCCACCCTTTAAATTGAAGCGTTGAAAATAGCAAACCCAAACCCATAATCCATATTAGCATGGTCTTGGTTTTCTTCAAATTGTGGGACAAGAAAGCGGGTATGATTTTCTCTGAAACAAATGCACTTACCAATAAAAAAAGACTACTAATAATAAATGACTTAGGTATGGTGTACTGATTAAAGGTACTGGTTTCAGACTGGGAAAGTACGAAAGCTGTCGTCATGAAAAAAAAGATAAGCCCACTGCTGAACATCGCCAGATAGATAAGCGTCTTGTAAGGATGAAGTTGCTCCAACCTTGTAAACCAATGAATTTTTTTTCTTTCCTTTTCCATGTTCATCCACTATCTAACAAATGAAAGGTTAATAATGTTGTCTTAATTAAAGAAAAGGTGAATTTTTTTAAATTTTCTCCTATGATTACTTTCAGGGTTCATATATCATTGATCCGCTGATGGGATTTCAATGTAAATTGATAAATTGCATTCACTTATTTTCAAGGCTAAAAAACAAGCACTAGTTGGACAAATCGTCGTTTTTATCACTGTATTCAGATGATCCATTTGTAAGAAATCTTGGTCTGGGCGTGAGTTCAGGTGAGCATACCAGGATAAATGTTAAAGGACTTTCGGGTAGTATGGACATGTTGGTCATACATGCCATAACCAGAAATATCGGGGGCTTCCATGTCGTATTGGGGCATGACAGAGAAGAGGCTGCCTACCTGGCCGGTGACTGGCAGACATTAACCGGAGAAGCTCCTTACCATTTTCCTGCAAGTTACAAAAGACCATATCATTACGATGAGGTAGAGAATGCTAACGTTTTGATGCGGGCAGAGATACTAAACAAATTATCAGGAAATTTGGCTGCGGGGAAAGTGCTTGTAACTTCTCCGGAGGCTATTTATGAAAAGGTCATCAATAAAAAAAGCCTTAAAGAAAATACTTTCACCGTACAGGTTGGAGAAAAAGTGGACTTGTCTTTCATAGAAGAGCTTTTAAATACTTATGGTTTTGAAAAATCGGACTTCGTTTATGAAGCAGGGCAATTTGCTGTCAGGGGAGGGATAATTGATATCTATTCTTATGCCAGTGATTTACCGTATCGCCTGGAGCTTTTTGGTAAAGAAGTAGACAGTATAAGGACTTTTGATCCGGAAACCCAGTTGTCTATTGATTCCGTCGATCAAATCAGTATTCTTCCAAATATTCAAACAAAAATGCAACGGGAAAACCGTCAGCCTATCATGGACTTTTTTCCTGAAGGTACCTGCTTTTGGATAAAGGATTATACCCAATCCACCAAGGTGATACAAGGACTTTTTGACAAGGCGAATGAATACTACGTTAATTTTGGAGAAAGAAAGGAAGATGGAAGCTCCTTATTAATGTCACCGGAAAAGATGTTTTTGGATGCTGCCTCGTTTGAACAACAGTTATCATCCTTTACCTTGTTGGCATTTGGGCATGTCTTTGACTGGAAAGATGCAGCTGAATTTAAATTTCATGGCCAACCCCAACCTTCTTTCAATAAGCATTTTGACCTTTTGGTTCAAAATCTTCACGATAATGCTACCCGGGGGATTACCAATATTATTTGTTCAGAAAGTGAAAAACAAATTAGCCGACTAGTTAATATTTTTCATGAATTAGACCCCACACTAAAAGTCCAGACCTTACCGCTTAGTCTCCGGGAAGGTTTTGTGGATACTTCTGTAAAAATAGCCTGCTATACGGATCACCAAATTTTTGAAAGGTTTCACAGGTACAAAGCTGCTAAAACTTCCTCCAAATCTAAGGCACTTACACTTAAAGAAATAAAGAGTCTCCATCCCGGTGATTATATTGTCCATGTCGATTATGGAATAGGACGATTTGCAGGTCTGGAAAAGGTTGAAGTTAACGGGAAATTGCAAGAAGCCATTCGGCTGGTCTTTAGAGATGATGACCTGCTATATGTCAATATCCATTCGATGCATAAAATTTCGAAATATAGCAGCCAGGAAGGCACCATGCCTACCATGTCTAAGCTGGGCACGCAAGAATGGGAAAATAAAAAGAGTCGGGTCAAGAAGAAGGTTAAGGATATAGCCAAAGATCTGATTAAGCTTTATTCAAAGCGGAAAACTGCTTCGGGGCATCAATTTTCTACAGATAGTGTGCTACAGGTAGAGTTGGAAAGTTCCTTTATTTATGAGGATACTCCCGATCAGGCCTTGGCTACTTCTGATGTCAAAGATGATATGGAAAAACCCTACCCGATGGATCGGTTGGTATGTGGAGATGTGGGATTTGGTAAAACAGAAGTGGCTGTAAGAGCAGTTTTTAAGGCAGTAAATGATAGAAAACAAGTAGCTGTTTTGGTGCCGACGACCATCCTGGCGATGCAACACTATCAGACTTTTAAAGAACGCCTTGAAAATTTCCCTGTTACAATAGAGTATATCAATAGGTTTAGAACAGCCAAAGATGTTAAAGAGATCATACAAAAAGTAGGTAGTGGGGAAATAGATATCCTGATAGGAACCCATAAAATTGTCAATAAGTCTATAAAATTTAAGGATCTTGGGCTTCTTGTCATAGATGAAGAACAAAAATTCGGTGTTAAGGTAAAGGATCAGTTAAAGCAAATTCGTGTGAATGTGGATGTCCTAACCCTGACAGCAACCCCAATACCTCGAACACTTCATTTTTCCCTTATGGGAGCCAGAGATCTCTCGGTAATTGGCACTCCTCCTCCTAACAGGCAGCCGGTAACTACCGAGATTTATACCTTTAGGGAGGACATTATCAGGGATGCCATTGCTAACGAGCTCAGTCGTGGTGGGCAGGTCTTTTTTGTTCACAACAGGGTGAATGAAATTGATTCAATAGCTAATCTGGTGCTAAAGTTGGTTCCCGATGCCAGGGTGATAGGCGCTCATGGTCAAATGGATGGAAAAAAGTTGGAGAAAATTATGGTTGAATTCATAGAGGGTGCTTATGATGTACTGGTATCTACCAATATTATCGAGTCAGGTTTAGATATACCCAATGCAAATACCATAATTATTAACAGGGCTCACATGTTTGGAATGAGCGACCTGCATCAGATGAGAGGCCGTGTAGGTAGAAGTAATAAGAAAGCTTATTGTTACCTCCTGACACCACCAACGTCTACCCTTACGTTAGAAACCAGAAAGAGGCTGCAAGCGATGGAAGAATTTTCCGACCTGGGAGATGGTTTTAAGGTGGCTATGAGAGATTTGGACATTAGAGGAGCAGGTAACTTACTTGGAGCCGAGCAAAGTGGATTTATTTCGGATTTGGGTTTCGAAATGTATCACAAAATACTTGATGATGCAGTTCAGGAACTTAAGAAGACGGAATTTGCGGCTCTTTTCGAAACAGACCTGAAAGAAGTCATTGCGCCTTTGGTTCAGGATTGTGTGATAGAGACGGATATGGAATTATTGATTCCTGAAGATTATGTCAGTAATATCTCAGAAAGACTGAGCTTGTATTCAAAACTTGATGAAATCAAAGGAGAAAAGGAAATGGATAAATTTAGAGTGGAGATTCGTGACAGGTTCGGCCCTATTCCGGATAGGGTGAAGGCTTTGTTCGAAACTGTTGAACTCAGGTGGATGGCCGAAAAGCTTGGTTTTGAAAAACTTGTATTAAAAAACGAACAAATGAAATGTTACTTCGTTTCATCTAAAAGTGACACATATTTTAGCTCACCGGCTTTTATGAAAATCATCAATTTTATTCAGTCAAAGGGCAGGTATTGTAAAATAAAAGAAACAAAGGATCGTTTAATCCTTATAACCAAAGATGTGGGTACGATTCAAAAAGCTAAAAATTGGCTTTCTGAAATGCTTATTAGTAATTAGACCTATTGTATATATTATTCAAATAATGAATATAAGAGGTTCTGTTCAATAAAATATTTGTTGATTTATTAGGTAACCAAAGTAATTTTGTGCCATGAATAATATTGATAGCACAAATTTTTTTGCATTATTTCACAAAATCCGACCCAAGCTTTAAACAGCTTTGCGTTTTGAAATAAAAAGATTATTGATATAATATATTATTGGTCATATATTAGCGTTTTAATAGGGCAAAACATAAAAATTGTCGCATGAAATTTGAGAATAAAAATTTTCACTATAGTTTTTTTGCCGCAGTTGCTTTACTGGGGCTCCTGATTTCTTCTTGCGGAAGTCAAAACTCAAGAAGGACAGCTAGCGATCCAGGGGGCTTTAGTGCATCAACTGGAGCAGCATACAGTTTTAATGAAGAGGATTCTGCCTTTCAGGTTTTCAGACTTCCTAACAAAGTAACAGGTCCGAGACTTGTGTATATTCAGGGTGGGAGAGCAGTACTTGGATCTCAGGAACAGGACATAATGGGCTTCCGCGATAATGTGGAACGAACAGTTACTGTTGCTTCTTTTTACATGGATGAAACTGAGGTTACCAATGTAGATTACAAAGAGTTTCTTTTCAACATTGCTGATAGTATAAGTGCGGACTCCCTTAAAAAGCTTGAGCCGAATGAATCTGTTTGGGCAGGTTCTATGTCTTATAACGATGTCTATTCTACTTATTATTTCAAGTATCCGGGCTTTAACTTTTATCCGGTGGCTGGTGTTAGCTGGACGCAGGCCAGTGCTTACAGTCAGTGGAGAACTATATACGTAAATGATCTTGAAAGAAAGAAAAATTTTGGCGGTAAGAGAAAAAGAGGTGATGATGAAGAGGAAGCAGAACAACTATCCCAGGATCAACTAATAGAGCGGGGTGTTGTATTTCCTAATTATCGCCTTCCTAATGAGGCAGAATGGGAATTCGCTGCCAAAGCCATGGTTGGTACCCAATATATGGATGAGAACCAGGAGAATGGAAGGATTTATCCATGGGATGGAAGGGGTCCTCGTAATCCTTATAATATCAAAAGAAAGTCACGTCAGGGAGATTTTCTAGCTAATTTTAAAAGAGGTAGAGGAGATTATGCCGGTATTTCTGGTAGTGTATCTAATGATGGAGAAATCATTCCGACAAATGTGTATGATTTTCCTCCAAATGATTTTGGTCTTTACAACATGGCAGGTAATATGAATGAATGGGTTCAAGATGTCTATAGACCGCTTTCCTTTCAGGATTTTGAAGATCTCAATCCCCTTAGAAAGGATGGGACGGGTGACACTCAAAATACCTATGAGACTACCATGATTGATGATAACTACAGGGTTTACAAAGGTGGTTCATGGAAAGACGTAGCCTATTGGTTGGCTCCCGGTACAAGAAGATTTATGCATCAGGATTCTGCCTCAAATCACATAGGTTTTAGATGTGCCATGATTGCAGTAGGGGGTAAAGACAGATAAATTTATTAGTTATAATTAATAAAAATTTAAAAGGGTGGCTTCACCCTTTTTTTTATGCCTTGTTTTTGTGATTTGGTAGCAGGAAAAAAGCTTTTTAGAAGTTGAACAGGGTAATAAGTTTCTTTTTACTGTTAAATACTGAATTATATATTATTTTTGTAAGGATAATTTATTTAAACTTAGGTATTTGTATGAAACGGGGTTTACTTTTAGTTTTTTTTAGCCTGTTTCTTTTCCAGATCGGTTTTGGTCAAAGTTGGAGAAGGGTTGGAGATTGGGGAAATGAATATAAAACGGTTCAATGGATAAATGAAAACGTTGGTTACATTGGTGGAGAAAACATTCTTCTTAAATCTATAGATGGGGGACTAAGTTGGCTGGAACTGAAACTCCCTATACGAATGAATGTATCGGATCTTTCTTTTTTTGATGAACAAAATGGCTTATTAATTAGTGAGGAGGGGGAAATTTTTCGGTCTACCAACGGGGGAGAAAGTTGGTCTTTTCCTTCATTTCCGGATAATCTAGTCTTAAACAAAATTATTCATATTGATAAAGACCGATTGATCATAAGTGGCGATAATGGACTTATGCTACGTTCAACCAATGGAGGAATTTCGTGGGCAATTATTAATTTACCTTCCAGTGCTTCTATCAGACAGGTATTTTTTATTAATGATAATTTAGGTTATGCAGTCACCTCAGATGCCGAAATACTGAAAACTTACGATACTGGTGAAAATTGGGAATTGTATGAGTCTGGATTTGATATTTCTTTAAATGCCCTTCATTTCACAAATGATACAACAGGATATGCAGTAGGAGATCTGGGAGCCATCATTAAAACAGAGGATGGTGGACAAAATTGGCAATTTATAAATAGTGGTATCGATACAGATTTAACGGGTATAGTTTTTAATCCTTCTTTTCCCCTGATAGGTGTCATCAGTGGGAATAACGGCACCATTTTACGTACAACAAACGGCGGTTTGACTTTTTTAGCTGCAAATTCCAGAACTGACCAGGATATCGAGTGGCTTTCTTTTAGGCCTGAGACCAATAATGTGCTGGCAGTGGCATCAAGTGGCATTTTGATTTCTTCTAATAACTCAGGAATAAGCTGGTCGACAAGACTTTTAGGAACACCAAGTGATTTCAGGTCAGTATTTTTCGTCTCAGATGAGAAAGGGTATCTGGTAGGAGAAAAAGGATTGATATTACTTACTAATGATGGAGGAAATCGATTTACGGATAGATCCAGACCAATATCCTTGCCTTTTAATTCATTGTCCTTTTTGTCAGGGAATGCTGGATACATTTCCGGCAATAATGGAAATATTATTTCGACCAGAAATTCGGGTGCGAATTGGACTGCCCTTAATCCGGGAACCAATAAAAATATAAATGGACTCTATTTTTTTGATTTCGATGAAGGTTTTGCTGTAGGCGATAATGGGCTAATCACCAAAACAGAAAACCAGGGAGTAAATTGGGAAGTAGTGTCCTCAGGAGCTGCTGACTACAACCTCAAGGATATTCTTTTCTTTAATGAAAACGATGGACTTATTATTGGTGACAGGGGCTTGGTTTTAATTTCAGGCAATGGCGGTGTAAATTGGCAACGAGTAAATATTGGAAGTAATGTAGCTTTGAAAGGCCTTACTTATTTAGATGAAAATACAGCAATGGTAGTCAGTACTTCTGGTGCTGTCTTTAAAACTTCAGACAAAGGAGTAAATTGGGAGACTTTGTCAACGGGCTTTAATTCACCGTTAAGTGATATTGCCTTCCTCGACGAATCCGTTGGGTTTATTACCGGAGACGGAGGCTTGATTATTCGCACTTTTGATGCGGGAGAAAGTTGGGAGAAATTGGCTACTGCCACCTTCCAAAATTTCACTGGGATTAGTTTTGGTGATTTGAATGTAGGATACGCTGTAGGAGAAAATGGTATTTTTTATCAATACACCTGTCAGGTGCCAAATGTGATCCCAACTATTTTTGGTGAAGAAAATATTTGCTTAAGTCAACAAATTTATTCTATCCAGGATCTGGGTTTAGAAGAAGGAGATTTTGACTGGAGGGTAGACGGAGGAACAGTATTGGAGGGTCAGGGAACCACAAGGGTTGTTGTCAGATGGGATACGCCAGGAAGAAATGCTGTGATGGTGCGTGGAAGAAATAATTGTGGCAATGGTGAGACAACTGCATTGGAAGTAATCGTTTCAGAAGAGCCCAAGAAAACCGCCTCTATACAGGGTAATGGGGTGGTATGTGTAAATACACTTGAAGAATACATGGTTGATTCCATTCCTGGAACTGAATATTTTTGGGAAGCTACAGGAGGAGTGGTAAGAGAGGGGCAGGGAACAGCTAAAATTACCCTGGAATGGACCAACTTAAATGGACAAAAACTATCTGTATCCACAAGAAATCCGTGTGGACAGGGACCTACCACACAAAAGGATATACGGGTAATTACCATTCCGGATCAACCTTCCGCTATTCAAGGACCTGTCAGGGTTGGTTTTCAAGAGGCAGACTATGAGGTAAATGCATTACAGGATATCAATTACCAATGGTCCGTCTCAGGAGGAGGAGAGATTATCAGTGGGCAAGGCACATCATCTGCCCGGATAGCCTGGTCAAGCCCGGGTGATCATGTAGTGGAAGTGACACCTGTTAATGCCTGTAATCAGGGTTCCAGCAGGGTACTTTCAGTGAATGTAAACCTGATAACTTCTGTAGAAGAGGAGGCTAGTGATGCTGCTATTGAAATCTTCCCGAGTCCGTCTTTTGGAGGAGATGTTCATATTTCGTTGAAAGGTATAGCAGGTTTAGATAATATTGGGGTTTACAATTCTTTGGGAATAAAGATCAAAGAAATACCTGCAATAGAGGGGCAATTTGTCTACCATATTCCTAATCTGCCTAAAGGGCTACACGTGGTATTGGTCAGAACAAGAACCAAAGAATATAGAAGGAAAATATTGGTGCTTTGATTCCTGATTCACCCGTATGCTTATTGGTTGGTGGATAGTAACGTAAGGCAGCGAACATTAGCGGCATTGTTGTAAAAACTGCAACAATGCCGCCAAAATCATGTTGTTGTCATCAGGCGACCACGGGCTGCCACTTCTGATCAATATAATTTCGACTTTATGGAGTTCATTTCCGGGCAGCCATTTAATGGTCACCACTTTCCATTGAGAAACTAGAAATTTTTAAATATTTAGTTGGTATTTTGAGAAAAATGGATGTAATAGCGCTTGATTAATGCTTAATCTTCCATTCCGCCACCTTTCATTTTTTCTGCATTTTCAGCGAAACGAAGTGCGCTTATAAATTCTTCTATGTTACCCTCCATTACTTCAGGTAGATTGTATACGGTCTTATTTATCCTATGATCTGTCACCCTGCTTTGTGGGTAATTGTAAGTTCTGATTTTATCTGACCGGTCTCCACTGCCCACCATTGACCTTCTTTGCGCACCTACTACTTCATTGTGCTTGGCCAGTTCTATTTCATATATTCTTGACCTTAATACTTTGAGTGCTTTTTCAAAGTTCTTAATTTGTGATTTTTGATCCTGGCAAGTAACGACTATACCCGAAGGTTCATGGGTAAGTCTTACTGCAGAGTAAGTGGTATTGACAGATTGGCCACCTGGCCCTGAAGAACAGTAGGTATCTTTCCTTACTTCATTCATGTCTATTTCAACGTCTACTTCTTCCATTTCAGGCAAAACGGCTACCGAGGCCGCAGAAGTATGTACCCTCCCTTGAGTTTCTGTTGCAGGAACCCGCTGTACGCGATGTACGCCTGATTCATATTTAAGCATACCGTATACATCTGCCCCAGAAACCGAGCTGATAATTTCTTTGTACCCACCTGATGTCCCAAAGGTAAGGTCAAGTATGGTAAGGTTTAAGTTTTGTTTCTCACAAAACTTCTCATACATCCTGAACAGATCACCGGCAAAAATAGCTGCCTCATCACCTCCTGTACCACTGCGGATTTCAAGAATACAATCTTTAGAATCGTTAGGGTCTTTTGGGATTAACATTTTCCGGAGGTCTTCCTCCATCTCGTCTTTTTGGTTTTTCAATTCCTCCCATTCCAACTTCGCCATTTCCCTGAATTCAGGATCCTTTTCTTTTTCTAATAGTGATTTGGTGCTCGTAATATTTTCAAGCGTGAGGCGGTATGCATCATAGGCAGCTACTACTTTCTCAAGGTCTTTATATTCTTTAGATAGTTTGGTGTAATTTCCCATATCCGTCATAGCATCCGGTTGGATGATAAGTTGAGAAACTTCTTCAAATCTATCTTTAATTGCTTCCAGTTTGTCCAGCATTGTTATTGTTTTTGGAGTTTAAAATTAAGCATTATTGTTGATGATTACCCGACAGAGAATTATTTTTATACCCTGTGATACTAAAAAGAATCCTTTTGAATGAGGTGCGTGTCTTAAAAATATAAGTTGAATCAATACCAGGATTGGTCTAAGTAGTAAAGAAAGGAGTGGTGTCTTTGGATCAATATTCCAGATCATATGACAACTGTGCATGCTTAAATTCTAAATGAAGGGAAATAATTCGGATTTTAAGTTTTCATGAATCTTTTTAATTGAATAGTGCTTATATTTAGTAGTAAAAAAAAATATAATCGATTATGGTGAATAAGAATAGTTTAATTTTATTGGTTCTTCTTTTGGTTATAGGAATTGGTAGCTGCAACGACGGTAAAAAAATCAACAGGGATATC
>Ga0307966_1003021_pt1 | contig 12705 bp, 14 predicted proteins | sample OrgLakmetagen646_FD_203141 | JGI IMG/M metagenome (GOLD analysis project Ga0307966, IMG submission 203141) | Saline water microbial communities from Organic Lake, Antarctica - #646 | ecosystem: Environmental > Aquatic > Non-marine Saline and Alkaline > Saline | place: Antarctica: Organic Lake... | reverse complement strand
CTGTTAATGTAAATGTGATGGAATTTTCATCTTCAATTACGTTTACATCAGGGTTGCCGTCAAAAGATCCGTCGTTCCGGCTTTGCCCAAAAAGTTTAACTCCTTCATCATTCCTGAAATCGAGGGGATGGGAGGATACCCCGGCCTTATTAATAAAGGTGTAGCGTCCACCGGTTGTAAGGGTAATTTCCGGATTATCTGTATTGATGCTGACCGCTGCCCCTTCACCGGTTACTGACAAGGCAATGTAGGCGCTGGCACCTGAGTTATTGAGCGTTATACTGGCTTCGGCCATCAGTTTTGATTCGTCATCGGAATATGTGGAACTATCTGAGCAGCCGGTTATAAACAGAGCGGCAGTTAAAATGATGGAGAGTGCGATTGTAAGGTATTTCATCGTTTAGAGTGGTTTTATTATTAATTGGTATTCAATCCACTCTACGCAGCTTCTCTTCAACTGGATTGGAATTAAACTTTAAAATCAGCGATTAAAAAAAATTATCAACAAAACCTGATTAAAGACCATCCGATCCCGGAATAGCTTCGTACTGTCGGTTGAATAGCAAGAAAACAGCTCTTTTGAATAGATAAGGGGCTGTTTATAAATCAGACAACCAAACAAAACCGACAATTTATTATGAAGTCAATAGATCAATTAATAGTCATCTTTCTATTAGCGTCAGCCATTCTGTTTACCGGATGTGATGACGATAACTCTCCCACAGGAGGAATGGATGAGCTCGAAACCACAACATTTTCTTACGCCTTTAACGAGGGTCAGCTTCTCGATAACGTGGAAACAGCCTACAGAGGTGATCATAACCGGGAATTAATGGCCGAATTTATGATTGAAGAGCAGGAAAGCGGAATGGCCACTATAACCGTGACGCTGCAAAACACCATTCAGGGTGAAAATTACCCCGTTCATGTTCACGATGCCGCGGATCCATCCACAACTCCAAACGGAACACCTTACAACGAAACTCCGAACGGTGATATCTTTGCGCAGGCACTTACCGGAACAGGTGGCGAAGTAAGTGCTACAAATCAAACCTCAATGATGTACGATGAACTACTAAATTCATATGAAGGATTTTTTGTGGTTCATGATCCCACACAGGAGATCAGTACCGTAGACCTGACGACCTACCTTGTTTTGGGGTCATTTGCACAGAGTCTTGCGCCGGGCGAATCGAGCCTTAGAACAGAATCCTTCACGTATGCTTTCAACGAGGGTCAGCTTCTCGGAAATGATGATGTTGCATATGGCGGAGATCATCCCAGAAATGTAGCTGCTACTTTGATGATTGAAGAGAGAGGTAACGGTAATGCAACGGTATCTGTAATGCTGGAAAATACACTTGATGGACTGGATTATTCAGTTCACTCGCATGATGCAGCCGATCCGGCTACAACCCCAAATGGAACGCCGTATAACGAAACGCCAAATGCAGATGTGTTTGCGGGCGTACTAACTGGAACCGGAGACTCCGTTTCTATGGAGAATGAAACAGAAATACCGTTTATGGAGCTCACAGAAGAGTATGAAGGCTTTTTTGTAGTACATGATCCTACGCAGGATATCAGTACGGTTGATTTAACCACCTACCTTGTTTTAGGGACGTTTGCTGAGTCATTAGAAGCCGGAAACCCAAATCTTGCCGTGCAAACATTTGAGTACGATTTTAACGAAGGTCAGCTTCTGGATAGTGATGAAACAGCTTATAGCGGAGATCATGCCAGAAATCTGAGTGCAGTGATGCAGGTGGAAGAGCTGATCGACGGGAGGGCTAAAATTACAGTGACTTTGCAGAATACACTGGAAGGCGAAACCTACCCTGTGCATTCGCACGATGCTGCCGACCCGGATACAACCGAAAACGGAACCCCTTATAATGAAACTCCAAATGCAGATATCTTTGCCACTGGCATTGAAGGAACAGGAGGGATGGCAAGCGCTGAAAACGAAACAGAAGAGATTCTGTACAGAGATCTCATAAATACCTACGAAGGCTTTTTCGTAGTGCACGATCCCACGCAGGAGATCAGCACAGTTGACTTGACCACGTATCTGATTCTTGGACTTACCGCAAGGTAAACTCTCAATTAAATTCTGACGTGAACCCTCAAAAAGCCGGGCCTGAACAGCCTGGCTTTTTTTGTTTTATAAAAAAAATAGCAGTTCCAAATAATTGTATTTAGAGCAAACAATCTGTAAGATTTGATGAGTTAATCAGAGAATCAGCATTATGCAAAATAAACCCTGTTTTACCGGCTCTATTTTAATTTTTATCTGCCTGCTCAGCAGTATGAATCTCATTGCTCAGGATTTGGGAGAGTTCGTTAAAGTTGTAACGACCACAAAGCAGATTTTTATAGGTGAGCTTATATATGAAGATGATGATAAAGTAACTCTCAGAACAGAATCGGTAGGACAAACCACCATTGAAAGAAAGAATATCCGAAGTATTGAGGTAATAGACTCTTCCCGCATTAAAAATGGTGTTTATTGGTTTGATAACCCACAAGGCACGCGATATTTTTTTGCTCCAAATGCTATTGGCTTAAAAAAAGGGCAGGGATACTACCAAAACACGTGGGTACTGTTTAATAATGTAAATTATGGAGTAACCAATAACTTTTCTATTGGTGGTGGTATTGTTCCACTGTTTTTATTTGGCACATCCGAAACCCCTGTTTGGCTGCTGCCCAAGATATCAATACCAATAAAAGAGGGTTCATTTTACCTGGGAGCCGGGGCCATGGTGGGGGGAATTATTGGAGCTGATACCGAACCGCTTGGCATTCTCTATGGTTCGGCAACTCTCGGAGATCGGGACAATAACCTCAGCGCATCATTGGGTTACGGCTATGCAGGCTCGGAAGTAGCAGATACTCCTGTTGTAAACATAAGCGGCATGACCCGTATCAGCCGTAAATTTTATCTGTTATCCGAAAACTATTTTGTTCCGGGTTCAGACTCAGGGCTGATCATATCATTTGGTGGCCGCTGGGCTTCAGAAAATGTAGCTGTGGACTTTGGGCTGTTCAGGCCGTTGCAAGATGCAGGTGGAATTATTGGAATTCCGTGGCTCGGCGTTACCATTCCCTTTGGAAAAAATTAATTCGATAAGTTACGCATTAACCAATTTTTTTAATCCTGAGCTCCGGCCAAAAACATGTCCCCGGTGGGTTGAGGCACTCCGCCTTTTGGTTCCAGAGTTACAGCAAACGTATTTGATAATTGGGACGGTTGCTCATTTAGTTGCTCAACCTGAAAGAACAGATCGGTTGAAGGCTGGTCAAAATTAAATACACCGGCGCTGATTGGATCCTCACCCTCTTTTATCAGCCACAATTGGTAATCACGGTCAGCCGGCGGTGTTGGAAGATTCGCGAGTTGCAGAACAGCTCTGCCCCGTTGTGAATCCCAGATGATTTTTCCATATCCATCAGGGCTGGGATCCAGTCCATTCATATTTACAAATGTAATTTCTCTTGCAGACAGAATATCGAGCAGCTGTTCCTGTCTTTCGAGCTGATTTGTTAACTCGGTTAACCGGTTTTCCTGGCTGCTTAGCGTATCAGAAAGCTGGTAGCTGTAGTAGGAAAGCGAAGCAGTTACAATGAGCAAAATAGCCGCAGCAATTTTAAAGACTGCAGGAGTTAACCCAGAAGCCTGTTTAATATCTTTTACCGGTTTTTCATTCGATGTAAGTCCGTTTATAATTTTATCTTCCAGTGTGGCAGAAGGAGATAGTGGGGAGGAAGCGAGTACGAGCTCATCTTTAACCGTCGTCATCTCTTCGAAAAGCTGTATTTGTTCGGGAGAGGCATCCTTTAGCAGCCTTTCAAAGGTCTCTTTTTCTGAGGCTGAGAGAGCATCCAGCACATAGCCAGCGCATAGCGCTTCAAAATCGGTATGTTTTTTTGAATTACTCATAGTCTTACTTGTCTAAAGCGATATAATCCCTAAGTTTAAGCATTCCCTGTCGCATTCTGTATTTAACTGTTCCTAAGGGAATATCCATATTCTCAGAAATCTGAGATTGACTGAGGCCCTTGTAGTAAGAGACGAAAATAACCTCCCGTTCTTTTTTTGGAAGTTTTTGCAGTGCATCCCGTACAATTACCGCCCGCTCCTGAAACTCCAAATCTTCATGAGGATTATTTTCCTCACTTTCAGGGATAAAGGTAAAATCATTAATTGTCTGATCTGCCTTTTCAGATCGCTTAAACTGTTTTGATCGTGTTCGGTCAATGGCTTTGTTGCGCGCCATAGTAACAATAAACGTGTAGGCACGGCCCTTTTCTGAATCAAAATAATCGGCTTTTTCCCAAATTTGAGTAAAAATTTCCTGCAGACAATCCTCCGCCTCCTCACGATCTTTTAAAATGGTTATAATCATTCCAAAAAGCAGATTCTTGTACTTCCGGTATAGCAGCCTCATAGCTTTTTTGTCACCGTTTTTGATGCGAACAAGCCATTCCCGCTCTTCGTCAGAGTAGGATGCAAATGCCGCTAAAAGGGTTAACCAGAAAATGATCACTTTGTATTACTATCTACGAAATTTTAGGTAAATCGGATGGTTTGATGAATTTACATAGCTATTGCGTAGATGATAATAATAAATTATCTGCAAAAGCATAGTTTGCAGGGTTTTTTAAAATTGTAACACGTAAAACACTTTTTCATGTAGTCTTTTCACTTAACCCCCGAAGATGTTATTTTCGTACACGAATAACGATCAACCGCTAACGAATTTATTTATATGTCCGATCAAAAAGGTTATGGTTTGCTAAAGGGTAAAAAGGGAATCATTTTTGGCGCTCTAGATGAGCGAAGTATTGCCTGGCGAATTGCTTTAGCCTGCAAACGCGAAGGTGCAGATTTTGTTCTGTCGAATGCACCTATTGCCCTGCGCCTCGGAGCTCTCGATGCTCTTTCTGAAGAGACGAATGCACCTATTATTCCTTGTGATGTGTCTAGCGAAGAAGATGTTGAAGCGCTGATGCAGAAAACCAAAGAGGAGCTGGGTGGCGTGGATTTTATCCTTCATGCTATTGGAATGTCGCCCAACATCCGAAAAAAGAAAGAGTACAACGATCTTAATTATAACTGGTATCAGCAAACACTCGATATTTCTGCAGTGTCGCTGCACAGGGTACTGCACTGGGCCGAAAAAACGGAACTTCTAAACGATGGCGGTAGTGTTGTTGCTCTCAGCTTTATTGGAGCCCAGAGAATTTACTCCAAGTACTCTGATATGAACGACGCTAAAGCACTGCTCGAAAGTATTGCAAGGAATTACGGCAGCCGCCTTGCACATCGTGGTATACGTGTAAATACGGTGTCGCAAGCACCAACAAAAACCTCGGCCGGTACCGGAATTAAAGGCTTCGACGGCATGTATATATTTGCCGATAAAATTGCCCCAATGGGGAATCCCACGGCTGATGAATGTGCCGACTACTGCGTAACACTTTTTTCCGATCTCACCAGAAAAGTGACCATGCAAAATCTTTTCCACGACGGTGGTTTTGTAACAAATGGTGTTTCTGAGGAGATGATCGAAGGCCTGGTAAAACTGTATGCCGAAGATGACGAGTAGCTGAAAAAAGAAGTAAGGTTTTCGCAATTTAACGGGTAGCGCCTTTGCCTGCCCGAAACTTTGATGGATCTTCATGCCGAAACGAATTCTTGGAATTGATCCCGGTTCGCGCGCTACGGGTTATGCCATTATTGAGCAGCAAAATACTTCATATTCTGTTGTTGCGTGCAGCGTGTTGCGTATGCACAAAATGGATTCGCACACAGAAAGGCTTCAATTTATATTTGATGAACTTTCATTGTTGATACGCAAATATCAACCTGATGAATGCGCTATTGAAACACCGGTTTACGGAGTGGATCCACTGGCAATGCTCAAACTCGGCCGTGCACAGGCAGCCGCTATTCTTGCTATTACCAACGAAAAGCTTACCGTTGCAGAATACTATCCCAAGGTGATAAAAAAAGCCATTGCGGGAAATGGCAACGCCAGCAAGCAGCAGGTTGCCTTTATGCTGCAAAAAGTTCTTCAGATTGATACGGAAGGACTCACAGGCGATGCCACGGATGCCCTCGCTGTTGCGTGGTGCCATATCACCAAACGTGGCCTGCCCGGCGCAGGCGCATCAGGGAAGAAAATGCATCAAAATAACAGTAAGTCGAGCTGGGCGAAGTTCGTTGAAGACAATCCCGGAAGAGTGAAAAAAAGCTGAAACCCAATCAGATAAAATAAACAGAGTGCCGGAGTTACTGAAAAATGATAGCCTATTTAAACGGAATACTTCATAGCAAAGAAGAGCAAGCGTGCATCATAGATATAAAGGGAGTGGGATATCGTGTTGAGATTTCTACACAAACCGAAGAAGTGCTGCCCGAAACCGGGAGCAAAATAAAGCTGCTGATCTACCACCATTTTACCGACAGCGACCAGCGGCTGTTTGGCTTTACAAAACAGAAAGAGAAGAACTTATTTGAGCGGCTGATCACCGTGAAGGGAATTGGCCCGAAGCTCGGGCTCACTATTTTATCGGGCATGCCGGCAGCCCCGCTGATGGAAGCCATCGTTACGCAGGACACAAAATCGCTCTCAACTATATCGGGAATTGGGAAAAAAACGGCCGAGAGAATGGTTCTGGAACTTAAAGACAAACTGTTTGATGAATCGCAGCCCTCTGTGGTATCGGGTACCACGGAAAGCCGCAGCCGAAGGGATGAGGCGGTTTCTGCCCTCGAGGCTCTTGGTTTTGGGAAAAAAGAGACTGTACAAACAGTGAATTTGATTTTAAGCACATCACCAAAGGCTTCCGTATCGGATATCGTAAAACAGGCACTTGCCAAATTGAAAAGGTAATATTGGCTTAATCTCGGTTTATTATTATTGTATTGATAGATAACCGTTATCGATACAGTAACTTTAAATAAAACCCACCATTTTGTCGAAACAAACGATTCTTGTTGTTGATGATGAGCAGGATCTTCTTGACCTGATTGAGTATAACCTGAAAAAAGAGGGCTTCAGAGTATTGAGGGCCGAAAATGGTCAGGATGGAATTACAATAGCCAGGGAGGAGAAGCCAGACCTGGTTCTGCTCGACATTATGATGCCGCAGATGGATGGAATTGAAGTATGCGATAGAATGCGCGAAGATGCCGACCTAAAACACATTCCTATCATCTTTTTAACGGCCCGAAGCGATGAAAAAACAGAAATTGAGGGGCTGAACAAAGGTGCCGATGATTTTATAACGAAGCCAATCAGCACCAACAAACTTATCTCCAGAATAAAAGCTGTTCTTCGCAGGTTTAACGAAACCGAAGAAGTGGCAAGAGTGCTGAAAGTGCACGATCTGGAAGTCGATAAAGACCGCTATATTGTAAAAAGAGGGGATGAGGAGTTTCAACTCCCAAGAAAAGAGTTTGAACTGTTATACTACCTGGCCAACCGAAAAGGGAAAGTGCGCGACCGCCAAACGCTGCTCAATAAAGTGTGGGGAGACAATATTTATGTTGTTGACCGCACCGTTGATGTTCATGTTCGAAAAATACGGGAAAAACTGGGAGATCATTATATTGAGACGGTAAAAGGTGTGGGCTATAAATTTAAAGAATGAGCTTAGCGGATTTTAAAAAAAAGTATTTTTCATCGATCTCGTACAGAACGTCTATTATTTCTGCCTCGCTCATTACCGGAATTATAATTTTAGTTCTTTATTTGAGCGATATTCGTTCATTTACCGAATTGGCCCCGCCGGCAGTGGCTGCTTTTCTTGTCAGTTTTATTGTGATATACAGCGTTTCAGCAAAACTGCACGCCCGCAGAATTTCGAAACTGTACGAGATTATTAAAAGCATATCAAAAAAGAAATTTATCGAGCATCCGCTGCCGCCACGCTCCCATAGTAAAGATGAGCTGGATGTGCTGATGTACCGTACCGTAAAAGCCAGCGAGATTGTAAGCAGAGAGATGGCCCGCCTCAACAAAATTGAGAACTACCGAAAAGAGTTTATTGGCGATATATCCCACGAGCTGAAAACACCCATTTTTGCTATCCAGGGGTTTATAGAAACCCTGCTTGATGGCGCCGTGCATGACGATGAAGTAAACGAGCTTTTTCTAAAAAAAACGATGAGAAATGTAAACCGACTTATCTACCTCACCAATGACCTGATGGAAATAAGCCGGCTCGAAACGGGAGAATTAAAATCGAATTTTAAAGACGTTTATCTGAGGGATATTGTGCTTGATGTGGTTGAAAGCCTGCAGTATAAAGCTCAAAAAGAGGATATTGAAATACGGGTAAAAGATTTTGATAAAAATATCCAGGTTCGGGCAGACAGAAATCAGATAAAACAGGTGCTCATTAACCTGATTGAGAATGGCATGAAATACAACACACCCGGTGGCTATGTGGAGATTGGAATCAGTGAGAAAGGAACAGACCCCAATAAGCTGCTTCTTTATGTGAAGGATACCGGTGTTGGAATCGATAAAAGAGATGTTATGCGCGTTACGGAGCGCTTTTTTCGCGTGGATAAATCGAGATCGAGGGATAAAGGGGGCACCGGACTCGGCCTGGCGATTGTAAAACACATTGTAGAGGCTCACGGCGAAAAGCTGATAATTGACAGTGCACCCGATCAGGGTTCTACCTTTGGAATTACACTTACCAAAGCGGGATATTTTTTGGAGTGATGGGGATTTCCTACCTTTAGCAACCTACATTTTTAAGCTAAAGAAGAGACGATATGAATTACGCAGTGATAATGGCCGGCGGAACGGGTACAAGGTTTTGGCCTTTAAGTAAAAAAAGAAAGCCGAAGCAGTTTTTAAGCCTGTTTAGTGAAAAAACTCTTTTGCAGGAAACAGTTGATCGACTGGATGGATTTATTCCACAAAGACGTACAATGGTAATTACCAATAAACATTACAGAGAGTGGGTTTCGGAACAGATTTCCGATATTCCTGAGGAGTTTATTATTGGTGAACCGGTGGCAAAAAACACTGCTCCTTGTATTGCATCGGCAGCAGCTGTTTTGTTAAAAAACGATCCCGATGCGGTAATGATGGTTATGCCAGCCGACCATCAGATAAAAAACAGCGAAGCACTCCACTCTGTGCTTGACGCGGCAGCCAAAACAGCCCTCCAGGAAGATGCCCTGGTTACGATTGGTATTGAACCCAACCGACCCGAAACGGGCTATGGTTACATACGGCGGGAGAGTGATCAGCAGTTCATTAAAAATGAATTATCCGTTTATAAAGTTAAAAATTTTACCGAAAAACCAGATGAGAAAACAGCGGCTACATTCCTGAAATCGGGAGATTATCTATGGAATAGCGGTATTTTTGTGTGGAAAGCATCAACCATTGTAAATGCGTTTCGCAACTATTTGCCCGATCTCTATAAGCATCTGGAGTTACTGATGAACTCGAGTCTCACTAAAGGTGATGTTGACGAATTTTACTACTCCAGCCCAAGCGTTTCGATCGATTATGGAGTAATGGAAAAAGCCGATGACGTATTTTTGATTCCCGGCGACTTCGACTGGAACGACATTGGAAGCTGGAAAGCGGTTCATGAACTTGCACCGAAAGACGAAAACGGAAATTCTTCTCTCGGAGCGAATGTAATTACAGAGGGAGCGAAGCAAACGCTGGTTCACTCAAAAAGCGGAAAACTTATTACGCTGGTTGGTGTTTCGAATATTGCACTGGTTGAAACGGATGACTCCATTTTGGTGCTCAATTTGGATAAAGCGCAGGATGTAAAGAATGTGGTGGATACGCTGAAATCGGATGAGGACTTAAAGAAGTACTTGTAATAAACTCAGAATTCAATTTCGAGTTGGTCATAGGCAAGTTCTACGTGCTCGGGCAGACGTTCGTTGCTGTCGGCATGATTTACGTATGAGTTCATGTGAATGAGGTAGGTTTTTGGGATTTCCAGCTCGGTAGCAATCTTTACGGCTTCGGGTATGGTTAAATGTGTTGGATGTTCGGGCCCCCATCGCAGGCCGCTCAAAACCAGAACCTGACTACCTTTCACTTTCTTTTTTGTGGCTTCAGGAATTTCTTTTACATCGGTCATATACGAAAAATCGTTCACGCGATAACCCAGCACATCTACTTTACCGTGTTTGTAAGGCAATGGTGTAACCAGTACATCTCCGATTTGTCGGTTTTGTTCAATTTCTATGAGGTCAATGGATGTAGAACCGGGGTATTTATTCAAACCAAATAGATAGCTGAACCGGTTTTGTATGGAATCCAGCGTTTTTCTGTTGCTAAACAGGGGTATTGATCCATCTTGCATATAGTTATAGGATCTCAGGTCATCAATACCGGCAATATGATCCATGTGTTCGTGGGTAATGAGCACAAAATCGATACGGTGAACATTCGAGCGAATGGACTGTATTCTAAACTCCGGCCCTACATCAATCACAAAGGATGTTTCATCGGTTTGAACCCAGACGGAGCAGCGGGTGCGCTGATTGCGCGGATCGGTGTCGATCATATCGCCCCCGAAGCCGCCTGCTACAGGAACTCCCATCGAGGTGCCGGTTCCCAAAAACGTTACATGCATGTACTAAATAGTCTCTGATTGTTTTTCTGATGATTCAAACCGATCAAGCCTTTTCCAGATTGCCGCCAGTTCTTTTCGCACGGCCGGCTTGATAAAAAGATCGTCTGTACCGATTATTTTCAGAACTTTTGCTAAAATAGCGGTTTGCGTTTCAACGGGTCGATTTTTGTTTAAAAGAATAAGTTTTTCTCCTTCCATGATACACTGATCGCCCCGAAAGCCTCCCCGTTCTTTTCGAACAGTATAACCGGCTTTCTCGCACAGGGATTCCAATTCCAGGAGGAGATGTTCAACCTTCATAAAATCATTTTAAAATCCAATTCCAATTGTAAACGTGTGGGCGGTAAACTCATAATCGTTAATATCGCCATCAATGTCGTAATTTTTAAAATCAAAATTGTACCCGATTGCCAGCGAACGATCACCAAATACATTATGGATCAGAATGTTTGCAACTCCATCAAACCGAAAAAGGGAGCCCCCAAAAACAGAGCCCTGAGAAAAGCTAAAACCGTAATTTGGAGTGGCCTTTAATTGAAAAGAAATTCGCTGTGCCGGACGAATGGTGGCCGCAAGGCCGGAACCAAAGACGAGTGAACTTTGGCGGAAATCTGCAGTACTGATATCGCGATTTATCTGAGTTAAATCTGTTGTGAGCTGTATAGGAAGACTCAGGCGAAATTTCTGGCTCCTTTTTAATGCAAAGTTATTATAGATACGCGCGGAAAGATTTACGTAAGACTGATCGTCCATGCCGGTAAGCGAACCGCCGAAAGTGGTGCTTAAATCGAGACCTTGCGTATCAAATTTTATGGTGAACAGCAGATCATCAAAATCGAGCCGGTTATTTTCAGATACATTTTCACCGTTAAACTCGAATGTAGCTGCGCTGAACCCAATACTGAGGAAATTGGAAGGTTCCGTTATTCTTTGAGGTGAACGTTCAGGATCGTCCACCGAAAACATCTGGGCGTGAGAGATGGCGGGAACTGAAATCAGAAATAAGAGAGACGAGATGATAAGTGGAAAAAAATTCTTCATTTTATATATGTTCATGGAATGATATTATGATACAATGAATTAACCCAGAAAAGCTAAAGTACTATGAATAAAATTATACTGCTATTTACCGGACTATTACTAATGAGCCTAACGACAGAACGGAACGATACCGTGCATCAGTACGAAGAAAATTTAATTAACGGCGAAAAAGTTTCCTTGAGTTCCTATGAAGGAGAGGTTCTTTTGATAGTGAACACAGCTTCTAAATGCGGATATACGCCACAATATGAAGGTCTCCAGAAAATATTTGAGGAGTATGGAGAAAAAGGATTTAAAGTTCTTGGATTTCCTGCAAACAATTTTGCAGGTCAGGAGCCCGGTTCTGATGAAGAAATTGCCCAGTTTTGTGAGCTGAATTATGGAGTTACATTCCCAATGTTTACAAAAGTATCCGTGAAAGGAGATGATATTCATCCGTTATTTAACTTCCTCACTTCAGCTGAAAATCCAGACTTTAAAGGAGAAATTGGATGGAATTTCGAAAAATTTCTTGTTGACGGGAACGGAAATCTTGTGAGAAGGTTTAAAAGTAATGTAACTCCTGAAAGTGATGAAATAAGGAAAGCAATCGCAGAGTTACTGTAAAGAACTTACATACATCCCATCACCATCCCGATAAAGGGCTCCGATTGATCTCGGGGCCCTTATTTTTTTGGCACTATGCAATAATAAATGTTGACATCGTACCAAATAGCTCTTTATATTTGGGTCTGTCAAAAATTTATTTGTAATAAGATTTGTGAGTTCAGTTGGTTAGAACGCCAGTCCCGAAGCCTCGGGAAGGTCGAAGATCGACTCGTTACCTATAAATAACATTTTGAAAATTTGGTCCGGTAGTTCAGTTGGTTAGAACGCCTGCCTGTCACGCAGGAGGTCGAGGGTTCGAGTCCCTTCCGGATCGCATTTATAAGTCGCTATCTCGCAAAGAGTTAGCGGCTTTTTTTGTGTCTAAAAACGATGGCATTAAAAACGAGAAAATGGCTGGGGACAACATGGGGACAACAA
>Ga0307966_1003020_pt1 | contig 12706 bp, 7 predicted proteins | sample OrgLakmetagen646_FD_203141 | JGI IMG/M metagenome (GOLD analysis project Ga0307966, IMG submission 203141) | Saline water microbial communities from Organic Lake, Antarctica - #646 | ecosystem: Environmental > Aquatic > Non-marine Saline and Alkaline > Saline | place: Antarctica: Organic Lake... | reverse complement strand
GGACGGGGACTATTTCTATTGATTTTGAGGTCAGAGACTTGTGCGGACAGTCGACAAATACTCAGAATGCCGTATTTTCAGTTATCGACACAATGGCCCCTTTAGTAACAAAAGGACCAGAAAATATATTTTTGGATTGCTCTGATTCAGCTCGTGACTCATTGGTGCTTTGGCTGGATGAACTGGGCTTTGCTGAAGTTGAGGAGGAGTGTGGTGCCCTTTCACTCGACTCCTTTGTTTGGAGTGACAATACGGGGCGCAGTGGTAATGGAATTCCAAACAACGGTCCTTACCCGGATCTTTCAAAACTGGGATGTGATTATCGACTCGAAGCCAACTTTTACCTTTCTGATGCCTGTGGCAATGACACTGATTTTGGAGCATCTTTTGAAATTCAGGATGTCACCGCACCGGGTTTTGTTAATGTAGAAGATAGTATATGGGTTGAGTGCGGGGAAGAAATACTTCTGGATGCTTCTGCTGTCTCGGATGCCTGTTTCAAATCTGTTGAGCTAGTTTTTTCTGATGATACGATCCGATCCTCAAATCCGAACGACTGTGCATTTTACAATTTTACGATACAAAGGACTTATTCGGCCACCGACTCTTGCGGGAATACCTCCATGTTTGATCAAGTCGTGTTGATTCAAGACATAACAGGACCGGAATTCGAGTTACCGGCTGATACTCTATTGAGTTGTGATCTGTGGAATATGGATCCGGAATTAGATGAGCCTTCCTCAGTTGTGGATGCATGCGGAAGTCTCGTCTTTATGAATAATAGGGATTCTTTAGCTGAAGCCGGCTGTGGATTTACAATATTCAGAACCTGGATTGCTGAGGATATCTGTGGAAACCAGACAGAAAAAATACAGCGGATAGAAGTTATTGACACGGTGCCACCCGTATTTGTGGATGTGCCGCGATCCGGCACCTTCGACTGTGATGGATTTACCGATGTGGAGCTACTGTTTTCCGAGTACTTAGACACACTGAGTTCATCTTTTGCGGATGCTTGCGGAGAAGCAGATGCATTTATCGCTACTCCCGGAAGTTATGACCTTACTCAACCCTCGACTTGGCCGGGCAGTTTGCCTCCTGACTTGAGTTATGACTGTGGATCATACTCTTCAGACACTTTATTTTTTACTCCACTTGACTATGTGCTTTATGATAGCTGTGAGAATGCCGATGTACATTCCTTTTTCTTTCTCGTGACGGACACAATGGCTCCGAGTGTTGAGTGTAGTGGAGATACTTTTTTATATGTTGATGAGAACGAATGTGAAGTGTTCTATCAACTCCCGGACGTATCTATGGACTTTGGATGTGCATCCTCCTTTGGTGAATTGACGGTATTCGTTGACGGGCAAGGGAGTTTTGAAACTTTTCAGCCAGACACATTGGCTTTTAATTTTGCACCTGGAGTATACAATATTGAATATACAGCTTTAGCCTGCAGCGGAAATACCGCAGTCTGCTCCTTTGACCTGGAGGTTCGCGATACTATCGCGCCGGAATTTGATTGTCCCGGAGATAGCAGTCAAGTCCTCCCCACTGCTGACTGCTTTCTAACTCTGCAATTGCCTACCCCCAAGACTCCGACAGATAACTGTGTTTTACCGGATCCCTTAACTTACGAATATCGGGTGTCCGGGGCCACCACAATAGCCCCATCGGTATGGGAGCGGGGGACAGCAGCTCCTGAAGTTTCCCTTAACGGCGGAACAAACTTTATTTCCTTCGAATTGACAGATGCTTTGGGTAATGCCACGAGTTGCACCTATGAAATTGAGTTAATTGACACAGTGCCACCAACAGCTTCATGCCGCCCCGCTTTAGTGCGGGTGAATCCGTCAGGCATATTGATGACACCAATCGATCCCAGCCTATTTAACCAGAATTCGGAGGACAATTGTGCAATCGACAGCATGGGAACGCGTCCCGATGAAATAGACTGTTCGCTAGCCGGACGAGATACTACAATTATGTTTTACGTATTCGATGCTTACGGGAATGTGGACAGTTGTGCAACGACCATGCGTGTAGAAACCATAATTCTGGAACCCACTTTCGAGTTGGATATTTGTCAACCGGATACTTTGCGATTATTGGCACAGCCTCCGCCCCCTGCTAATATTTATGAATACTTCTGGACGGGTCCCAATAATTTCAGTTCAAACCAGCGCAATCCCATCCTGACTGGAGTCGGTCCTCAAAACTCCGGCACCTATGAATTACGCATTGTAGGTTTAGGAGGCTGTGAGGCGCTGGGAACGGTTACAGTGAATATATCTGATGTTATTATTCCTGAATTAACTGTGAATTTCCCTACGCAGTGCGAAGGCGAGTCCATTCGTTTGCAATCGAATGCCTATGCCGGCAACGTGACCTACCATTGGTATGAGGGCTTGCCACCAAACGGTGTGTTAATGGAGAGCACCCCAGCTCCAGTGTACGATTTTGAGCCCACGGTAGGAAGTCACGATTATTATGTTGTTGTGGAAACTCAGGTTTGTTTGTCTGCTGCTTCAGTTCCTGTTGAGGTCGAGGTGATCATACAGCCGGAGGCACCGGTGGATGAAGACTTCATCGTTCTATGCGCGGGCGAAGATTTGCGATTATCGGGCGAGAATCAGGGCCCTGGTTTTACTTACAATTGGACGGGCCCCAACGGGTATTTTTCTAGTCAGGCGAGTCCGCCTGTTATTTCAAACGTGACTCAAAATGAAGCTGGCATTTATCAATTCGTCACTGAGATTGGAGATTGTGTTTCTCCCCCGTCAGAAGTCGAAGTTGTAGTGAACTCACTCACCGAGGTGGTCCAAATTCAAGCATTAGATGTGATTTGTGAAGGGGAGGATTTCTTTCTGAATATTTCTAGCCCCATAGATGGCGATGTGTATCGTTGGTTTTCTCCAAGTCAGAACACGCTGACCACCCAAGATCCCGAATTAGAGCTAACGAATGCTGGACTGGATATGAACGGGGTTTGGCGGGTTGAAGTAGAAAAAGCGGGCTGTGTATCTGATTCACTGGGAGAAGTGTTGGTTGAAGTGGAGCCGAAAGTTTCGTTAGAAATAGAGCAGGAAGGTTCACTGTGCCAGGGAGACACCTTAATTTTATCGACACCACAACTACCGAATGGGCAGTTTGAATGGCAAGGACCAACCGGAATGTATGCTGGTCATAGGATCCGGGTGCCTGCTGTTTCGGGTGGATATACTGTAACTTTCACCTCAGATAATGAATGTGTTTCTACAGAGAGTATCAATGTGAACTCAATAGTTGCTCCGGAAATAACGGCAATTAGTAATTCTGGGCTAAACTGCATTGAGCAAGGGACATCAGTGGAATTAATGGCGTCGGTTTTTCCACAGGATATGGGAGACTACACTTATGTTTGGAATGGGCCGAATGGTTTTACAGACAGCAGCAGGGTGGGGGTTATTCCGAATGCGAATCAATCGAAAAATGGTTGGTACAACTTAACAGTGTATTTGAATGGTTGCCCTTCTCAGCGCGACAGCACAGAGTTGCGCGTAACACAGATTCCTGAGCAGCCCGTAATCATGGGTGAACAAAAGTATTGCGAAGGCGAAACGATTGAACTATCTGTATCAGGCCCCGGGATGGGCACGCAATCTTTTTTGTGGTTAACGAGTCAGGGAGACACCACAACTTCAGATACTACGCTTAGATTGGAGTTCGCTGATACCAGCAACCAGGGATATTACAGCGTTCGCGCTTCTGTCAATGATTGTCGCAGTTCATTTTCTGATTCTGTTTTTATAGATATAGTACCTCTTCCTGATCCTCCGGAAATTGCAGGAACCTTAGACTTATGTGAAGAGGATTCTTTGATTCTCCGGCCGATACCCCTTGATTCTCAATTGGTGTTTCGATGGATTCTTCCGAATGGTGATACCATCGTCTCATCAGAGATCCTTCAAGGAAATGTAGGTATGGAATCCGCTGGAATATACCGCGTTAGAGCTGAAAGGGAGGGGTGCAGCGATGACTTTAGCGAAGCCGTAGAAGTCATTGTTAAAGAGAAACCCAGCCCTCCGGTAATTGATTCAATTTCGGAAGGCATTTGTTTATTAGACGATAATATTGATGTAGAACTATGCATTGACGGCGCATCTGCAATCAATGGAGCGAGCTATCAGTGGTATTTCGCCGATGACTTTTCTACGATTTCTGACTGGTCAGGAGGCCTTTGTTATAATATTCGGGATACGGGATTATTTGATACCGGGCAAAACAGTTTTACGGCTCGCATTGATTTAGACGGCTGTTTATCTGACTTCGCCTTACCCATAAATGTAGAAGCAACTCTACCCATGGATTTTGATCCTATGGCAGGAGTTGGCGATACAGTTTGTGGTGATGAGATTTTCATTGCCAATGCACTATCACCAATGAGTGGCTCCGGGAGGTGGATCGTAAGTTCAGGGGATGTCCGATTGAATGATGCTAGCAACCCTCAAACAGAGATGTCCGATTTTGATTTTGGTTCCAACGTATTAATTTGGAGTCTGAGTGAGGGTTTCTGTGAAAATTATGCCGGCGATACAATTGAACTGTTTTACGACAATGCTCCAAGGGTAGAAGATGACTTCTATGCTACGCCATACAATGAGCGAATCCGACTACCTGTTTTGGGCAATGATGACTTCGAGGGAAAAGTTTCCCTGTCGGTTTCCAGATCTCCTCTATTTGGCACTGTTCAGAATCAAGTAGAGGAACTACTCTACTTTCCGCGAAACGGATATATAGGGAATGACACATTATATTATGAATTGTGCAGTGATGCTTGTCCCGATTTATGTTCTGAAGCTGCCGTAATTATTCAAGTGGGGGATGAGAGCTTATGTGACATACCCACTATTTTCACTCCCAACGAAGATGGAATCAATGACTTTTTTGTCATTCAATGTTTGAGTGGTGACGATTACCCAAACAATAAAGTGGTTATCTTTAATCAAAATGGGAGCGAAGTTTATTACGCGTCGCCTTATGAGAATGACTGGCGGGGGGATTATAAGGGAAAAGACTTACCGGTGGGAACCTATTTTTATATCGTTGATTTTGGAGACGGGCAGCCACCGCAGAGAGGATTTTTAGTGTTGGAAAGATAGTTAAAATGCAAAATATAGTACAGTATAGTTGGTCTCGATCGGGCTGTTTTTGGCTAAGCTTATTTTTGTTTTTAGGGGTAAGTTTACAGGCTCAACAGTCTCAAATTTATACCCAATACATGTATAATAAACTCAGTTTCAATCCGGCATACGCCGGCTCCCTGGGAAGTCCTGCAGCGACGGCCCTTTATAGAAATCAATGGATTGGGCTGGAAGGTGCTCCGGAGGCACAAATAGTCTCCTTTGATGCTCCTTTGAAAAATGAGAATATTGCCCTGGGTTTTAATTTTGAAAGACAGGCTATTGGAATTCAGGAACACCTCACTTTTAATGGCGTTTACGCTTATCGTTTTAAAGTTTCAGAGCGAGGAAAGCTCGCTTTCGGGGTCAATGTTTCCGGTCGGTTTTTTCAACAAAATTTTAACGATCCCCGGATTTCCGCGACTCAGGGTACTGCAATAGATAACGCCATCCCTAGCGATTTACGTAACTCATGGGTGGCCAATATTGGATTCGGAGCTTACTACTCAGACGCTGAAAAGTATTTTGGGGTGGCCGTCCCTCGAATTGCAAGAACAGATATCGATTTGAGCAATTCGGGTTTGATGCAAGCGACAGAGGTCCGGCACTATAATATTATGGGTGGGTATACTTTTGATATCAGTCGAAGGTATAGTCTCACTTCTCAAGGCATTATTAGAATTAACGAAAATGCTCCCTGGGATTTTGATTTCAATGCGATGTTGGGGTTTCGGGATCTATTTTTTTCGGGCCTGAGTTACAGATATTACAATGGTACAGCCAATACACTGGCAGAATCTATTGATGTAATTGTCGGTATGAAGGTTATACCCCAACTGTATTTAGGCATAGCTTATGATATTACTCTTTCTGAATTGAGGCAATACTCCAACGGGAGTATAGAACTAGCTGTTCGCTATAGTTTTTTCACTGTTGAACCCCAGGCAAAATATGTTAATCCGCGATTTTTTTAAGACGATTTCTTCGGCAATACTCTTCTGCTGCCTGGTCATTGAGGTCGGGGCGCAAAGGGAGTTGCTCAAATTCGGATTGCCGCTGCTGGATACAGCAGTGACAGTTTCTGCTACTGATAGGATCAACACTGCAGGCTTGCAGTTTTCTCCTACCTACTACAAAAATGGTATCATTTACACGGATGCCAAAGAAGCACATCCATTAGATTATAAGGAGGGAAAAGTTTTTTTCTCCCTCAAATATGCCCCATTATCACAGGACGGAATGCCACTAGCCGCCGTTCCATTTGCTGTTGACAAGGATAAAAGAAATCATAAAGGTCCCGTTGCTTTTAGTCGGGAAGAAGACCGAATGTATGTATCTCGAACTCAACAGGAGGACAGATCGGCATATTTCGAGGGGGATGGCGCTCGCATGCATATTTACGAAATGACTCGGGGAGATACCTTTTGGGTAGCTCCAAAGCACTTATCCTTCAATGACTCATCGAGTAATAGCTTTCACCCGACGATTTCAGCGGATGGAGATTTTTTAATTTTTTCTAGTGACCGAGCCGGTGGTCCCGGAGGTTTTGATCTGTTTGGGGTGGATAAAATTGACGGAAAATGGTCTGAGCCTTACTCATTGGGACCAACAGTCAATTCAAAGGCAAATGAAGCATTTCCTTTTTTGTATAAAGACCGCTATTTGTTTTTCTCCAGTAATCGCAAAAATGGATACGGAAGCGACGATTTTTATCTTTCCGTTAAAAGCGCAAAGGGTTGGTCCGAAGCGATGAATATCGGTCCTCCATTTAATTCTAAGGCGTCGGAAGTAGGAATCATTATGGACGAGAATGGGAAAGATGGTTTTTTCTCGAGTAGTCGCGAGGGCATTGACAATATATACCGTTTTCAATCGAGTGTGCATCTTTTTCAAGAAGAGTTATCACCTAAGAAGTTAGACTTGATAGCAGTAAATGAAGAAACGGGTATGAGATTATCAGATATTCGGATTTGGATGTTTCCCATGAATGAGCGAGGTGATATTCAAGCGCCGGAGTTGTTTTCGGCTTCAATTAACGAAAGTGCCAACGCTCCCGGACTCACCTTGTCTGTAAATCGCAAATCTGCAGCCGCTTTAAATCAACCTTTGGTGATAACGGACCGAAATGGAAAGGCCACCGTAAAACTAAGGCCATCTGAAAGAGACCGTGCCTTAATCGCTTATAGAAAAGGATTTGCGGAGAAAGAGTTGACTATCAACTACTTTTCTGTAGATAGTACCCTGACTTTGAAAATGAAAGAGTTGTTGTGTTTGCCGTTGGAAGTAAAAGCTGTGGGACCGGATAACCAACGAATGAATAGATTTGAAATATATATACGCGAGATTGGGAAAGGTTCCTTTCAGCCCTACGCATTGCCTCTCAATGAGGAGATATGTATTCAACACAATAAGGAATATGAGATTATAGGGTACAAAGAGGGCGCAGTACCTGATACCTTTCAGGTGGATCCCCAGAATGAAGATGTGAAAAAGGTGTCTGCACTGTTTCGTTTATTGCCGAAAGGCAAAGCTGATGAAACTGGCTTATCGAGCTCTAATATTGACCAGATGAAAGAAGGGGTGGTCATTGAATTGAAGAATATTTATTACGACTTTGATAAATCCTCGATTCGTATAGGGGCGGAAAGAGAGTTAGTGGCCTTGGCACAAATTATGGATGAATATCCCGAAATGGAAATTGAATTAGCAGCACATACGGATAGCAGGGGAAAACCTCAGTATAATCGAGATTTGTCGCAGCGGAGAGCTGAGTCGGCCAAAGAGTTTTTGATGGATTTGGGCGTCTCATCTGAGCGAATCCTTGCCAAGGGATATGGAGCTTCGAAAATCAAAAATCATTGCGTTGTTGGTGTGGAGTGCACAGAAGAAGAGCATCAGGTAAATCGCAGAACAGAAATAAAAATATTAAAGGCACCACAAAGGCTTCGTGTGGAATATTCTTCACCTGATTTGGATTAAATTCTGAAAGAGGACGATAGAAAGAATTAATTTGTTTATTTTGAGATGCAATATCAAACAGATCTCACCAACCCTCATTCGATGAAACACACCTATCTTACCTTAAGCTTTTGTTTTTTATTATTCACTCCGGCCTTCCTTTTGAGCCAGTGCCCTGAAGGTTTTTTACTTAATAGTGAATATTCTGTTTCTGAAAGCACTGTTTTTTATGGCTCTAATACTACCGTTTTAGGAGACACCGTAGAGTTATTAATGGATATATACGAGCCTGAAGAAGATAGCCTAACGGCGCGGCCTGTCTTGATTTTAGCCTTTGGTGGGTCTTTTACTTCGGGAAGTCGAGATGATTTGATTATGCCCACACTCTGCAGACAGTATGCAGCAAAAGGATGGGTGGCAGCCAGTATTGATTATCGGTTATTTCCCGCTGAACTCGGTTCACCCGATTCTCTGGAACTCATAGATGCCAATATGAAGGCCGTCAGCGATATGAAAGCTGCCGTTCGTCATTTTCGCCAAATGGCCAGTGAAGACAACCCCTACCGAGTCAATCCCGAATTTATTGTAGTTGGGGGCTATTCTGCCGGAGCATTTACCGGTATTCATGCTGCTGTTATAGATGAAGATGACGAATTGCCTCCTTCTTTAGAACAGATTATACTCAATAACGGAGGGCTGAATGGGAATACTGGCAGCGCAGAGAATCAATCCTACTCATCAGAGGTGCAAGCTGTGTTGAGTTTCTCAGGAGCAGTCTTTGATACTTTACTTATCGGTCCGAATGATCCCCCCATTGCAAGTTTGCATGGACTAGCAGATCAAACAGTTCCTGTGGATAGGGGGCGAGCAGTGGGTACTGTTACTACCTTTGGTTCAAGACTACTCCATCAAAGAGCCGATAATATCGGACTTCCAAATTTTTTCACTCCAATTCCGGGTGCAGGTCATATAGATTTTTGGTTTCCTTTCCTTTATATAGCTTCCAAAGAGGCATTTTTCCTCGGTTCAGATTCGTTCTTTAGGGATTTATATTGTGATCAAATCACGCAACTTGAGCCAGTTCCTTCTCCAGTGGCAGAAATTCAACTATATCCTAATCCGGCGCATCATGAATTTCGCATTCAAGGAAAAAATATTCAAGGATATCAATCGAAATATGTGATATTCAATAGTCAGGGACAGGTCGTGTCTGAAGGACCGCTGAATAGTTCCCAACATCGTATCAATGTTTCTTCTTTTTCTCCCGGTATATATTGGGTTAAGGTAGATAATGGTGCACCGCAACCTCTGACGGTCGTTCGGTAATCGCACGCTATTTTCTCTCAGCGGATTTATGTAAGATGGGAAGTTGGGCGCCGTAGCAACGGGCCAGATTATCCTCTGTAAATACTTCGCTCACTGGGCCCTGACCAATTAAATGTTGATTGATTAATATGACTTCATCGAAGTAGGTCTGTACTGTGGACAAGTCGTGATGAATCATCAAGATTGTTTTCCCTTTTTCCGCCTCTTCTTTGAGTATTTGAATGATTTTACTTTCCGTGGTGGCATCAACCCCCACGAAAGGCTCATCTAATAAAAAGAGGTCGGCCTCTTGACTCAAGGCTCGGGCAATGAGCCCTCTTTGAAACTGACCGCCGGATAAACTCCCAATTTGACGGTCTTTTAATGGAGAAAGTCCCAAGCGTTCAATGGCGTGATCTGCAATCTTTTTGTCCGCAGCATTCATTCCATGAAAAATTTTCTTGTGGGGATAGCGACCAATCAGTGCCAAGTCGAAAATGCTTGCTGGAAATGACGCATCGACCTCTTCTCTTTGAGGAACATAAGCTACTCTTTTACGAACCTCCTCAATATCTTGCTGAAACACTTGTATTTGCCCATGCTCGTATGGCAATATCTTTAAGATGGACTTGATAAGCGTTGACTTACCAGCTCCATTCGGACCAATAATTCCATGAATCTTACCAGCTTCTAGCTCCAAATGTATATTGACCAGAGCTCTCTTATTATCATATGAAACAGATAAACCTGAAATCTGAATTGCTTTGGATGCTGGTTTCATGATAATTTTCGATAGGATGTTATAAATAGGGAGGCCATAATTGCAAAAATTAAACCATAACTCAACCATTTCACACCGTCAGGAGCTGATGAAGTGGAAGTGCTTGACTCTGCGCTTAACCCCCTTTTTATTGTTGAGATATTATGTCGAAATAACGAGAGATAGCTAGGCGCAGGTCCCTCCTTATTGCTTAGTGCATCAGCATAGAGTTGTCCGCCGATTGAGACATTGTGATCGTGGGCGATTTGTTGCAAAAGCTTGGGATTAATGGTGCTCTCGACAAAAATGGCCGGGATGGATCTCGATTGAAGTAGCTGGGATATTTTGAGCACATCTCCGGTCTGGACATCGGCATCAGTAGATAACCCCAGAACAGAATGCAACTCTAAACCGTAGGCTTTTCCAAAATATTGAAAAGCATCATGTGAGGTAATCAGCACTCGGTTTTCCTCAGGAATTTCGAGAATAGAGGTGAGCGCCCACTGGTGCAGGCTGTCCATTTCTTGAATGTACTCCTGATATCGGGCTTCTATTTCTTCCTTCTGTTCTGGAATGAGTTCTACGAGTGCCTGTTTTGTGTTTTGGGCGTAAATTTTACCTAATTGTAAATCCATCCAGGCATGAGGATCCGGAGCATTTTCGTAAGATTCATTCTCTATCGGATTCACGCCCTTACTCACAACAACTTTTTTACCGTGCTTGCCGGAGTGATCAATCAGATTATCGATCCAAACTTCTAAGCGCAGACCATTCATGAGAATGAGGTCTGACTGATTGACCAATTCCACATCGGAAGGGGTAGGTTCATAGATGTGCGGATCCATTCCTCTGGGAACAATGGTTTGAATTGTGCAAGAGGAGGGAGCAATATTTTGAGCGATGTCCTCAAGAAATGAGGTGGTCGCTAACACATTTTGTCCCTCTAATGACCAACAGAAGAGGAGAGCTAACAATAGCAGGAAATACAATTTAATTGAGTTGCACATAAATATTTTCACTCACTTTTTTACTTAGTGTTTTTTTATCAGCGTCATCAATGACAACTTCCACGGATTCATCAAAGTCAAATTGCTTTTTAAACTGCACCCTGGCGCCCAATACGAGTCCTTGTTGATCGAGAAATTGCAAAAACGTCGTACTGTGCTCTTTCACTCCTACAATAACTCCCAATTCTGATGGCTTCATCTTGGAGAGTTGGATTTGTTTTCTTTGGTGAAAATGACCCTGCTCTGTAGGAATCGGATCTCCATGCGGATCGTATTTAGGAAAACCTAAAAAGGCATCCAATTGGCGAATGAGCTTGGGAGACTTGATGTGCTCCAATTCTTCAGCAATGACGTGGATTTCATCCCAATTAAAATTGAGCTTCTCAACGAGAAAGGACTCCCAAAGCCGATGCTTGCGAATGAGCGTGGTCGCAAATCGTCTCCCCTGGTCAGATAACTGACTGCCCTTGTACTTTTCGTAATGCAATAGGTCTTTCTGAGACAGTTTTTTAATCATATCTGACACGGAAGCTGCGCTCGTTTGTAATTCTGCTGCGATCTCATTCGTTGCCGCCTGGCCCTTCCGTTCTTGAATTTTAAATATGGCCTTCAGATAGTTTTCTTCCGTGGATGTCAAACCCATGATACAAAAGTTTAGGTAAAGCTAAATAAATATTTCATAGCTGCCAAACTTAGAAGCGAGCAGTCTAATGCGAACTCCCTTTCTATCGATAACAGGAAATCAAGCGCTCATGATTTTCCCGAAAGTACTTTATTTTACTCGTTCTGCCTTAAGCATCAAGTTATTTTGGACTTTATAAAAGCAGATGGTGACCAAGAATGCTAAAAGGTGATTTTATTTTACGAAGAAGAATAGAAAATCGCGTAATTTTATATCAAAATGAAAGAATGACAGTAGCAGAAGAAATTATACGAAATAGGAAATCCGTTTATCCCCGATTTTTTACAGATCAGCCCGTGAGTGACAGTGATATTTGGCAGCTTTTAGAAGCAGCTAATTGGGCGCCTACTCATCGAATGACTGAGCCCTGGCGGTTTATCGTCCTTCAGGGGGAGAAAAAGGATGCCCTAGGAGATGTTTTGGCCTCAGCCTATAAAGAACAAGTAGGAGCATCGGGATTTTCGGAGCGTAAATTTCAATCCAAAAAGCAAAAAGCCGTTCAATCATCTGCCGTACTCGCCATTATTTTACAACGGGATCCAGAGGAGCGCCTTCCCGAGTGGGAAGAGTTGGCCGCCTTGAGCGCTGCCGTTCAAAATCTTTGGATTATGGCTTCCTCCTTGGGCCTTGGAGGGTACTGGAGCAGCCCGAAAGCCATCACCGGTCGCCATGAATTCTTTTCTTTGCCAGAGGGGCAGACTTGTTATGGCTTATTTTATCTGGGACATCATAACATGCCTGAGGTTCCGCGCGAGCGTTCATCCATACAGTCCAAAGTGCAATGGTGGAAGTAAGATAGCTGAATTAATAAATTTTTAATGTTTTTGGG
>Ga0307966_1003019_pt1 | contig 12709 bp, 15 predicted proteins | sample OrgLakmetagen646_FD_203141 | JGI IMG/M metagenome (GOLD analysis project Ga0307966, IMG submission 203141) | Saline water microbial communities from Organic Lake, Antarctica - #646 | ecosystem: Environmental > Aquatic > Non-marine Saline and Alkaline > Saline | place: Antarctica: Organic Lake... | reverse complement strand
ACACACCTTGATTCTTCGCCAGTAGCGGTGCCCTTTCCTGCCGGTGAACCCCAGCACAATCTTAAGCTCCGACTCAATGACCACCTTGCCCTCAGTCCTGGCCACACGCTCCGTCACAAGGCGCATGTATCGTGAGTCGTCCTGTCGTTGGGGGATCAAGTTTGCGGTTTGATCACAATTCACAACTCAGATAGCGACTTGACGGGATCACATGTGCACGCTATGCTTGGTTCAGTGTTGTGTTCACAGCGACATTGGCTCATTTGTCTTTACAGCACTCCATTCATGTGAATGTGTGCACGCAAGCATCCCAGACTTTGCAGACAGTGCTTACTGCATGTCAGCTGACACACCTGGACCGTGTACGTGGCTGAGTCCGCATTGAGTTGCTGGTGGTGCCCCTGAACTTCCACCATCTGAGAGTTTGAAAGACAAACAAAGGCAATGTCAATAAGATACTGGAGGAAACAGGGGGAGATTCTCTGCTTCAAAGGCAGTGAAAGACAAGGTGGGAGGCAGAAAGTGAAGCTCTTTGATCATGCAGGCTTACGGAGGGGTCTTTTTTTTATGACACCACATCCAGGCTGCTCTGTTTCTTGTTTCCCAAGATACAAGCACACGTCACATTGTCGGAGGTGTTCGGACGGTCATAAAAACGACCTCACCTCTTCAAAGGAGCACATTGCGGCTGCACTCATGCTGGGCTACATCACGAATTGAAACAACAGAGCTCCTGCGTACCACAAAATAGCCCCACCTTGCACACGCATGGATACAGACCAATGAAGGCACCCTCAGGCCCACCTTAAACACTTGACTGGGACCCAAACGCACGGCTGGTGCGTAGCGTGTGAGATGCAGCACGTTAGTTGTGACCACTCCGTTGCTGCGTTGATTGCGCTGAGTCGTCATGATGACAGGCGTCCGCGCTATGAGGCCACGCTCCTCTAGGCACTGCGCAAGTGGGATCAGGCGCACAGACAAGAACATGAAGTGTGTGCGTGGTGTTTTGGTGTGCCAGAAGTGTGTAGTGAGCTATGTGTTTAAAGCCTTAATTAGTCCAAGTGTGGAAGCTTGCTTCAAGTGTGTGCATAATGAGGTCATGATCTTCTATCAGCTGATTCAATCAGCAGAAACACCAATTTTTTACATCAACCGGTCTGAGGCTTGCAGTATAAAAGCAAACGAGTTAAAGTGAGAGCCTTCAAATTTCCAGACACTGTACAAAGATGCAAAATCAGTTGAGTGAGCAGCTTATGCATGATAGAGAGATGCTTGAAGTCATGAAGTGTGCAAGTCGCCAGGCAATTCGAGGTGCAGTCAAGATAGCACTCAAATCAAAAAAGTTGGTTAAGGGAGGCACGCAAGGTAGGGGCAGATACAAAGCAAGCACGGACTTCATGTATTCACAAGGCGCGCCTGGTATGTGCCATTTCCCTGTTTCTTACAGGTTAATGCATGAGCAAACGCAATTCATTTTGGGCAAAGAATTCACAGAATTACCATACATGAATGCACCTATTGCAATCCCGGCAAACAAAATGAAACAGTGGCCGCATATAAATTAAAATTAACATACACGTGTCATATGCTTCAACCAAGTACTTCCACCGAAAACCTAACGGTGATTCTATCCAGTAAAGAAAGTTTGCGACCCCCTCACCTTGACCACGTAGAAGAAGTTGGCATTGGTGATGTTGAGCTGCGAAGAGAGCGTTGACTGAAGCACGCCAAGCTGCCGAGTGCGCGCAATGGCTTCTAGCGTTTGAACCTGATAGAGAGAAAAGCAAGACGAGCAAAGTAAATTACTAACCTGCAGACTGCTGCTTCCCAATGGTGCTTGCATTATCTTTGTGGTTTCTCCTTGAGATCGTTCTTCTGCTCGCAAGACATTCGCTGCAGAGACTTTGAGCCTCTTTTTGGTTTGGTTGGTTTGGTGGCTTGCCGAGATGGCAGTGTGCTTGCCCACCCCTTCTCTTTCAGGATTAAACGCGACTGCTTACTACAAATTACATGGGTAAAACTTGCAGGAGTGGAGCATGCGGGGCTTGCTGTGTTTTGCACCCCTGGATGTACTACACAAAAGCACAACTGTACAAGTTTGTTTAAACATAATAAACATTAACAATAGTATCAATAAAAACATTAAAGATATATGCTTAAGCACAAGGCGCAGTTACATAAACATCTGGAGATGAGAAGAGATGGCATTACAGTTGGTCATGGCTCCTTGTGCCTCCTTTTCCATATCAATGTGGGGAGTGATTTTTCACTGCCTGCGTAGTTTTTTCCTTTGGGTCATGGCTGCTGGGAGACTAAGATGTGCCATGAATGGAAACAAACCTTATGAAGTTATGACACCAAAAAAAAACTTACGTGCTGTATGTAAATTGATGTTTGTGAGTTACTTAACTACAACATTTTCCAATTTTATCATTGTATTTGCTTTTATGTACCTGAGGAATGCTCATCTGGAATCGGGAGGTGGACGCGTCGTAGAGGCCAAGCACGCTTGTCCGGACTGCTTGCGATGCCTGAAGTACAACACAAGACAAATACAAAGACACCTAAATCAGTAACAGGGGTCCTCCAAGACCAAAGAACAGAGCGCATACTACGTGCGACTTAGATGCTGCACTGTAGTGAAATTTTGTGAGTTTTGGGGGTGGTCTGAGCTAGCTGTTTTAACCCTGAGGGTGATAACCACAAAAAAGTGCGGTCTCTGTTTCAAGGGCATTGTGGGGTGAATGGCGTGAAACGTTTAGCCACACCCAGCTTACTGAGCACATCAAAAGCTTTCTTTCCTCATAACATCTCCTACGGCTATCAATATAGCAATCCTGTACGGACTCGCAACATGTGTGAACCTTTGCATTGTAGATCAGCAGGGCTACGTTTCCTTATCGTGCTAACAACGTGAAAGCAGCCAACGCCCCAAATTGGCGTGTATAATAATATGTCTATGGCAAGCACCCTTGCAAGAAGTACTCCTTTGTCATTCGGTACAACCTTCTGCCTTGCAACTCCCCTGCATTGCCGTGCACGTACATGTTTGTTGCGTCAGCAAGATGGTCAGGCGTTTGTTCATCCATCAACTCGCTTCATAACCCACGCACACAGAAGCGTGCTTTGATTCATACTTGGTCTTACCTTAATGTGCACGCCTTTTGCTTCAGCATCTTGGAAGCTTGGTAGGCTCTCATGGTCATACTTCTCCTGCATTGCACACAGCAAGCACGGTACGTGCTGGAGTGCTTTTATGACACGTGCGTACCTACACGAGGCACACGTGCGTACACGTGCGTACCTACACAAGGCACAAGTCAGGGGCGCCACAGCTGTTGCTCACATATCATAGCCCCCAAAATTTGTAGGACAGAATCATGATATCGTTCACACAGTGTACAAACTAAATCGCTCATAAGAACATCGGGGACACGAACGTGCGGCAATAAAGCCCTCGATAGCCAAACAAACTTATCTATGCAGGGGAAAATAGAGGTAGAAAAGAAAATCTTGGGGTAGCAATTCTCTTCAGAGAAAACATGATTTCCATAGCCTTGTATGACGCAGCAGTGTATAATGGCAAGCGAGTCTTAACAACCTGTATTGAAGAAGTCTGACAAGGATACGACGGCTTGCACGGCGCACGAAAGCAAGGAGAACTAAGTGTGTAACCTAAAAGTGAATGGGTCCATATTGGGTCCATATTAACCAGGTGATAGGACGCAATTGTTGTCCAATGATGAAGGAAGAGGGGACGATGGAGGAGGGTCCTCCACGAACGTATTTAAGTGCTTTCCAGCGCAACAGCTTGACTCGTCTCACGTTATTGCTCTTTCTTTCTCTCTCTTCAAAGTTAACCCCTCCACGGCAGCTGCAGCAGCATGAGCACCTTACCTCAGGCTCCCCTTCGACGCTCTGCTGGTCTTTCTTCTTTCCTTTGCCTGCAGGCCTGCAGCCAGGGAGTGATCATGGGTTTGCATATATAGTGGATTGGTGACAAGACGCACCAGGCTGAACTGTAGTGCACTCATACTCAGCCGACAAAAGAAGGGCTGCAACACCTAAAGTCTTGCCAGAAGTGCCATCTCAAGGGACCGAAGAACACTCGTAATCATATTGTGAGGCTCAGTATTGTTTGCATGTCGTGACGCATACAGGCACTGACCTTGGCGCAGCTCGTGCTGGTACAGCTGCAGGTCCAGGCGAGAACAGGTGCATGTTCATGGGCATCTGCTGCAAGAGGCTGCTCCAAATGAAGTGCTTGACAGCGTCAGAGAGGGTGAAATTGGAATCAAAGTCTGGGAGCTTGGCTTCCAGCAATCGCCAGAGATGAGGCACGCTGCAACCTGCATGCATGCACGTGCATGTTGCGGTGAATGCGCGCATGGCTGCTACAATTGAATAATGCACTGCCCCAACCATGGCCGTCCAGACCAACAGGTAAACGCACCAGCACTTCCCTCCACTGCCACCTCCTCGATGCACGTGTTCACCAGTTCCTCTAGCATGATTGTTGCTCTGTGTCCGGAGGAAGGGTTAGGGTTCACATCAGGATCTACTGAATAATCAAAGCACCAAATAAGAAGCGATATAATTTTTTAGCATGATTATATATAAATATTTGATGAATTGCGCAGACGCTGAAAAGGTTTTACCAGAAACGACCCCCGCCTTGTAGGCATAATTGCAGATTGTTCATTCACCACTGAATTTTAACACAATTAAGGAGGAAACATTGAACTGACGCGGAACCCTAATTTAATTTATTGATATCCATTGTAATCTGCACCAGTTAGAAATGCAGCCCACTTCAGCAACCATGCACGCGGTCCAGGCTGCAGCACCAGGAACGGAAATAATAAAACTTAATTGCTCCCAGTTGTTTGCATCATCTCTCATCTCTCTCTTACGCACGATGCGTATCGCTTTATTTCTCGTGCATGATGAAATTACGCACCTCATCATCATGCCATACATTTTCTTTCCTGCTATGTGTCACACAGGCGGTCGTGAGCAGCTAAAGCTTACTCGCGTAGCAGGTACGTGCATTTCTTTCAGATCTATTTGAGTGTTTAAATCGCTCTTTAGGGTTAGAAAGGAAAAAGGATAAATTGTGTGCAGGCAATAAGGAGCACCCTCTTTGTATTGTGTGCTCCCGCACTCTTTCAACGTCGTTTCACTATTGTCCATTTAGTGAGATCATTATTATTTTTCTGGTCGAGAACCTAGCCATGGTTTTGATCGTGCTGTTCTGTGAGCTTGTTTGTGTGTAAACGTCGATAAACTTGCAAACGTCGGCTTGACACAAGGCTTCTCTTCACTCAAATGTCACACTCGAATGTGCTTTTACAGTTCTAGAGTAAAAAGGATCGCATTGCTTTTTAACTATTTCCGTGTTCCTGATCGAATTGGCATTTTGTCAAACAGTGTTGTAACGGCTTGGTTTACAATTTGTGTCTTGCATCTTTCATACCTCAATGATGCATTCTGCATCGCGCACTATAATTCCTGCTTGTCATAGGATAGTACAGCATTTTTTATTTTTTGAACGGCATTGCCAGTTTGTGGTGAATGTTTGCCTTGGGAAATTTGGTTGGAGACTCTTGAGGGCTCTTTAGTTGCAATGACATACAACCAAGTGGATATCAAAAGAGTGCCGTCAATTTCCCTGCAGTTAACGTGCGGCATTATGTTGAACTTGGTGCTGCGTAGTTCCAAAGCCGGAGTCAGGCGAGATCCTGATCAGGAACTCGGTTGCAGGCGTAAACTTTTTGGACACGCTCATGCGCAAAGGAGAGTACAGCAAGATCAGCTTCCCCATGACTCTTGTAAGTTATTTTCTTCTTTTGCTTTTCGCGCTCTATTATTTGGCCATTTTAATCCTCCTTTTTCAGCGATGCTGGTTTTGTCATTGCCTGAACCAAATTGAGTTGCATGCTACAAAAACTTTAAATCTGGATTCCTTTGATGTTGCGTGCTTGTGACGTGTGCTTCAGGGTTGTGATGGGGCTGGCCAAGTTTCCATGGTTGGCCAGGGCGTTTCAGATTTGAAGGCTGGAGATCGCGTGGCTTATGTCTCTACTGGCGGCAGGTATGTTGCAAGAAGTGCCGGGTGCTGTTTCATATCCCCCTTGCTTTCCCATGGCTGCTATACCTGTGTGAGCAAGCTGAAACGTGCCAAACATTGCTAATGAATGTAAGAATACCAGTGCAAAAAGGGCAGGTACTTGGTCACACAGAATGTCTGGAACAGGTGTTTTACAGCATTGTGCTTTTGGACTACTTTGCAGCTATGCAGAGTACGTGTCAGTGCCTGCACACAAGGCGATCAAGATCCCTGACGGCATGTCTGCGGAAATGGCTACTGCAGGTGCAAATTTGTTAGAAACTAAGAAACACAATAATAGGGATCTCGCTGTGTGCTTCATTTATATGGAATTGTCTGATTTGCACTTGTCCAAGAATGTGCTGACACCATGATCAAGTCCAGCCGCCACAATTCCTAAGAATTCATGCGTGGGTTGGTCTCTGCTTTTGCTGTGGCAGGCATGATCCAAGGCATGACAGCTGTTGCGTTTGGCACCATCGCCTACCCCATCAAGGCAGGAGACACTGTACTTGTGCACGCTGCTGCGGGGGGAACCGGTCAACTGCTGACGCAGGTGTGAGGAGGCAAGGTGGGAGCAAGAATGTGTGTTTGAATTGCGTAGGGAGAGAGCAAAACCAGGCAGGGAGAGAGCAGGGTTGTGTTACGGATGCATCAATGTACGCTGATCCTGATCCTGATGGCACTGCGTTGGCACTGATCCTGATACCTGATAGCACTGTTGGCGCTCTCCCACCAATGTACGCTGATCTTAACGAGCGAGATCATTCACTCCATTTTCAAATGAGACGAGAGAGGGGATTTGGGGCACACACATCAATGCTTTTCTCTATTAATGGAGCACCAATTCCTGCTCCCTTCTTACGTAACGCTGTTCAATGCCCTCAGCACTCTCACAACCTCACTTCTTGTCTGAAATCTGCACGCACTTGCTCACCATAGGTACGGGATCACAGGGTTTTTGGACTGGTGCCGTCTATTGATACATTTATTTAAAACAGCAAATATTCCGTGCAGGTTGCATGTGCCCGTGGAGCAACGGTTATTGGAACTACGTCCACCAAAAACAAACTGGACGTCGCAAGGGAGTGCGGCGCAGAGCAAATTATTTTGCACACAGAGCAGGACATTCTAAAAGAAGTTATGCGCATCACTGGTAGGCTCGCGATCCCCTTTTCTGGTGGCCAAAAATCCCCTTTTCTGTTGGCTTACATCCTCCAGCTCCAACTGATCAGTGCTCAATGGCTAAAAGGCTGCAAGTTGGATTGCACAAAGTCAGATGTATCTTGTCTGTACGAATACCTAAGAGACTTCCTTGCACCTCTATTTCTCTATATATATACGCGCGACATGGGTCGCTTGCTTGTATAACCTAACTTATATATACGTATTTGAGTATGTGTATGTGTGTACACATGTTCCTTTTTCTCTTGCTTTTGTCAATACGTGTGTGATGCTTATCTGAGCCTGTGGAGAATCACAGCTGTCCCACTCAGAACAAAAGGTTTTGCAGGAAGTGTTCACGAATTATCGTGGATCTGTAAATATGTACATACTTGACATATCAATTCAGAAATATGCTTTCGTGTTTGCGTCACAGGTCCATAACAGCAGATGCAGGCATGGTTTTTAGATACTAAGCTACGCAACAAGCTTGTTTGCATTACAATCCCTGCAGGCAACGTGGGCGTGGATGCCGTTTTTGACTCTGTAGGTGGGTGGAAACTAGTAAGCTGAGGGTCCCTAGAAATGCTCTGAAATATCTGGATGTGAGGTGTGCATATTTTGGTGAGTCAACGCCCTAAAGCCTTGCTTGTTCTCATTTTTGATGGCAGCTAGCATATCATTAGAGCTCGTACTACATGTCTACCGCCCTCCAGGTGCTGCCACTCTCGAAACCAGCTTGAAGTGCCTGAAGCATTTGGGAACAATGCTCAGTTTTGGTTCGGCCAGTGGCGAGGTAATGATAACACCGACATTGCTTAGAGTCATGCGCAACTGCACGTGTGCACTCGCTTGCTCAACAGGCCATCCTGCTGGACTGTTCGTACTACACCTTTATTTTGTGTCACTCAAGCACTGGCTGCTTGCACCTGCTGGCAGGTGCCCCCTGTGTGCCTCGACTGCCTCACCCCCAAAAACATCAAGCTCATGAGGCCTTCAGTGCTCTCTTTTGTGGAGGCATCTTCAAGTGCCTTCCGAGACCTGGCTCAAAGCACACGACATGATCCAGAAAGGCAGCCTCAAGGTGTGAATCCGATTTTCAGCTCAGAGGTCCTACTGGGCCAGGCTGTGATTTTTGATTAGAGCGTACACTCTTTCTATTATCTTGGTGTATCTTCATATTACAGACTACTATCTGTTGGCAAGTAAGACAGGCGCTGACTTGATCTAACTAATTTGCCATAAAAATGCTGCATCTTGCGTCTTTCTGTTCCTGCCTTGCCGAAGGGGCAAGGAAAACGCAGCAATGGTAGTGATGACACATCCAGCGTGATTAAGGGAAGGAGCACTTGAGTGCCAGCACCTAAGAGCCTACTGCCAAAACTAAGTCAGGCCACTAAAAGAGGATGTCGTGTGTTGTGTGCAGAAGCATTAATATCCACAACTTGTCCTGATAAATATTGTTATGTAGAGTGTGCCTTTTATGAATCAGCGAGGAGGCATTTCTTCTCATCTTACAGACTTCTGTTTGAACCTGCCCTGCAGATCCACATCCATGCTAATTACCCGCTTGAGCAAGCCACTACAGCACATGCAGATCTTGAGGAGCGCCACACAAAGGTGTGTCACACGGTGACACTCTCTCACAATGACCACACAGAATGGTTTAAAGGTGTGTCTCACGGTGATAATCTCTCACAATGACCACACAGAACGGTTTAAAGGTGTGTCACACGGTGGTAATATCTCACAATGACCACACAGAATGGTTTAAAGGTGTGTCACACGGTGCAAATCTCCCACAATCACCACACAGGATGGTTTAAATGTGTGTCACACGGTGATAACCTCTCACAATGACCACACAGAATGGTTTTAAGGTGTGTCTCACGGTGATAATATCTCACAATGACCACACAGAATGGTTTAAAGGTGTGTCACACGGTGGTAATCTCTCACAATGACCACACCGGATGGTTTAAAGGTGTTTCACACGGTGGTAATCTCTCACAATGACCACACAGAATGGTTTAAAGGTGTGTCACACAGTGAAAATCTCTCACAATGACCACACAGGATGGTTTAAAGGTGTGTCACACGGTGGTAATCTCTCACAATGACGGTTTTTGTGTGCTTTATGACCTGTTACAGACTTCATTGGCTTCAGGGGGAAACCGCAAGTATGGGATAGGCGTTGTTTCAATTGTACATGCAAAACTCACACACAAGCTCAGGTCAAGAACGCATTTGGGGCTTTCTTGCGCGAATGAGCATGACCAAGTCGAAAACTTAATCAGGGGACATACATTGAACCAAGATTTTCCCAGCTTTATCCATTCCTGTTTCTTGATTGACACGTGCTCAAGCAGAGGCACCTTTAAGTAGCATCCTTGTTTCATTTCTGCAGGGCAAGATCCTTCTGGCACCCTGAGCGCAGGTGCAAGAGAATACATAGCATGTATTGACGGTAGAGGTTGATCAGATGTTTTTTTGTAGTTGTTTAAAAGGAAATACGTGTTGAAAGGATAGGACAGTTGTAAATGACCCAAAGCGTTGAGCAGGTGTGAATTGCATTTAATGATTTTATCCATGCAGCTATTGCTCCAGCCCTGCTTAAAAACAAAATCATGAAAAGCACTAATACAAAAAAGAGATGCTTTGGAACCGTAAACACTCCTTCTAGAGAAGTGAATACCAACGATTAAAAAGGTCACAGGCTTGGCCTGGGACTGAACTTTTACTTATGCTAAAAATGGCAACCGGCTCCTAATGTTGATTGTAATAGAAAAGGCTTGTCTGGTATTGACTACTTTGGTAGCGTAGTTGACAGAATGAACATGAAGCTTGGAATCAAGTTTCTTAACTTTTTGAAAATCAAGACCCAGCTCCTTAAAAGGCCCCAGAGTTTGATTGTTGTAAATAGCGCCACCCACTCCCAAAAAGATGGTATGGAGGGTAACGGAGGTCTTGAAAGGGTGGGGCAGAGGCCTGAGCTGCTCCTGCGTGGTGCTCAGCTGGTTCTACGGTCGAGTGTCCTCACAGTGCTTGATCTTGATAAAGTGGATGTCATGTTGGACGATGATGAGATTTTTGGGTTGGTGCTGTCTGGAGAAGGTGGATCTGCTGGTGGCGGCTGGCAATAATGCTTTAGTCTCCCTCAATTGCCCTTTTTTGCCTGGAAAGAGCCACTTTGATAGCATTAGCAAAATTTACTCATAAAATGTATTAAAATTTAGTGCATCATTATGAAGTACAGAACAGGAACCCTCTACTACTTAAAGCACGTGGTATGGTTTAAGCGCTCAATAAGCCTAACTTGCCTGTATCTCCTTTCCGGATATCAACACACACAAAAAAGATATATGATTCACTGAGGGACACAGCTTATCATGCAGCATGATTGTTAATGCCATCAGCAAAACAGATTCTCTAGGATCCTGTTTGGTCTCCAAGGATATAGGCAGCAGCAAACGGCTAGCCAGTATGCAAAATCTTCAGATTTCTGATACAGCTGAAACTAGGATTGTACCGAAGCGGCTCTTTCCACTCCGCTTCTCAGACAAATTAGATATACCTCCAGCCGTCTGGTGCTGTACTGCTTGCTCCCATCTCCGCGAAATGCAACAGACTGCTGTTTATGGAGAGGAGGAGTGGATACTTCGGAGTGGCATGGGGAAAATGGGGGAGACCGCCGAAAGTATCTCAGCTGACCGCTTGCCATCAGCAGATTCACACAATCCTTTTGAGAATGGGTGGCACCATATAAAAAAGAAAAAAACTACGCAGGCAGTGAAAACTACTCCCCACATTAACTAAGGACAAGGAGCCACTTTGGTACCGAGTACCGTAAAGCTCCTCCACCGCGAAAAGGAAAGGAAAAAACAATGGGGATCAGGAGGGTTGCAGGCTTGGCCTGAAACCGGGTCCTGATGAGAGTTGATAACAGTACTGGAAAGGGCACGTCTAGTATGGACAAGTTTAGCAGCAATGTTCACAAAGTGCACATGGAGCTTGGAGGCAAGCTTCTTAACTCTTTGAGAATCGAGACCCAGTTCCTTGCAAGGCTTGAGGGTGTGAGTGTTGTAGATGGTGCCGCCCACACCCAAATGGATGATGTGGAGAGTAACGGAGGCTCCTTGGACAATGTTGCAAAGGTCTTTGTGCTGTTCCTTTGCGGTGTTTAGCTGGTTCTGAGGTCTGGTGTCCTCACAGTACTTGATCTCGACAAGGTGGATGTCACGCCGAGGTTTGCTGAGGTCTTTAGGTCGGTGCTGTCTGGGGTTGGTGGCTCTACTGGTGGCTGGCGGTGCTGCTGAGATGCTCCCGGTCTCCCTCATTTGCCCCCTGCCACTTTGAAGAACCCACCTCCCTACATTAGTTTGTTGTTTTTGTGTTTTTGCAGCGATGGGAGTAACCATCACAAAATTTGGACGGCTGGAGGTAAATCTGTCTTTTATCTGGGAAGCGGGTTGGGAAAAGCCATTTGGAAACAATTCTACTTTACAACAATTGCACACTGAAGCCCTGCTTTAAGGAGCTGGGCTTTGACTCTCAAAGAGTTAAGAAACTTGCTTCCAAGCTTCATGTACATTTTGTAAACTAAGCTACCGAACTTGTCCATACCAGACTGAATTTTTTCATTACTATTATCAAGAGTTGAACTCTCTTCAGGAGGCTGCTTTCAGATCAAGCCTGCAACCCTCCTGATCCCCATTGGTCTTTTTCTTATTCTTTATGCCCCCCTTTCCCTATCCATACTGGATCATTTCTTGTTCCTTCTCTTTACCTTGTTTCTCAAAATCGCTTCCCCTTTTGTTAAGCTAGGTGTGGTTGCAGGCTTATTCCAAGCTTCCGCTCAGATGCCCAAAGACTCATATACATATATAGCGATGTAACTTACCTTATTCTTTATGGTAAAGGAGTTTTACGTACCCGGTAACTGCTGAGTACTCTGCAGCATGCAGAAGTAATCTAGTTCTTGGAGGCGAGTGCAACCGAACGTCAGTTAGTACTCTCTTGGCACAGCTTGCGCTGTGATAACCATCCTTTTTATGCTTGTGCCTTAAATAGTTGGCAGCTTAGTTTTAAGCCCTTGCTCTCTTTGACTTCAGCAACTTGCTGCCCTTGGCCTGTTCCTTCCTGTTTTGTGTGGTTCCAGTGTGTCTGTATCTCCTGCCCTTTTTTGTGTGGCAAACTCAGTTTTTGGCAGGTATGGGTGTCAACGACGCAGATGCTTTTCTTGTTTCTCTTCTAGGAGGGCTCTTTTAGCCAGTTCAGTGTGTCTCTTGGTGTCGGCACATGTGTAAAATCCCCCTCCAGCAGTTCGGTGGATACGAGCCGGAATAGAAACCCTGTAACCCCTTGTAACCCCTTTATTTCTTTAAATGATGTGAGGAGTTGTTTGGGCAGTGCTTAGAGAGTGCGGTCAAGAGC
>Ga0307966_1003016_pt1 | contig 12714 bp, 13 predicted proteins | sample OrgLakmetagen646_FD_203141 | JGI IMG/M metagenome (GOLD analysis project Ga0307966, IMG submission 203141) | Saline water microbial communities from Organic Lake, Antarctica - #646 | ecosystem: Environmental > Aquatic > Non-marine Saline and Alkaline > Saline | place: Antarctica: Organic Lake... | reverse complement strand
TCGATAACTCCATCAAGATCAAATGCTTTACCCTTTTCAATGGCTTCAGCCATTGTTTTCACACCAAATACCCACCGGATGTGTCCTGCCAAGCCGTGGGAATCATCAGCTTTGCCCCAGAGATCATTTACCTTCCAGATAGCGCCGTGTGAAACTGCTGCAGCCAACCGGTGTTCATAAGAGGCCGCTCTGGCGGCATAGTACCCGCCAAGACTAGACCCGCTCATAGCAATCCTTTTAGGGTCAATATCTGTTCGAGTTTCCAGGTAATCTATACACTTTCCAACAGGTACTTCAAAATCATGCCTGTTGATGATTTTTTGTCTTCGGATAGTCCCACCCTGGCCAGGCCCATCAACCATTAAGACAGAGATGCCTCTTCGTACGGCGCCCTGAGCCACCATAAACCACATCTCGTCTTTGAAGGAATCCAGACCTCCAAAGCACATCAGTACCGGTTGCCTGGCTTCCTGGTTAAATGGAGAGCGCACGAAATATGCATCGAGATGGGCACCATTTTCGTAGGGTACCTTTACAATTTCCAAAGCAGGATCGAGATACTCGCCCCATTTGTGGGTGCAGGCTTCAAGCTGGTCAAATATTTCCAGTCGACGCGGGTCGTCTCCGGCTAACCAGAATTCAGCTTCCCTATAATAGTCAACAGCACGTAACCAGCTGTTTTGCGCAGTTACGATGTTGCCTTCCTGCTCCGCTATGTTTCCTTTATTCTGGTTGCGTTTGGCAATGTGTAGCCACTCACGGTACCAGGATTCAGAGTCACTGGGATCGATTTTTGATGCCGCCTGAAAGCACTCGCTGATTGCACCCCCGCCAACCTGGGTTTCCCCCAAAGCTCTTCTGAATTGATACGACATCCATGGATACTCTGGCCAATGATGCCAGCCGTATGGCTTATAATGGCCTTCCTTCCGGTCCGCTGCTTCATCAATGAGTTTGTTTTCCATAGTTTGTCCTATCATTATTGGTTGAGTATTTTCGGGGTCTGGTTAAACAGCAAGTAAGATTGCTAATCCTTAGGATTGCTTGGTGTACCAGTCACAAATCTGTTCTCCGGTCATAATTGCAACGTCTTTATGCTTTAGAATATGTTTATATAAATCATTAAGTGCCTGGATGCGATGAGGTGTACCCGTCAAATAGGGGTGAATGCTTATGGCCATGACACGGGGAGAATCAATGCTCTCTTTGTACAACTGGTCAAAATGCGCCTTGCCACGCACAAACAGTTCATCTGAAGAGTGTTTTTCAATGGCACTGATCACAACGTCATTTATCTCTACTGAATAGGGCACTGATATCATATCGCCGTGAGTAGTTTTGAGCCTCGTTGGTTGATCATCGAGGACCCAGTCAGCAACGTATTCAATACCCGCTTCACGTAACCAGTCCAAAGTGGACTCGGTTTCAGTTAGACCCGGACTCTCCCAGCCTCTGGGTGGCTTTCCAGTAACGTCTTTGATCGCCTGAATTGTTTCCTGTATCGCGGTGCGCTGGTCTTCAACTCGATGCATTGGACCCTGAATGTAGCCATGGCCCATAAATTCCCATCCACGTTTCAAAGCCTCTTCTGCAATGCGAGGGTATTGCCGGCAGACGGACCCATTAACAGCAAACGTTGGAATTATTCCGTGCTCTTCCAGCACGGATACGAACCGCCAGAACCCAACACGCATTCCGTATTCATGCCATGACCAGTTTGGAATATCAGGGAGCAGAGGCTGACCCATCGGCGGGGGGAGCACCGTTCTCGGCATCGCCTTACTGTCTTGCCAATGCTCTGCATTAACGATGGTCCAGACGGCGATACGCTTTCCGTCGGGAAGTTTGAGCGGTGGTCGATCAACAATCGCACTGTACGGGGCTCTTTGAGCGGGTGTCATTGGTGAACCGTCCATCATTTACTCCAGTTATGAAGATCTATGCACCGACATTATCAATTCAATAATGCGTTTTTAATGAATTCAATATAGAATCTTTTCAATCAAAGTCAAGTATTTGAATTCAACCTGTTTGAATTTAAATACCTTAGTTTGAAAAAAGGTACCTGATATTGAAATTTGTTACCCTATGTTAATGTCTGGAGTCTGTGATGCTTTTTCGTTTATCTTCGGTGTCTGGGCTGATGAAAGTATCGAATTAGGGTTTCTTTAGAAAAGATAGAACGACCTATTAAATTGGTAAATTGGATTGTGGGGAGAAACATGGCAGCTACAGGTAAACAGGGAGTTAAAAAATCTGGTGACGAAGAGAGTAGTCAGTCCAGAATCGGGATCAGGATCAAACACAGTCGGCTTGCACGCGGCTATACCTTGCAGTCACTGGCCAGCAAAATAGGGTGTTCTGTGAGTGCTTTGTCTAAAATTGAAAATCGTCGGGCAAATCCTTCGGTGACAATGCTGCATAGAATCTGTGAGGCTCTGGACACAAACCTTTCAGAAATGTTCATTGACACTAGAGCAGGAACTGAGGTGGTCACAAAGGAGTCGCAAAGGCCCATGATTTCGACTGACCAATTGAGACGTGGTCAGGGAATACAGCTACAACGGCTGGTTCCATATTCGCCAGGCTACCTGCTTCAGGGGAATGTTCACGTTGTTCAGCCGGGTGGCTATAGCACGGAAGGCTTGGTTCACGACGGTGAAGAGCTCGGGTACGTCGTGTCGGGGAGGCTGGAATTAACGGTTGATGGCGAGTCGCATACTGCGGAAGCAGGCGATACCTTCTTCTTTCACTCAGATCACCCTCACAGTTACAGGAACTCAGGTGAAGAGGTAGTTGTCGTGGTTTGGGTAAATACGCCACCGACATTTTAAAAATTGGCAAGAATCAAACCAACAGGCACTGATGCTATGAATATTGACTTACACAGCCACGTTATACCCCCAAGAGTTGTAAATGCTATCCGTAACGATCCAAAAACCTATATGGCTCAAGTAAATGAGTCTGATTCAGGAACAAAGATTATTCACGACCAGGGGTATGTCTATCCATTGTTTGATGAGTTCTTCAATCCTGAGGCCAAGCTTGAGTCGATGGATCGAAAACGAATCGATATTTCCGTGATTTCTCCAGCACCACCTATGTTTTACTACTGGGCTGATGCAAATCTGGCTTTGAATATGGCGAGGCTGGTTAATGATGGGGTCGCTGATATGGTTGCTGCCAAACCCAGTCGATTGCGCGGTATGGCTACGGTTCCCATGCAACATCCGGATGCTGCGGTTGATGAACTTGAAAGGGTTGTTCGTGATTACGGGTTTAAATCGATCGAAGTAGGTACGTCTATTGAGGGCGAACAGCTTGCGGAAGGACGTTTTCGGCCGCTTTTGAAGAGAGCCGCTGAGTTAGGTGTATTCGTATTTGCTCATCCTTACTACGTTGGGTCCAAGCCCGGGTTGGAATCATACTACTTGACTAACTTGCTGGGTAATCCAATGGATACCGCGGTTTGTGTAGCAAACTTAATTTACAGTGGCGCGATGGATGAAATACCCGAACTGAAGGTCCTGCTTGCACACGGTGGTGGCTTTATCCCATACCAGATTGGTCGTTTGGTGCATGGACATAAAGTACGGAAGGAGACGCGTGAACATACAACCACTAATGCTAAGGAGTTACTGCGGCGGTTCTATTTTGATTCCCTGGTGTTTGAACCAGAAGCGCTACGCTACCTGATTGATCTTGTTGGTTCAGATCATATTGCGATTGGCACGGATTCACCTTTTGATATGGCTGATCAATCGCCTGTGGATACCATTGACGCTGTCTCCGGGATAACTCATGACGAACATCATGATTTGTGTTGCGGAACCGCGCTTCAACTACTCGGAGAGGGACGGTAGCGCCTGAGGCAGACAGTCTTTACCTTTAATTGTAGCAGTGGCTAATTGATGCTCTGCCAAATACTCACGTACTTCTTTTGGGCAGGCGCTGATGAAAATCAGTTGTCTGTTGAAACGCATGTGCAAGTCGAAGCAACAATGGCTCTGACCAGGGCCGTCCCACCAACTGACAGGCTATCGGAAGGCCGGTTGCGTCGAAGCCGATCGGGAACGAAACTGCAGGCAAACCAAGGTAATTGATGGCGCGAGTATTTCGGGTCAGCTTGGCGATTACTCGCGCCACATCGGAAGTTTGACCTTCCGTCGTATCCGCGATGCTGGGCACTGGTATCGGAAAGACAGGTAAGATTGCTGCATCTGCTTGAACCAAAACCATGTCGATCCACTGGCGCGAAAGAGCGCCACGGCGCATGAGTGCTTCGACATAGCGTGTCGCCGGATAACACAAGCCAGGCTCTATTCGGGCACGTACCTGGTCTGCGTACTCTTGAGGGCGAGTCCTCAGCCAGTGACTATGCAGAGTTGCGGCTTCAACAGACATTACCAGGTGTGCATATGCGTTGTTTGCTCCCATGTCAGGGGGTGTGGTTTCCACCATGGTGACGCCAGCCCCTGACAGGGTTGCTGTTGTTCGATCTAACGCTGATGCGATCGCAGCGTCTAATTCCTCGTCGTAGTACCCCCGCGGTCTCGCCAGAGCGAGCCCTTGAATTCCCTCACCCAGTGATGATTCATGTTGCAGTGTTGGAGTCCAGGCTGTTGTAGGATCAGCGCGGTCTTCACCCGCTATGATATCCATCATCCGCGATGCATCCTGCGCGCTTGTGGCCAGCGGCCCTACCGTATCGAGTGTGGCTGACAACGCCATTGCACCGGCAAGACTTACCGCTCCATGCGTCGGTTTCAATCCCGTTAACCCGCACGCTGCTGCCGGATGTCGCAGTGACCCGCCTGTGTCGGTACCAAGTGATGCAGGAATGGCCCGCGTCGCAACTGCTATGCCTGAGCCGGATGACGAGCCACCGCAGATATGGTCACTGTTCCAGGGATTCTTCCCGTGCCCGTAATGTTCATTGTACCCGGTAGGGCTTAGCGCGAATTCGGCCATGTGCAACGTGCCAAGGTCAATCGCACCAGCTTTATCGAGTCTGCCTAGGACGCTGGCTGTTGTTTCTGCCATTGTTCCGGCGGCGATTCGGCTGCCGCAATGACTGACACGTCCCTGTCGATAAAAAAGGTCTTTGTGTGCCAGGGGTACACCTGCCAATGGACCAAGAGGCTTGCCCTTTAATCTGGCAAGATCCTGAGAGCGAGCTTGTTCCAGGGCCGTGTCGGGTGTTAGAGCTGCCAAAGCATTCAGGTCTGCAATCGCCTCAAGCCTGGAAAGAGCCTGACGAGTTGCAGATTCTGCACTGACTTCGCCTCTTAAGAAAGCGGCAGCCTGAGCTATCAGCCCTGTTGGTGTTTTCATTGCTCGGTCCCGGGTACCAGTGTGGCCTTAAGCGCTGGGAAGCTCTGTGGGCTAGACGCAAACTCCAACACCGGCAGCGCGTCAACGGCGTCAAGAGTATTAGCTATGAGAATTGCGTGACGATCGCAAGGGTTGTTGTCAGCATCGGATTTTGGGTTCATGTGACTCCTTAAAGCAAAAACATAGCGATGGCTGGAATATAAGTTATGATCATCAGGACGACAATCATCAGTCCTACAAACGGGAGCACTCCTTTAACCGCCTTGGCATACCCGATACGGAAGGTGGTCATCCCGATAAACAAATTGAGACCAAAGGGCGGTGTGATCATCCCTATAGACACATTAACGACCACAATCGCCCCCAGGTGGATCGGGTCAATGCCAGCAGCCATTGCCGACTGATATACCAGCGGTGCCAGTACAATGACCGCCGAGTTAGGGTCAAGAAACATCCCTGCGATCAGGAAAACCACGTTTACTATTGCTAACAATGACTCGGGAGCAAACCCGCCAATGGACTGACTGATCTCGACCGGATACTGCATCAGCGTCATGAAATAGGTCATAACCGTGCCTGCAGCAATCAGGATCAACAGAATGGCGATTGTTTGTGCTGAAGCGGCTGAGATCTTCGGTAAATCACGAACTCTCAGCTGTCGATAGATAATCGTCTCTACAAACATTGCGTAGACACACGCAAAAGCCGCGGCTTCTGTGGGTGTCGCTGCGCCGGAGTAAATACTTCCCAATACAATTACTGGCAGTCCGAGTGCCCAACTAGCCCTCCGTAATGCAGTCAGTCTCGTTGACCAGGATTCCTTGGGTGAGCGGCCTATATTTTTAACCCGCGCGTAGATATAGCAATAAACTCCCAGGACCAGTGTAAAAGCCGTACCGGTCGTCAGACCAGCCAGGAACATGTCTCCCACTGAGTTATTGGTTTGTATTGCATAAAGAATCATTGCCACACCCGGGGGCACCAGCATCGCCAGTGTAGATGCAGATAAAATCAGTCCGACTGCAAAGCCGGGACTATATCCTTGACGAACGAGCGAGGGATAAACAATGGGGCCGATAGAAACAACCGCAGCCGGGCCGATGCCAGACATGGCGCCAAATATCGCACAAGCCCCTGCAGTAGCTATAGCCACACCGCCGGTGATGTGTCCTGTAAATGATTCCGTGAGCACGACAAGTCGTTTTCCTATCTGGCCCCGGGCAATGACATCGGCGGCAAATATGAACAGAGGAATAGCAACCAGTGCAAATCGGTTGACGCCATCGATCATCCTTTGTGGCAATACCATTGAGGGAATCGGAGGCGCGAATACCTCAAATCCGACGATGGTAGCTGCAAGTATCGATAGAAATATTGGCGCCGCCATGATGAGAGCAAACAGTGCGATACACGTAAAAACGATGGCCGGCATAATTTAAACTTCCTTGTCGGAGGAAGCGGAGGAGGTTCCTGCTTCTGCTTCGGGTGTCAGTACATTGGGCAATGCAGGAAGTTTGTTGGCGATAGCCTGTATTAGGGTTTCAATACCTGACAGAGTCGAAAGAGTGGCACCAATAGCGGCTGGTAAAAAGAAGAAATACCTTGGTACCGGAAGTGTCGTACTGCGCTGTCCGGTACCGGCAGAAAATGAAACGAGCTGCCACGCTGTGTAGGCCAGAAATCCCATAATTAAAATCACCATCAGTCCGGTTATTCCTCGCATGATACGTTGGATTCCTGGTGATGCGATGAGCATGATGATGTCGACACTAACATGGGATCCACGTCGTAACAGAGTGTAAGAGCCCAGGAAGCACACTGAAACCATCAGCAATCGGGCACCTTCTTCCGCCCCCAGGATGTTGAAGGAAAACAGATATCTCCCAAGAGCATTCAAAAATACGATCCCAGTAATTAGCATCAGTGACAGGCCCGCCAATGCGTCGATTACAGAATCAAGCCGGTCCAGTGTTCGGCTGGCATAATATCCAAGCACGTTATGTCCTTCTTCAAGCTATTCTGATCCGCACTAGCGGGAGTAGAGGCAGTTCCCCCAAAAATTTGATCAGGATAAGGTGAACTGCCTTCAGACTGGGTTGGGTTACTGCATTTCTGCCTCGAAAGCGTCAAGGATGGCCTGCCCTTCCTCGCCAGTGCGTTCCAGATACCATGCCTGGATTCCAGGTAGGGTCGCTTCACGCATTGCTGCTCGCTCAGCATTGCTTACCTCAACAATTTCAACGCCAGCCTGTTCAATAAGCTCAAGGTACTCTACTTCCTGACTTGCAGTTTCATCAAAGGACACTTTATTGCCCTCGCTTACTGCCTCGTCAATAGCAATTCGACATTCCGGAGTTAGCGAGTTCCACCAGGGTTTGTTAACCGTCACGTACTGGTCAAGTGTCCCGTGAGAAGTCATAGTCACGTATTCCTGGACCTCGTGGAACTTCATGTTGTACGTAGTCGGAATCGGGTTTTCCTGAGCGCCTATTGAACCGTTCTGAAGTGCACTGTATGTTTCTGAAAATGGCATCGTGGTAGGGTTTAGCCCAAGCAGTATTTGTCTTTCAGTCATCAGTTCAGATGGCATGACGCGAGCTATCTTTCCTTCGTATGCCTCTAGTGTGTTGAGTGGTTCATTCGACGTCCATTGCATGAAACCGGTGTGCCATATATCCAGCATGACAAGACCGTATTTATCAAACGACTGAGCTAACAGGTCTGCGGCTGGGCCTTGGTGTAGCGCCAGCAGTTGATCTGTGTCAGTAGGCCAGAAGAACGGGAAATCCAGAATGGCCGAGGTGATATTGATGGGTGCCATGTAAGCAGCAGGTTGTACGCTCATCTCGATCGAGCCGAACTGCACGCCTTCGTTGATCTCGGTAAAACCGCCAAGCTGTCCCGAAGGGTAAACCTGAACAGCAATATCGCACCGGTCATCGGCTTCAAGAAGTTCACCCACTTTCTGAGCACCGAGATCGCGAGGATCACCCGGTGGAAGCAAGTGAGCTATCTTCAGATTAAAGGTCTCCGCCGAAGCGACGGGCAGCCCCAGTATCTGAACGGCCACTAAGGCAGCGGCAGCTGTCAGTTTCAGTTTTGTGTTTGCATTCATTGCATTACTCTCCTGTAGGGGCCCGGCGCAGGTGCGCATGACCAGCTGGTTTTGGATTATTGCCTTTCTCATTATTGCTGCGCATTGTGCCAGTCACAAAGGGCGCCGCCGGTGGTAAAGGTAACTCCCTCGCGCCGTGATAAGTGTTCGATTACCTCTCGAAAATACCGACATCGGTGAGGAACACCCATTATGTAAGGATGCAATACCAGTGCCATGACTCTTGCAGATCCCTGCGCATCATCGAGCAATTGCTCGGCCTGATCGATGGCCCTGTCCCGGTACTCACGGGCGGCATGGTGCTGGATTAATATCATCGCAACATCATTGCATTCCTGGGTATAAGGTATGTTTACTATCGAACCATTTCGGGTTCGCAAAGACACTGGTTGATCATCTAGTACCCAGTCGCATACATAGTCGTATCCTGCATCGACAAGGTGTTCTGGAGTATCCCATGTTTCAGTCAATCCCGGACCGAGCCAGCCCCTGGGCTTTTGGCCAGTAAACTTTTTAATCTCTTCGGTAGTCTTTCGAATATCTTCCGGTTCATCCGGGACTTTCTGCATATTCTGTTGGGTAAAGCCGTGGCCGATAAATTCCCATGCTCGTTCTTTAGCTGCCTGGGATATTGGCTCATAGGTTTTGATTGCAGAGCCATTAATCGCAAGACAAGCGGGAATGTTGAACTCATCAAATACTTTGAGCAACCGCCAAAAACCGACTCGATTGCCGTATTCATGCCAGGCCCAATTTGGAACATCTGGCGTAGGGGATCCGCCTGCTGGTGGTGTAAGAACGGTACGGGGCATTGCTCGTTCAGGGTCCCACTCTTCAATGTTGACAATCACCCAAACAGCTAGTCGCTTTCCGTCGCCCAGAGACATGGGCTTGCGTTCTGAAATGGCTGAATAATCGAGACGCTGGCTGGGTAGCAGGTAAGTCATATTCTAGCTCCGATTGTTATCGAGAGTGGTTGAATCCCCTCCGCGATCGCCTCGATAGTTTGACCCGGTATAACGGCACCTACACCTTCTGGTGTCCCTGTCATAATGAGATCGCCAGGCACTAACAGATAGTAGCGTGAGAGATTCGCTACAATTTCCGCGACAGACCAAATCATATGGTCTGTCGTTGAGTTCTGACGCATTTCTCCGTCTACTGACAAACTAATGGATCGAGTGCCGTGACCAATGCTCGACGCAGCGGACAGCGGACCTACAGGTGCAGAGTGGTCAAATGATTTCCCCATTTCCCACGGCCAACTTTTTTCACGCGATCGGAACTGCAGGTCGCGACGTGTCAGGTCGATTCCAATGCCGTAAAATCCGACGTGATCGAGCGCTGATTCAACGGCTATGTTTTGTCCGCCGACTGCAATTGCTGCGACAAGTTCCACCTCGTATTGCAAATCGTCAGTCATCGGTGGGTAGGGTATGGTACTGCCAGTTTCCACCAGTGCATCTGTAGGCTTCTGGAAAAAGAACGGAGGATCACGCGGATCCGCGCCTTCGTTCATTTCCATGACATGGGCTGCATAGTTTCGGCCGACACAATAGATGCGTCTGGGCGTGAATCGTGCATCACGCCCCATAATGGCAAGGCTAGTCGTCAAGGGTGCACCTTTTGAGTGCTATTATACCAGTCATATATTTCCGCACCGTTCATGTGCAATACGCCTTCGTGGGAGTTGATGTGTTTATACACTTCCTCGAGGTACTTGATCCGGTGTGGTTGTGCTGAGATGTAGGGGTGAATCGCGATTGCCATAATCCTGGGTCTGTCAGAACCTTCTTGCCATAGCCGATCGAACTGATCGCAGCATTTTTGTTTCCAGTAACCGGATTCGTGATGCTGGACAATCATCGTGGGGATATCGTTTAGTTCTACCGAGTAAGGCAGGGTTACAAGCGGGCCATTATCGGTAGAAATTACTGTAGGTTCATCGTCATACACCCAGTCGCCTATGTACTTGACTCCTGCTTCGGCCAATAACTCGGGTGTATCATAAGTCTGAGTCAAACCCGGACCCAGCCATCCCTTGGACGGAGTGCCTGTAAAAGCTTCCATCGCGTCCATGGATCGCTTGATCATACCTTTCTGATCTTCGATTTTATGCATTGGGCCTTGTTCCCAGGCGTGACCCATAAATTCCCAGCCAGCATCGCGAGCCTGCTCTGCAACGCGTGTGTAATCCTCTATGACTCGAGCGTTGATGGACAGTGTGGGTTTGATATTGAGTTTTTCGTACAGTTCGAAAAATCTCCAGACACCTACTCTCATTCCGTATTCGTGCCATGACCAATTTGGCACGTCGGGAAGCAAAACCTGTCCGGTAGGTGCCGGTATTACCTGCCTGGCCATAGGCTTGGAAATATCCCAGACTTCGAGGTTCACAATTGTCCAGACGATGATCCGGTTATCACCCGGTAGTTTTAATGGTGGCCGGTCGACAATGGCCGAAAAAGGCGTGCGGGACGAGGGTATTCTGTCGGTCATGTGTTGTTGCTCCCTTTAGGCTTGGTAATGTGCCATTCTGTTGTGATCCGGCTTCCTGCATTACTGAGAATTACCGACATTGGACACCGCGCTTCAAGCGCTTCGCGAAGCGACTCCAGGGTCTGCGCATCCGCATCTGTTTCCGCTTCCAGTGTCAGCAATATCTCGGGAAACGGGACAGGGACATCCGCTTCTGCGTCAATGCCACGATGGTCCAGCATGCCTTCACAGCCTATTCGTTTGAACCGTAAATTAATTCCACGCTCATGCGCTATCCTGCGGGCAATGACATTAGTGCACCCTACCAGGGCGCCCAACATGGTTTCCAGGGGTGTTGGTCCCACATCGGTGCCGTGCCTGAAGGGTGGTTCATCAATAACAAAGGCATGGTTTCGCATTCTGACTTCAGTGAGGCTCATTGTTGGGCAATGGCCTTCTACATTCACACGGATTAATGGTTTTTGTCGCACTTTCATTGATTAACCTTTTTCCAGGAGCCGAGCCCTTCAGCCAAAATTTGCGCCAGGGTGATGTAAAACAATCTCGCGCCACGGGCACTCCAGTTTTGTGCTGAAAGGGGCGTTACAGGTAGACCGAATGGCATGCCATACGCCTTTAAGCGCGTGGCAATATCATCGACTGCGCTCAGCACTTCAGGGTGTGCCGGTTGCCCTGCTAACCCCATTGATGCAGACAGGTCATTTGGACCGATGAGTACTGCATCGACATGTGGATCGTTCATAATCTCATCCAGAGCGGCATGGCCCGCGACACTTTCAATTTGGGCGATGAAAGCCGTGCGGGCAAAAGTAGTTGAGTGGTTTGCAAATAGCTGGCCAAGGAGTTTGCATTGCACGCTGCTTTCCACCTGTGGTACGACGAGTGCGTCAATGCCGCAATCGAGATAGCGCACAATGGCTCCTGGTGCATCGGTTTCGGTGCGTATGAGTGTGTTAAGCCCCTTGGCGCGGGCTGCACGAGCCATTTGCGCTGCCTCTGTGATACCGATTGCCGTTCGTTCGCAATCGATGAACAGTGCGGTTGCTGCGTTATCGTAATGAGGCAGGGCATCACCAACCGCTAAGCCAGCGCCACCTGGGTTAATGGCAAGAATCGGCGTGCTGTCACTAAAGTGTCGGCGTATATCCAACATACTGCTGGTCTCCGGCGTGTTAAGACTGTTATTGCACGCTGACAAAGAAATGCAAATAAGGATGTGTATGCGAATCGCCTACATAAGCTGTTTACCATATAGCCAATTTGTTTTGGTACTGTCAATGACAATAGAAGTTGCGAGGAATTAACTATGTGTTTTTCACGATTTCTTATTTGAGCGTAAATGCAAGGCTCTGGACTATGGTCCATGGAGTTCCTTGAGCCCAGCGGTGGGGGCGGAGCAGAGGGATATTGCGTATATTGGGTTGGGTAACCTGGGGGAGTTGTTCAGAGGCTCCCCAGGCTAAAAGTTACGTCAGCAGACCTGGAAGCGAAACAGGATATGGTTTCAAGCTTGAATCCAATCGAATCCAGAATTGAGGAGATCGAACATTATTCCAGTAAGGTCGGGCGTTACAGAGTGGCGATCAGGGCGAGATATGGTGCTGCAAGAAGACAGGGGTGTAATGCGGGTGTACAGGATATAAACCAGTATTTTAGTATCACTGTAACTCAATGGTGCGGACGGAGAGACTCGAACTCTCACACCTTACGGCACCAGAACCTAAATCTGGCGTGTCTACCAATTCCACCACGTCCGCAATCTGACC
>Ga0307966_1003008_pt1 | contig 12731 bp, 16 predicted proteins | sample OrgLakmetagen646_FD_203141 | JGI IMG/M metagenome (GOLD analysis project Ga0307966, IMG submission 203141) | Saline water microbial communities from Organic Lake, Antarctica - #646 | ecosystem: Environmental > Aquatic > Non-marine Saline and Alkaline > Saline | place: Antarctica: Organic Lake... | reverse complement strand
ATGCGTGGCTGAAGGATGTCCAGCTTGGTAGGAAGCACAGGCCCAGATTTGTAAGAGAGATCTTGTCGTGAATGTGAGGTCATACGCGTGTGCTGGAGTGGTCTTTGCAACTCAGTCGGCCATTACAACACACACTGATTCACATGTGTGGGTGCATTGTTAAAACACTAGTAGTATGACACTTGCCTTGACCATGCTCTACGACAATCTCTGCTTTTTGGGCGAAGCCCCCCTCGTAAGGGCTTAAGCCCCTAGCATTGACTACTTCCCACTAAAATCTACACAAGCCTCGGCAGGCGCACCCAGGGCACCTCCTGACCTGAGGCTTTGGCTGCCCCAGTAAAAAATGTACTATAGCAGCCCTGCGTGGTCAGGGGGGTGGGGGGCGCAGGGGGTGATACCTGCAGCAGGGCCCGATTCTTGACATAAATTGTAATTTGGTCCAAGCAAGTTCTGGTCAGGCCCACCCAGGGGCTCCCCCCGGGCTGAGACTCAACATAGGCTCCTGACCAAACTTTGTACCGTGCCAGAAAAACTTTAGGGCCCTGGGGTGCCATGTGTAAAGTTTTAGAGGCAAGTTATATGTTTGGAAGCTGCAGGAAGCTGCCCAGGACCCCTCCGCCAGGCCCTTAAACCACTTCCTGCTGGTGCAGTGTCCATCAGCATATATCCCTGGTTGCAATTGCTGTGTCAGGAGCCCTTGGTTGTGCTCCAGCTACAAAGTTCACGGTTGACCATGCAAGCATGAGTTTCTGAGCTCGGATCCAATTAATGCTATTTTTGATGGGCTGTAGGAGCAGGTCAGTTGCATAACTCTTTGGCGTCACGTGTTGATTGAAATATAAATTACATATTTGAATCCTGACGTCAAAAGTTATTGATTGGTATATAAATGAGTCGATTTTGAGGGGTCGGTTCGTGGGTAGTCATTTGGGGGGGCTCAAAAATTTTGGGGGGGATCTCCATAATTCTCTGGGCCACTTCCAGCAAATAATAAAAGTTATTTTGGAATTCTCACCTCGAGGGGCCCAGTCATATGGCACCCTTGTTGGGTGGTTTGATTAAAGGGGGGGCTTAGTGCTTGGTCACAAGAATGCATGGAATGCCCCCAAGTAGGCTGCGGGGGTGTGTTCAGGCAAATTACCAGCACTTGATTCCAAACTTGCAGTTCACGGATTGCATTATACATAAGCTGCATAAATGAAGTAAAAAACTGCTTTGGCATAGGTTTTGGCTGGATTTGTGCACTAAACAGGTTGTCAGTGCTAGAGCGTGCACATATCAGTTCTCGCTCTATAAAACTCTTCAGTTATTAAATCATCTGGCATGGGAACTGTGCAGGCATATATCTGCCTAAATTCTGAGCAGGTTGACACCCTTTTTATAAGTATGGGGGGTCAGGAAGGGGGTTTTTGGGGGTGGGTGGTCAATTTGGGCCGGGGGCCCAAAATTTACCAGAGGAAATTATCTGGGCAAAAGCCAAAACATGCTCCTTTTTGCATGAAAGGTGCAACCACTCAAACATCACTTCATCAAATTGGACCCAACCTAGCTTCAAACTGATGCTGACTTTATAAGCTACCCGAATATGTGCTCAGATTTAGACAAGTCGCCCTGCGTACAGAATGACAGGACTAAAAGCAAACGTCGTGCACATGTACCCTATATGGGTGCTTTCCAGGGGGAATGACACATTAATTTGCATATCTCGCCAACCACTTAATATTTTTGCCCCATTGTTTTTGCAATGATCTGTATTTACTGTAAGGACTCCAAAACACCAAACATCACTCAGTTTGGTGCGCTGGCTGGTCAGATACAGCATATGGCTGCTCAAAAAGTAGGGTTCACGCCGTAGCCGATTAGGTATGGGCCTAATTTGCAGGTTTCAATTTTGAAATCTGCATATCAGAGCTGAGCTTAAAACCTGCAAGTTAGGGGAGCCATACCCTAGGAGCATGCCAAAACCATACCATTTTTAGCCTCAGATAACCCCCTCTGAAAATGTATACGTGACTGTCAGGATCTTTTTTTTAGCAGCCTCCTGTGGGCTGTATAATTTTAGTTTAGTCAGATGTTCATGACGCGCGGAAATTTCCCAGGCAACCCTTGAGGAATGCAGTCCGTGTGAGACATTGTAGCGAGCCTGGGCACAATGCTCGCACCTGCCCTGTCCTCTTAGCAGCAGCACTTCCTCACGCCTTCAGCAAAGGCTGCTCCAGCACAGCATCATGCACACCACAGCGTCTGTGGGGCAGCAAGGCACACACACAGACGCGCACACGCACACACACATACACACACATACACACACATGAGCACTTATGCATATGCACGCACGCGTTGCGCGCGTTATGGGCTTCGCCAACTTTTAAGCGTCGTTAGCGACGCTCCTTCACTTGTCCTTTGCCTAAAGATGCATTGCTGCATAAACCTGAGAGCTGTTTCGTAGCTGAAGAACATAAAATCAGACCAGCGGTATGTATGTAGCATCTCTGCAGGCAGCTATCTGGCCGTACCCTGTGAAAGGTCGGTACATGCTCAGTAAATTTTGCTGCTCTCCTTCACACAGGCTGGACAGATTACTGTGGCAGCACCTCTGAACTCAAGCTCGTAGCAAGCAGCACCTTCGACAGCAGCCCCTCAGCTGATGCCTCTGCAACAGATCTGCAGGACAAGTTGTTTGCAGCAAACCCGCAACAGGGTCAGCCTGAGGAGCAGAGAAAGGGAGAGACAAATGAGGACATTGCAAAGCTTGGGTGCGGCTTGTTGCAGCAGGTGCGTGGCCTTCGTGCTGTTCAATTGATCCTAACTTGGATAGGAAGGGGAATAGGGCAGGTCAAGCTCATCCTTATAAAGGCTCATCATTATTGAAGATCAAACGTGAACAAAGAGAAAGCAGTTGTGTGATGCCTGGAGGTTTGGAAAAATAGACGTCAAGCTATGAGTGCTCACTCATGCTTGCTGCCAGGGATGTGTCATACGGCCATTTCGGACGTTCAATATGTTGATTACGCGCTAAATACAATATGGCCATACAACGTATTATACGAATACGCCGTATGACACATCCCTGCTTGCTGCAAAATATTGCGCCCAAATGACAAACAGGAGATGCGTCCAAGCTGCCTGCACATGCAACAATTCAATAAGGCTGACAATGTTTTGAGTGTGATGCAGGCGGTTTCCTGGGGCATGCCTGCCCTGGCAGAGATGGTGCTGCTTGGCCTGCTAGGAGGGTCCTGCAACATGCCATTTGCACTTCTTGCCAATGGTAAGTGGCTGAAGATGACCCTATGAATTGATTCATGATAGGTGGGGGCGGCAGGAGAAGGCTCTCAACCTCAGGACCTGATAAGCCTGTCCTGTGCCTAAACATAGCCACATATTCTTCTGCTAGATCAATCATTGATTGGCCTGACCAGTCATCAATATGTTCTTTGCATCACGCGACTAGCACTGGCTGTCTGATTTGCTGCATGTCGTGCATTTCTGAAAGATAGCTCAAGCCGGATGTTGACTTATTAGGGTGTGCTTTACTAATGCACATTCTGTACATCTTTGCCGTTTGCTGTAAATCGCTGGCCTTGTCTGAAGAGCATAAGTGCAGATTCCTGACCATGAGCTGTGCATTGTGGTTGCCCTCTTGCAGGCACTCCCCCAAGTGAGGCTCCTCATCAAGATCTGGGGCCCGATACTGGCTTCGAAAGCTTCAAGTCTGACAAGTACAGCGATCAAGTATGTCCAAGCCTGTTTTCATAATAAAGAGGAATCCTAGATGCTGACGAAGTACAGTTAAAAGACAATGAAAAGGAACTAGAGAATGTGATGAGATTGCTGGCCCAATCATGTGTGTAATAAGCTCACCATTTCAACTCGGCTATTGGGACGCAATAGCCGATAGTTAGGGTTGGCCAGAACCATATATATATACGGTGTATATACGGTATTTTTGGCAGGGAAATCACCAAATATACGGTCATATACGGTGAATATATACGGTTCTGGCCAACCCGACCGATAGTGGATATGCAGGTGATCAGCTGAAATCATGCTTATATGTTGTAATGCATTTTTCCTTTCTAGCCCCTGCCATCTTTCTGAACCTATCCTCACTTCCGGGACTTGCTTTTTCACTCTTTGCTTTTTCACTCGGAAGGACGACATGAACACACGTACAAACAGGGCCTTCTGAACTCGGCCCTACTGAAAGCCATCGTTAGTATTTTAAGGACCAATGCAATTCATTCCTCTCTGTCTCTTTCTCTCCTACACTCAGTTGGACGACGAAGAAGAGCGCATGGATAGCCTCCTGAACTTGGCTTTGCTCAGTCGCAGCCGTGCCATGCTTGCGCGTGTACTTTCATGGGGGCATGCTTTTGGGGGCCCTGACTTTGCATGGTCGTGGCGTGCGCTGGGGGCTCATGGCATCACTCCTCTGCTGCGTGTGCAGGTGAGGCAGGGCGGAGGAGTTTCTGTCAGACTAGGTTGGTTTGCAACGGCATTTACAAGTGCTGAACTTGAAATTGTAAAATGGTGTCACCATCTCCTCGCATACTGTGTCGACCGAGCTCTAGTGATTGGGGCACATGCAGGGAAATAAAACAAAAGCCCCGTCGAACTAGTCCCAATTCAATTACAATGCACTTCAAAACTTTTGAGCATGTTGGTGGCGTCCAGGGCGGCTGCTGGGTATGTTGTGGGGTGTATATGCTACAGATGCAGTCCCTCTGACAGACTAGATGCCAATGTGTGCTGAGTGTGCTGTATGCGTGGTCTGCTCAAACGTTCCGGGCGTGCCTTGCGTTGTGTGCCGAATGCTGGACTATGTTCACAGGGTTCCCTTTCCTCCCCTGCCGACACTGTGCTAAGCAAGCGTTCCCTTTTGTGCGTCAATACGCAAGTCAATGTTGTTTGCGTGGTTTCTGCCCAGTCCCTGTTCCTGCTTTGGCCAGTGGCCCTCTGGGTCCAGGACAGTCCTGTATGCTGTTACAGCATTGCTGTACGATGCTTGCTGGTTTGCAGGTTTCCTGTGCTTCCTCAAAAACTGTACATTCAGCCGTTGAATGTCAGGGGGGATCAGAGAGAGTGAACATTAGTGAATATGGGCCGTGATACGTCATGAGGGGGGATGGGTAAAGGGGGTGTATTGCTGAGCGTACGGTGCTGGATGGTCCTTGTGTAGAGGTAGCTGAAACGATCCACCCTGCTCAAGCTCCAGATGTGCCCTCCCCCTCCCTGAGGGGCAGCAATGTCCTATCTACACATTTAAGCCAGGGGCACCCCCCCTTCCCTGCTTTGTGCTTGGGCTGTTTTATCAAATAGGTGTGTGATATGGAAGTGCTACGCTTGTGCATGCAGCACTGCAAAACACTTCTCACCTCAAACAGCTCACACCTGCGTGCCTGCATGCAGTTCCTGTCGCTGTCTGACCATAAGCACTCTGCATATGTGTCGTCTCATATCGTGCGTGCAGGCACTGTCAAATACGCACAGAGAGCTGCTGGAGATGGCATTGTCAGACCTGCATGCAGGACCTGGGCTACTGGCAAGTTGGCTGCAGGTGCGTGCATGTTTGTGGGTTTCCTTCCTCTTGTGCCTTGACATGTAGAGCTCAGATGCCACTCTATGTCGTACCGTACCTTTCTTATATCACCGGCCTTATATAACATGATTTGAAGGGGCGGTGATCAAACTGCTCAAAATGGTCGTTTATACTATAATTTTCTAAGGGGGCGGCTGGACTAAGTTCAAAATTTTTAATATTGTGTATCAATTTTTGGTGGTTTTTAAGGCGTGTAGGCGAGGTCATGCCTGCAACAACAGTTGTTTGGCTGGGTGCAATAATTTGACTCCATTGCTCTGATAAACAGTGAAAAGAGGCCCGAGAGAATAAGGGGGCGGAAACTGTCAAACAAATATTATAAGGGGGGGTGGTCGCACTTTTTTCTGGGGAAATCTTTTTTCAGGCGAAGTGGTGAGCACGGTAACGTACGGTATACTACAGCACTGATTGTGTGCTTGCTTGCAACTGCATCAGGCCTACATGTTACTTTGATAGACAGACTCTTACGCCTGTTGATGTAATCGTGCATTTCTGTGCCAGCTCAATCCTCAAGCAAGTTCTCACTTGCAGGCGCGTGCAAGTGTAAAAACTTAAGAGCTCATCATGCCTGCGTGTGTGTCCTTTCCTTGTGATACGCAGGAGGGCCCACGTGGCATGTTGCCCAACCCCCACCACCCAGTACCCATACTTCGTGGAGGCATTTCCCCAGCATCAGGAATCAGAAACCCCTTCCCCTCCCCCATAACCCCTGATACTACAGCACCCATACCAACCCCACCGCACCTTACAGCCATTGCCACCCAGCCACAAGCTGCTTCGCCTTCTTCTTCTAGCCCTGCCGCCCCCCTGTCTCCCCCTCATCTCTCTGCTTCCCCCAGCACTCCATCCTGGCGGACACCATCCTGGCGGGAACGAAAGGCCCACGCTCTCACCCCCTCTTCCCTCAGTAACTCCACCTCAAAGGCAGCTGCTTTGCTGCAAGGCCTGTGGCGTGATCTGCCGTACTGGGCTTGGCTGCTATGCTGCTGTGTATCAGGCTTTTCCAAGGGACAGGAGGGCAAAGGCGTCCCTGCCTGTGTGCTACAAGCTCATGGCGTTGCGTCCTCCTCCCCCCCTAAACAGAAGCAGCAGGGCAGCACTGGCAAGGGAGGGGACATCGACTTGGCCGGAAGCAGCAGCAGCTGCGCCTTTGCACGTTGTAATTCTGTGGCAGAGGCTTCTCACGCGACAGCCAATGTCTCAGTTGCCCTGCCCTTGGGTGCGTGCTGCTTGGCATTGCCATTGTTTAACATGATTTTGAGGTTCAAGGCTGCTTCTTGTTAGTACAATGATGAATGAGAGTGCGCTCCTCTTTCATCGAACACTTGCATTCGTTTGCTTGTGCCAAAAATACTCTTTTGTAGAAAGCCTGGTATGCACAGCTGCAGAACGTGCTCGCACCTGCTCGACTGCCAGCACATTCATCTGAACTGGTCCACAATTATGAACACGATTTATATAGTGGGCACTGCACACAATACCAATGCAGGGGCGCTTATTCTGCATGAGGACCATTACCAGGATTGGATGCTGACAATGGAGGTGGCACCGTTGACTGCCAAGCTCTCCTTGCTGACCACTGTTACGCAAGTTTTGTGGTTTTGCCTCTCGCCCTTACTGCGCTACAAGTGCGTTGCCACAGATTGAATGTTGTGTGCCTATGTGTTTGTGTGACCACCGTCACACAAGTGTTGTGGATTTGCTTCTCGCCCTATTACTGCGCTACAAGCGTGTTGCCACAACTTGCATGTGGTGTGCCTGTGTGTGTTTGCATGTGGTGTGCCTGTGTGTGTTTGCATGTGGTGTGCCTGTGAGTGTTTGCATGTGGTGTGTCTGTGTGTGTTTTTAATCCCACCCTTGCTACCGTGTGTGTGTGTCATTACCATGCATGCTCTGTGTGAGGAAGCCCCTGCGCCTGTGTGTTAGTGTTTATTGGTGCGCGCTCTGTCTGTTACTTGTGTCCAAATCATCAAATCATCCTCCTCCTATGGTCCTTGCATGCATGGTTAAATTGAGTGCGGTGGGGTTAGTATTCAGGGTTAGCCCTAATCATGCATCTAGGGTTAGCCCTAATCATGCATCTAGGGTTAGCCCTATACATCTAGGGTTAATCATGGTTAGGGTTTGAAATTAGGTTATGCAAGGGCCTACGTGTCTGCCTTGGTATCTGCCAGTAGCCTGTCCGCCTGTGTATGCACCAGCCTGCCTCAAAAGTTTTGTATCAGCTTGTCTCTGTGTGTGTACCTGTCTGTATGTGCTGCACCAATTCCTCGTTCCTCCTTCATCCACTGACTTCCCTCATGCCCCCATTTAATCTCCAAATGTACTGCTTCTCCTGCCTGTTTCTTCTAAAAACCGAATCCCTTCAATCCTGCCCCCTTTTCTTATTGTGTTTTCTGTACCAACTGCATGTTCCGTCTTAGAACCCACTCACTCCCCTCCTTCCCCCTTTTCTCATCGGATGTACTGTGCAGGGCTAAAGGTGGCCGTCACTTCATCTACACTTTGCCTTGCTACGGCAGCATGACTGTGTTTACGTTTGTGACTGTGATGCTATCATCTGGCGTCGGGTCCACCGTGAAGCTTGACATTCTAAGGGTGCGTCTGACCACTTTTGGATTGAAGCCTATTCTGCTTCTTCCTTGTCACCTATCCTGCACATAAATCAGCGAATGACATCAGTCATCTGCTTGCTGTCAGTGTGTATCAGTCATCTGCTTGTTGTCAGTGTGTATCAGTCATCTGCTTGCTGTCTGTGTGTATCAGTCATCTGCTCGCTGTCAGTGTGCATCAGTCATCTGCTTGCTGCCAGTGTGTATCAGTCATCTGCTTGCTGTCAGTGTGTATCAGTCATCTGCTTGCGGTCTGTGTGCATCAGTCATCTGCTTGCTGCCAGTGTGCATCAATCATCTGCTTGCTGCCAGTGTGCATCAATCATCTGCTTGCTGTCTGTGTGCATCAGTCATCTGCTTGCTGTCAGTATGTATCCACTTCGACGCTTGACGCGCTGAGGTCCTGTATGCCAGTATCCACTATAACTACCTGCCTTATATATGCCAATCAGACCAAGTATGTAAGGTTGGCCAGAACCGTATATACACACCGTATATTTGGTGATTTCCCTGCCAATAATGCCGTATAAACGCCGTCTATATATAGTTCTGGCCAACCCTACAAGTATGTCAGCCCTGCATCCTACATCCTATACGCCATTCAGCTGATGCTGCATGCTATCATACGTTCACAGTGTAGCCGGGCGTCCTTGTAGTGCGTATGACGACTTAGATGAAAGTCGTATTAAAGACACCAATTCCTGCATATCAACTCGGTTTGAATCCGTTGTTTGACACTCTAAGCACGCACATGGTATGTTTAGAGTTGGTCATCAATGAGCGTGCTTTCTATGGTACACCAGTGCGGTATTGCTAGCAGGAAAAGTTTCACACATATGATCAGATACAGTGTATTGCTAGCAGGAAACGTTTCACACATACAATCAGATACAGTGTATTGCTAGCAGGACACGTTTCACACATACAATCAGATACAGTGATTGCTAGCAGGAAACGTTTCACCCATACAATCAGATACAGTGTGCACACGCTCCTGGCCAAACCTATAAATGCAATGTGCCATGGTTATACCATTGTAACAAAAGGCCTTGTTAGTCTGCTCTTTTAGTGGTTAACCCTGTGTGCAGCATAAGCCCACATAAGTCCTGTGTCTTAGACTTGTGCTGTCTCTGACACACAGGTGGTTGACCCTGCGTGCAGCATAAGCACACACACACACACACGCACACACATGCTTGCGTGCACAACAGGATTTCGTCAGGCATTTAAAACCTCAAACCGTAGGCCTGAGCCTGTGCCTTAAACAGCACAACCTTTGCGGCTCCTCGTGACTCACTTCCTCAAGAATTGTGCAACCCTTGCTGGGCTTTTTTTAAAGAGAGAGCAAACTTGCCTTGTGTGTGAGCCTTACGTTTTTTTCACACCACATTTCTGTCTTCTGTCCACCCATTTGGTCTTGAACTAGGAGCTCACTCAACTGTCCACGCACACGGGTGCATATGTACGCGCACCCGTGATCACCTAAATAGCTGGCCAGGAATTCCTGCGTCGAGTCTGACTGTCGCATAGCAATCGATAGGAGATTACGCTAGAAGCACATACACCGAAAGTCATAGCAATCTGCTCATTAAACAATCTGCTGAGGAATGGAAGTCAATGTAAGATTCAATTTAGGTACATCGCGCCCTGAAAGGCCTGCTTTACAGGAAAGAAATACATGCACACATACATACGTACACACACAGATAAAACGCGATTCGCAAACATGCACACATGTACAACACACACTGCATTTGCAGACATGGACCCACCTTTTCTTATACTTGAGAGGATTGATTTGGCTCCTAGTTGGCTTGGGGGCCCTGCCCAACACTGTTGCGCGATGTCAGTTTGGTCTGTCAATCAAGCTCGATTTCATGCTCGGTAAGTTCCAGTATTCTAAGTTGCTGCACACTAAACTGTACGGACTCACAAATATGCGCACACATACACACATGTGCATAGGTAGGCACAGACGCACACACCATACTATACAGCCACAGAGTGCACGTACACACATACACAGACATTTGCATGCATGCACACATACACGTAAACATACATGGGCTTACCTTTATAGCACACATGTAAGGTTAATGTAAGCAATCAAAGAGAAGACGCATGTTCACATGTGGGGCCGTATGCACACACCTCGATTTACACAATTTCCAGCACACAAGCAGAGTGCACCCAAACAAGCGGCTTTGCGTATTGGCCGTGAACACACACATGCACCTACACATACATACACGTATACACACATACACCTACACACACACATACATACATACACACACACGCCTATACAAACACACATACACACATACATTTTTGTGATACGTGAGCAGAGTTCATGCAAGCCATTACCGAGATGATGCCCGTCAGCCAAGTGTTCATCGGACGCTCGGTGCTCATCGTATGCTTCTACAAGTTCTACAGTGTCCACCCTATTGTGAAAGCTCCCTGGGTGAGTCCAAATGCCCTGCACAATTCAGTACTAGTTGAAAAGTCTGTGCAGGCCTCGAGCTTGCACAAACACACATTTGTTTCACACTCGAGCACAAACATGTGCACGTGCACGTGCGCTTACACACACACACACACGCACACACACGTACACACACTCTCTCTCTCTATCTCTCTCTCTCTCTCTCTCTCTCTCTCTCACACACACACACACACATACACACACACATACATACACACACACACTCACACACACTACACACTACACACAGACATACACTCGCACACACCCTCACACACTCTCACACACAACACACATACAGGTGCGTGCATTCGTCGTGCACAGCTTTGGCATGGCTGCATCATTTGTGCAGCGCCTGCGGCTAAGGCACAAGTACTTGGCAGCTTGCTTTGCTGCTAAGCAGAAGCAGGGTGATTGGTTCAAGTATTAAGTTGTGTCCATATGATGTTTGCAGCATTTGCGGTGCATTTGATGTGAGACTGAAGCAAGTATATGATGTACTGAGGCTTAAATGTGTCATTGTAAAGGCCCGTGGTTATGGGGACTGCAAGGCTGATTTGAAAATGATGATGCTTAGACTTTTGTAGAAAGTGTTAATTCGCGCGAACATTGTTAGCCAGGACTTGGGTCAGATTTCTGCAATAGTCATCAGGGCTGTGTGCAGGGAGACCATGGGTCATCATCTCCTGAAGTGAGGTGTTTACCTACTGCCGTGGCTGGAAAGTGTGTCTCAGCCATGTGCCGCTGTGTTGCGCATTGGTTGAGGCCTACAAGCCAAGAAGCAAAATCCTTGAAGGACGGCACAGTGCATTGTTAACAAGCCCGTGCTGGTGCATTATATAATGCGTACACTCATCAGCAAGTCTGAATACTTCTCTTGGAAAACGCTTTACTTACTACATTTGCATGCCAGGATAATGGCAGATTTTTTACTTTGTTTAGATAAGCTGCCTTGATCACGACAACAAATGACTTGTTTTGTGTAGCTTGCACACGAGGGTTTTGTTGCCAAGCAGCCATATGAACGTGCTTCAGGTCCGCCGCCTTCATTGAATTGTGGTCCAGCGGCAAAGCCTGGTTGTAAGCAACTGGTAGGCTATTTACAAAACGTCGACTTCTTGCTATTAAAAGAACGGGTGGTTTGTTTCTCTGCATGCAGCAGCTGCATGAGTCTTTTTATGTTGCAGCCCAAAGGCTTAGGGCTTAGGGCACACACCCTAAAGGTGGTGGAGAGCAGCTTGGGATTGCGATCACTCTCTTTTGTGTGATCATTGTGTCTTTGAGCAGATTCAAGATGAAGCGCATGCCCCTTTGATGTGTAGAGACGCAGATGTTTGTGCTCTGAGTTGAAATTGTGTTTATTTGTTCAGTCGATCCTTGGGTGATTTTCCAGCAGAGCAACCTTTTTGTGACGACAAGTTAGTGCCCAGTGGTTAATGATACCCTTTTGCAACACACACTTTTGTCTCTGTGTCTTAGGTAAGGTAAGGTTACATCGCTATATATGCCTCTGGTGGGCATCTGAGCGGAAGCTTGGAAAAAAGCCTGTAACCAAACCAAAGAAACGCTAAAAAAATCAAGGGAACAGGGCTAGGCACTTAGCTACAAAAGAAGTAACACCACAAATATCAGGTTGGTTCACAAAGGTCCTCAAACGAGCTGGGCCATCCTCAAACTGAGGTGGGAAGATAAGCTGTTGCTGTGTGCGAAGTCTGACCAGATGATCATGCGGACAGCCCAACAAAATGTGTTCCTCATCCTGAATAGTGTGCCAGTCACACCTGTCACAGATCCTGAGCTCATAAGGCCTTCTATTCCTGTCATGACGCATTCTTTGGACTAGAAAGTTGTGGCCAGAAAGGCGAAGGCAAGAAAGTGCTCGGCTGAAATTGCTGGGAATGTCAAGCGAAGGTAGAGAGGCAACACAGGCTTTTGATTTCTTTTTCTGTCATCCCACCATCCAGAAGTATTCCCCAAAGGTACACCGAAATGTGTGTGATATGTCCTCATAATTCTGCTGGAATGG
>Ga0307966_1003005_pt1 | contig 12736 bp, 5 predicted proteins | sample OrgLakmetagen646_FD_203141 | JGI IMG/M metagenome (GOLD analysis project Ga0307966, IMG submission 203141) | Saline water microbial communities from Organic Lake, Antarctica - #646 | ecosystem: Environmental > Aquatic > Non-marine Saline and Alkaline > Saline | place: Antarctica: Organic Lake... | reverse complement strand
CTGGCCTGAGAGTTGTGAATTGGAGAGAATATTTGTTGCTACAAAAAAATAAGAGCAGAAAATCGCGACTCTTGCAGGAGCCCACGCAAACAGCAAAGAAAAATTGTAAAGATAAAACTGGCACGCGTGGCCACACTCTGCCAGGTCGCTGAACGTACGACCTCATTCACTTACCCACAAGGTTTCCCGTAGAACCTTAATTCATAGTTTATTTGCCTACTTGATACCATAAGTCATGAAAAACCAATCGATAAACGATTAGGCAATTATGTTGAGATATCGAAACCTCTTTAAAAAATTAGTCAATTATGTTTAATTATTTAATTAAAATTTCAGCGGCAGGAAATATTGCTGGAATCAAACTATGAGGTATATAGCAATCATTTTGAAATCAGTTTCACAGGCGCCTTTTCTCTATTTGACAGCCACACTGATACTTGCATTATCGATTATTGCCTGTAGCCAAAACAGGCAGGATAATGTCAGGAACAAACCCGAAAAGCAGAAACAGGCAGAAAATCAACCTACAGAAGCGAAAAATTCGAATGCGCAGCTAGTTTTAAATAGCGAAGATGGTAAAGATAAGGGAATTCCGCCCGCCACCGAATATCAATTTGAAAGAGAGAGAGCGTTTGGCGGCACGGATGACGTCATGATGGGAGAGATGGGGCCGTTTGCTGTTGGCCCGAATGACGAGGTGTTTTTGTCGGACAGAGATCAGTCTACCATTTACGTGTTTCAGTCTGATGGTAGTTACATCAAGTCGTTAGGCCGCCAGGGCAGAGGCCCGGGGGAGTTTATGTTGATATACGGCTATACGACCATGGCTACGCAAACAAATCGACTATACGTCACAGATTTGGCAGGTATGACGTTTCAGTTTCCCTTTAGAATGCATTCATTCTCTATGGAGGATTTTTCATTTACAAAAACAATTGATCTGCTCGCTGAAAACAAATCAGAGTTTTATCAACTTGAAGGGCACTATTCCAAAAAGATATTTCCTATCAGCAACGGGACATTTCTGGTGTCATACCACAGATCACCCAATGAATATCAGGAGCTGGATAGTTTTATACATTACGTCATCCAGGATAGTACGGGGAATATTATTAATGGGCCGATACTTAGGCAAAAAGATAGAAAACAGCTGAAGACGATAGTCAAATACGAGTATGATGATTTCATAATGGAAGGACGGATTTTTACTACGTTCCTTTTCTTTTGTAAATCGTTATTAAGAGTCTCTGATAGCGACAGGATTTTTGCAGTTAATCACTCAGAAGAGTTCAGGATAGATGTTTACACGATAGGAGGTGATCCAGTTCGAACTATCGAACATGCCTTTGACAATGTGCCTTTTAACGAACATGAAGTTATAGATAGATATGAGAGAACAAACTACAAAAAGGAACTCGGTGATGGTGTTGTGAAAAAAATGATCGAGGAGGCCGAGCAGTTACCAAGTCACTGGCCTGCCATACAAGAAATGCTGATCGATTCCGACAACCGTCTGTGGGTCTCCACAATTGTAGAGGATTTTGAAATCTACGAATGGTGGGTTTTAGAAGAGTCCGGCGAGCTTATCACCACATTCGAATGGCCCCGGAATGAACCGATTGAAGTCATCAAAAACGGCAACATGTACACCCGCCAAACGGATAAAGAAACCGGCCTGCAGCAGGTGGTGCGGTATAGGATTGAAATGGAATAAGCTACTTGTTTATAAATAGGAGCTATCTGATGGGTCATTCAATATTAACTCATTTCACCCCCTAAATTAATGAGGGGAGAGACGTTAAATATTATAGGTATAATACTTCAGAAGTTAAACACACGCCCGGCCTTGTTCCGCAGGTACATGGGATGAAAATGGGCTTATTTCAAAACCAAACGAGGAGAAATAATGAATACAAACTTATCAGGAAGTATTGACGGCGTTTTAAGCCGACATGATTCGTAACGAAGTGGAGAACCGCGAAGCGCTATGAAGAATATTATGGCGGGGAGTGAAGACTGCCCTGGTAGCTTTTGTCAATGCGATATAGTCTACACGTGTTACTTCTATCAATATAGTAGTATGTCGGATCCTCAGGGATGCATGAATGAAGTAGAGGTTTTATATTCGCAATGTCACAATGACTGTGGTACTGTCGCTATACCTGGTGTGGCCTAAAAGGTTATATTTATTAGCGGTCTAGGGAGTATTTCTATAAGTATGTCAAACCAGTTAGGCTATAAGAATAATATTCGAGGACAATCTTTATTGAATACTCCCAAAGATTTGCAAACATATGAACATATGAGACGATCACTAACCTTACTTTTGTGTATTCTTCTTGTTCAATGTGCTCAAGAGCCGGAAACTGAACACATTCAGATCCTCGATGTCATTCCTCAGCACATTCAGGATGTTGAAAACCTCACGATCTACCCGGGAGAATCGGAGCCGGCTTATTCCGTGGAGCTCATACCGGTGCAGTCTTTTGGTGAAACTGGAGAGCCATTTCTGACACGTATTGCAAGAAGTGTTGTGGACGATAACGGCAGGATTATTATATGGGATATTGACACACAGGGGGGCGGTTTTCCTCCCCGCAACTCCCTTTATGTTTATAATCCCGATGGCACGTACCATACCCCAATCGGCGGAAGAGGTAAAGGACCCGGTGAGTTTGAGATATTAATTTCTATGTACGCCAGTGCCGGCAATGTTTACGCCTTAGATCATACAAACCAGCGCCTGAATGTTTATAACGGAGCAAGTTACTCTTTTGAACGATCAACGTTGGTAGAGCAGTGGAGCGTCCATAATCATGAGGCGGTTCAGAACCTGAGGTTTGCAAGGCTCGACACCCGAAATGACGGGAATCATCTTGTTGTATTCGCTGAAAGGGTGCCTTTCGGCAAGGCACCGGTTCATAAGTATCTCCTGATGGACACAGATGGAAATGTTCTGAATCCTGAACCACTGGAATTCCCGGCCGGATTCACCATCAGGCCGCAGACAACCCCGCCCAGTCCTTCCATGACGTTACCGTTTATGGGGAGTACAATTACAGCCTTGTCCACCAAAGATGAACTGTATTCGGCCTGGACCCGAGACTTCCTGATCAAAATATATGATGCAAACGGGGTCTATCAATCGGCTATTTATTACCCTGTAACCGGATCACCATTTAATCTCGAATACTATACCGGGGCGTCACGATACAACGTTCGCGATATCTGGAATGCATTTGAAAACAGCGAGGAGGAGCTGCCCGAAACCAACCCTGTTCTGGCTGATTTGATGGTGGATGATGAAGACAGGATCTGGGCAGCGGTGCACATGGGTCCACATCGAGAGAATTATGAGTGGTGGATTTTGGCTCCATCCGGAAAACTACTTGCGAAGCTGCAGCGTCCTCGTAAACAACGCATATTTGACATCAAAAACGGGTATCTCTACAGCAAAGAGATAGATGAGGATACTGGTGGTGAGACCGTAGTTAAATACCGGATTGAGTTATTGGAGAAATAATTGAATAGATCCCACGTCAGTTTATTAAGCGGATAAAAAGTAGTACATCAAGGATGCTTCAGAAAGAATTTCCCGCCATTAGCCCGTCATCAAACCCCTGTAACCTGAGTTCGATTATAAAAAACGACTACAGAAGTCTCTAATACCGTTACCAGTAAATAAGATACGTATGCAAATTTATCGTTTTCGGGAAATGCATCAGATTTCGCTGTAAGTTAAACTAAATCTATTTAGTGAGGGCTTTGCAGAACCAGTGATTTTGTCATAGTTCAAGGCTAGTCCGCCAGCCGGCGGATGGAACCGGAGCGTCCGCCAGCTGGCGGACGTGAGGATTTCAATGTCACGATAACGACGAAATGTGGCAAAAGCACGGTTTTGTGCCGCAGGCATCCCGTTGGGGCAAAGCCCTCTTAGTGGTAACGGCACTAATAAGGGAAGGGGGACTTTCAATACCTTGTTTATTAATCGAACTCAGATTCATAAGTTCAGTGCAGGGTGGTTTAGTGTGCTTTTTTTCCGGCACTTTCTTCTTTTAGTCCTGCTGCTGCGGGGTGAACGCCCAATAGTACCTTGTTGTCGATCTGTATCAATGTTTCAGACCTTGATAAGCAATGCACCAATAACGCTTAACAACTTCCCGAATCCGGGTTAAGACTCACCTCACAACCCACCCGGAAGCGGCATGCCTGATATTGATTTCAAAAGGGTGGCTGCACTGTTCCGGTTGAGAGAGGTGAAAATTTGGGAAGCGCATCTAAGTCCATATCTTGTAAAAGCTTATAAAAAAAGTGCAAAATAGAGTAATCAGGAATTAAATGATGTAACAACGATGTTCATAGCCCGTCAGAAGTCCCTACATTTCAAATCAAACATTATCTATTAACAACGCATCATCAATAAATTGAAAAAAATAGCACTTCTTAGCGTATTAGCATTCATTTCGGGAACACTTATAACCGGCTGCGGCTTCGATACTCCAGAAGAAGGTGGTGGTCGGGGATTTGGCCAAGCGGGTGGACAGGCAACCAGTGTGGAAGTACTGGAAGTTCAGGCATCTTCAATATCAGATCAAATTCGTTCGTTTGGCACCATCAGATCACAAGCAATTGTAGACCTCAACCCTCAGGTGAGTAACAGGGTCACTGCAATCTACGCAGACCTGGGAGATTCTGTGAGAACAGGAGAACGCTTGGCAAAAATTTATGAGCTTCCTTTTCGGGATGCATACGAGCAGGCCCAGGCGCAAAACAGACAGACCCGCGTTGCTTTCGTGCGAGACAGCATTCAGTACTCACGTCAGGAGCAGCTATTTGAGTCCGGCGCCATCAGCTCTCTCGAGTTTGATCAAACCAGGGCAACGTACAATACGGCTCGCGCCCAGCTGGAAGCGTCTCAGGCATCATTAACGAACACCCGGGAAGATCTTGAAAATACCGTTCTCCGAAGTCCTGTTAACGGGGTTGTGCTGAGCCGTGAAATTGATGAAGGAGATGTTGCAACGACAGGAACTGTAGCGTTTACAATCGCGAATCTTGTTGGATATGAAACCCGGCTTTTTCTGCCCATGGCTGACTGGAATGCTGTATCTGTCGGACTCCCGGTTGAACTGCAATTGAGCAACAGCCGCCAGTCTATTGCCAGAGGAGTGATATCAAGAATCAGCCCGCAGCTGAACCCTGAAACCGGGCTTGGAGAAATTGTTGTTAGCCTTGTTGATGTCACACCAATGGTGAGACAGGGAGTGCTTGCCGAATCACGAATTACGCTTGAGACCAGAGAGAATACGGTTGTGATCCCGCGAACGGCCATGATTGAGAATGTTGAGACCTATATCGAACCCGAAACTAATACAGTGGAGCTTCGCAGGAATTATTCTGTGTTTGTCGCTCAGGGTGATACCATAGCCGTGCGACAAAATTTAACGCTCGGCCTTCAACAGGGTGAACGCGTGGAAATTCTGGAAGGACTTCAACAGGGTCAGAATATCATTGTGACCGGTCAGGCAGGCCTTCGGGAAGGCGCACGAATTCGTGTTGCCGGAACAGAGCCCCCCGCACCAGACCGTGGCGGAACGATTGATGTGATGGAGCGGGCTGATGGAGCCGTTTCCGGAGAAGGGCGCCCGGATAGTTCAGCAGCGGGAACAGGACAGGGTAACGGTAACCGTGAAGGCGGACAATCAAACGGTAACGAGTAATACAATGAAGAATCTCTCAAAAATTGCTGTCAACCGTCCGGTTACCTCGTTAATGATAAGCCTTATCTTGATCGGTTTCGGCCTTTTTGGCTTGTCTGACCTGCGCCTAAATCTCTATCCGGATGTCTCGTTTCCGACAATTACAGTTTATACAACGTATGAAGGCGTTGCTCCGGAAGACATGGAAACGTTGATCACGCGACCGATTGAAGAATCTGTAGGCAGTATTTCCGGAATAGAGCGTGTGCGATCAAATTCAAGCCAGGGCTCTTCGGTCGTCCGGCTTAACTTTAGCTGGGGAACGGATCTCTTTTTTGCAGAAACTGAAGTGCGAAAACGTCTCGATCAGATTCGCCGAAGTTTGCCGCAGGATGTCGAGCAGCCGGTAGTGTTCTCCTACGATCCAAATGATGAACCTATTGTAGTGCTCACTCTCACGTCAGATACCCGGAGTCCGCGAGAGCTACGCACGTTTTCAACCCAGCAGCTTGAACAGCGGCTCGAGAGAATTCCGGGCGTGGCATCAGCTGCAACAGCGGGTGGTCTGAGCCGTCAAATAAACGTACAGCTCAGCAACGCGCAAATGAGAACGTTTGATGTTGATATTGGTGATGTCGCGAATCGCCTTCGTCAGGAAAATGTACAGGTTCCCGCCGGTGAACTCTCTGAAGGGCAAACGTCCTATTCTCTGCGAACCATTGGTGAATTTACAAATGTAGAGGAGATCCGGAACAGTATCGCGGTTGTAAAGGATGGTAACCCCGTCTACCTCAAAGATATTGCGACAGTAGAGGATGGAATTTCTCAGCCGATAGGTAATGTGCGCGTACAGGGTAACGATGGCGTCATTATTAATATCTACAAGCAGAGCGACAGCAACATTGTAACAGCTGCAGGCGGCGTTACCGAATCGCTTGAAGAATTGCGCACCATTCTACCGGCCGGCATAGAGCTCAATGTTCTTACCAACCGGGCGGATTTCATTGAGATGTCAATCAATAACCTTATTCTAACAGCAATACAGGCAATTTTCCTGGTCATGGCCATGCTGCTACTCTTTCTTCGAAGCGGCCGCTCATCGCTGATTGTTGCAATCTCAATTCCGGTATCCATCATCACTACCTTCAGCATTATGAGCTGGGCAGACGTGAGCCTGAATATTATATCACTATCCGGACTTACGCTTGCCGTTGGACTTGTGGTTGATAATGCGGTTGTGGTACTTGAAAACATTTTTAGATTTAAAGAAGAAGGGGATGATGGCCCGACCTCTTCTGTGAAAGGAGCCCAGGAAGTAACGACACCGGTTCTCATCAGTACGCTTACAACACTCGTTGTATTTCTTCCCGTACTGTTTGTGCCGGGAATAGCGGGAATTCTGTTTCGGGATCTCGCGCTTACTATATCCTTTGCGCTTATTGTATCGGTGCTTGTCGCGCTGACAATTATTCCCGTTCTCAGCTCCAAGCTGTTTCAAAAAGAACTTGAAGAAGTCGATGAGCGGTCTGCGTTTAAAAAGCTAAAGGACTACAGCAAAACATCAACACGTAATTTATTACTGTCGCTGCCGGCCTTTGTAATAGTTATTGCTCTCTACCCAGTCATTTATCTGTATGGAGTTATTAAACGGGGGGTCTCTGGTGTATTTACCAACAGGATTGCGCCGTTTTTAACTCGACAGCTCGATCGGTTAGAGCGTTCCTACAATAAAGCTTTGAATGCCTCACTGAAAAAGAGTGGCCTGGTTGTTTTAGGTGCATTCATACTTCTTATTGCATCACTGCCCATTTATCTGCTTCTCGGGGGAGAGTTTTTCCCTGAAGTGGATGAAAATAATATCATTCTTGAGGTACAGCGCGAGCCGGGCGTGAATCTTTTTGAGCTGGAGCGAACCATCATTCAGATGGAAGATGTCATCCGGAATGAAGTGCCCGAAGCGCGACTGATTGTTTCAGATTATGGTGATAAGACGGGGATTGAAGGGGCGGATAATCCCGGCGGAAATCAGGGTGTGATTCGGGTAGAGCTGGTGCCCATTGAAGAGCGTGACCGTGACCAATTTGAAATAACGTCCTCCCTGTTGCAGTCTATGCGACGTGTTCCTGGAGCCAATATTAAAGAAGTTCGCGAAGATCCTCTGAGTCCGGATGGCGAGTCCGGTTTGATTGTTCAAATATACGGGTATGATCCCGGTGTGCGCCAGGAACTGGCAGCATACACACTCGACGGTCTCCGGGAAATGGAAGGCATTTCCAGCGTATTCAGCAGTGCCGACCAGGGACGTCCTGAGCTTCGCATTGAGATGGATCGTGAGCGTATTTCACGAGTGGGATTGAACACATCCGACGTAGCAACGGCCGTTAGTAATGCCGTAAGGGGCGACGTGGCTACTACTTTTGTGGATGAGGGCGTTGAGTTTGAAGTATTAGTTCAGCTAAGTCCTCAGGACAGGTCAGCCTCCGATAAACTGGAAGAAATTCAAATTCAGACGGCTGCCGGTGTGTGGATGCCGTTAGAGAACCTGGCGAGAATTGAGCGATTCACAGGGCCTTCGAGCATTCTCCGAATTAATCAGGAGCGGATGCTTGAAATCGAAGCCGATCTTGCCGGTCTTGATCTTCAGACAGCAACAGAGCGTGCCCGGGTGGTGCTTGATCAGATTCAATGGCCTGATGGTTACCGTTATGAGGTGGCAGGATCTGCGGAAGATCAGGCGGAGTCGTTCCGGTACCTGCTTATTGCGTTCTTAATCGCGGGAATTCTTACCTACATGGTGATGGCCTCACAGTTTGAAAGCCTTGTGGAACCGCTGATTATTATTGTTACCATTCCCCTCGCACTTACGGGTGTGCTGCTGATGCTTTGGATCACGTCAACCCCTATAAGCGTCACCGCAATGGTCGGGCTTGTACTGCTCACAGGTATTGTTGTGAATAACGGGATTGTGATGATTGACTACATCAAAATACTGCAGGCCCGTGGAAATGAGCGGGTACAGGCAATTGCACAGGGCGCTACACGGCGTCTGCGCCCCATTTTGATGACGGCACTGACAACTATTTTGGCAATGGTACCGCTCGCTCTGCAACTTGGATCCGGAGCAGAAACATGGAGCCCGATGGCCCGAACGGTGATCGGCGGACTTACCATGAGTACATTTTTGATGTTATTTGCCGTGCCGTGCATGTATAATATCGTAAACGGGTGGGTTGAAGGATTTGGCTTCAATGCCGTTCACAAAGAAGACCCGTTGAAAAACCAGGACTCCTAACCCCTCTTGCTATGAAAAAAATTACCGTTACTGAACGCATTCTGAAGCGCCCCGTTACAGTCTTCATGATGTCCCTGATTGTGATTGGATTTGGCCTTTTTGCCCTTGCCAATCTCAAGGTGACGCTTATGCCGTCATTCAATATTCCTGTGCTTGCGGTATCGGTGAACTACCAGAATGTAGCTCCGGAGGATATGTCCCGGCTGGTGGTGGAACCTGTTGAAGGTGCCATCATGGGCGTTGAGGGAATTGAATCTCTCGAATCAAACATACGGCAGGGTGGGGCATTTATTATTCTCCGCATGGATCCCAAAAGCAATATTCAGCAGTCCGAGATGAAGATCCGGGAAGCGATGGACCGCATCCGGCCTGATCTGCCGGCAGAGGCAAATGAACCGGTGATCTTCCAGTTCGATCCGGATAGCTCTCCGATTATTGAGCTGAGTATTGAATCACAATCGATGGGGCTGGATGAACTGCGCCAGCTGTCAATTGATTTTGTTGAACCTCGGCTGGAACGAATCCCCGGCGTTGCAGCAGCTGATACACAGGGAGGGCTTGAACGAAATTTCTTTGTGACACTTGATCCGGACGCCCTTGCGCGAAACCGCGTACTACCGAATGAAGTTGTGAATGCGATTCGGAATAATAATGTCAATCAGCCGATCGGGACGCTGGTATCTGATCGCGTGAGTTACAGTATTCGCGCCGAGGCGATTTATGAATCAATTGAAGAGATTCGTGCGACAATCATCAGAACAAATGAGGATGGAATCCCGCTGCGGGTTTCTGATGTAGCGCGGGTTGAAAACGCATATGCAGATATTGAATCCCTCGAAGAAGTTAATGGCAGCAACAGTGTAAAAGTAGAAATACAAAAGCAATCGGATGCCAACACGCTGGATGTAGCAGAAGCGGTATTGGCACAAATGGAAAATTTCAGGGAAAATCTGCCGGGTAGCGTTTCTATACAGGTGCTCAGTAATGAGGGAGAGTTCATTCAGGATTCCGTCTCAAATCTTGCTCAGTCGGCTCTGATTGCCCTGATAGTGGTGATTCTTATTCTACTTTTTTTTATGGGTGGATGGCGGGTTGCATTCGTCGTTGCGATGAGTATTCCCGTGTCCCTTACCGCAACGTTTGCCGCCATGTACTTTCTGGATATCAGCCTGAATATCATTTCAATAACCGGGCTGGCGCTTGCAATCGGATTGCTGGTCGATAACTCCATCGTTGTAGTTGAAAGTATTGCCAACAAGCTCGAAAGTGGTCAAAAACGTATGCTTGCAGCTCTTGAAGGAACGAATGAAGTTGCCGGGGCCCTTCTGGGATCAACGCTGACGACACTGGCTGTGTTTGTACCGATACTGGCAGTGAGCGGCGTGTCGGGAACTGTCGTGCGTGACCTTGCACTTACTATTTCTATCGCAATTACAAGTTCTTTTATCGCATCGATTGTTCTTATTCCGGTGCTTGCCTCCCTGCTTCTGAAGCGGGAAGAATTTAACCGGAAAAGCATAGTTTTTCGTGGAATTCGATCGATGGAACAGAATTATGGTAAAATCCTCTTATGGATTCTGAAAAGAAAGTATACCATTGTAGTCTTTGTTGTTGCTATAATCGGTGGATCCATTTTCCTATTCCGAACAATCCCAACAGAGTTTTTCCCTGCAAATGATAGCGGAGAATATACCGTCAGGGCTACATTCCCCGCGGGAAATGAACTTTACGACACCGCAACTACCCTGCGGGACTACACCGACAGGCTTCTTGAAATGGATGAGGTTCGAACCGTCATCACAAGTATCGGGCGCCAGCGTTGGAGCCGGGAAAGTAATCTCGGTGAATTGAAAGTACTTCTGACGGATCAATCAATACGGACCCGAACCACTCAGGATATGGTTACGCTTACTCAGGAAATGCTCGGCACGCCGGACGTAGACCTGGAAGTTGAGGAGAGTGGCGGAGGTGGAATCCCCACGGGTCGCGGATGGGGCGGATCAGGTATTCGTTTAACTCTCATTGGCCCGGATGTGGAAACCCTGCAGGAATATTCGATCCGTATAGAGGATCGGTTGACAGAAGATCCAAACGTGACGTCGGTATCCACGAACAGGAACCAGCCAACGCCTGAGCTTCACTACGTTCTGAACCGGCAGCGCATTAACAGAATCGGCGCTTCGGCCGGTGAAGTGGCCAACGCTTTTGGCACACAGTCACGCGGCACACGTGCAGGCTTTTTCAGAGAGGAGGGACGGGAAATACCGATACAGGTCAGAAACGACAGGGACAGATTTCAAAACAGAGAAGATCTTTTTGCGCTTGATGTCCTTCAAACCGATGATGTGAGAATCCCGATTCTGGCTGTAGGCGATTTTCAGCTGCATCAGGGTCTCAGCCGTATTTCCAGAAGAGATCGTGAAGTGTATATCGACCTGACGGTAAATGTCCGGGGCGATGTAAATGAGTATCGCGAAAAAATTCAGGGAATCCTGACTAACGATGTGGTTCTACCTGATGGATTCCGGTATGACTTTACCGGCTCAACTTCTAGTATCGCCCAGAGTCAGCAGGAAATATTTATAGCATTTCTATTCTCACTGCTGCTCACATTTATGGTTATGGCGTCTCTATTTGAAAACCTTCGGGATCCGTTTATTATCATGATGACAGTTCCGCTCGCATTTTTTGGGTCGCTTCTCTTCCTGTTTATGACAGGAACTCCACTTAGCGTACCGGCCTATATCGGTATTGTGATTTTAGTCGGAATCGTGGTTAATAACGGGATTGTTCTGGTAGACTATATTCACTTTTATACCGGCAAATCTGCAAGTACCGACCGGGCGTATCTTGTGACTTTCCTTCAGGCGTGTAAGCGCAGAATGCGGCCAATATTGCTCACCGCACTCACAACTATATTCTCAATGGTGCCGCTTGCACTTGAGATTGGAGCGGGTGCCGCGACGTGGAGCCCTCTTGCACGATCAGTTATCGGCGGACTCACGTTTGCTACCATACTGACGCTGTTCGTGGTTCCTGCAATTGTTGTGGGCATCTCTTCGGAACGGTATGAATGGGTAGAAAAAAGCCTCAACGATCTTACGGGTTTAAATAAGAGTCTTGATGATAAATAATTAAGCTTGCTTGAGTTCAGAGTGGTACAACGATCCAGAGCAACCTGCCAGAGTCCGCCAGGTCCTGAGATTTGGGAACTTGGGTTGGAATATTGGAGCTCGATTGAATGGGAGTGGGAGTATGTCGTGAGTTGAGGTTTGATTGCTAATATCTTAAATGAAGTAAACGGGTTTCACCTGAATCTTTTACTGATATAATCAACAGATTTCCATAGTCAGATTCATCGAATGGGTCATCGAAATGTTGCCGACCCAGCAGTGCATTTGCAATTGTGGGTGTCGTATTTGTATGGCCGGACACAAATGTGTGCTTGATAATCTACTCCCCCCGCGACTCTACCCGGAACCCGGAAAGCACGGTTACCCGGGCAGGTCGTTACGCCCGTACAGTCTCACGCTTGATCTCTAACGGCGTGTTGAGCGTTTGAAAGACCACACAGTAACGCTCAGTCAGCTTGATTAAAGATGCGATCTCCTCATCACTTGCATCAGTATCGAGATGAAATGTCAGACGAATCTCTTTAAACCCGACCGGCGCTTCCTTTTCAACACCAAGTGTGCCGCGGAAATCGAGGTCGCCTTCGGCACGTATTTCGGTATCGGGACCAAGA
>Ga0307966_1003003_pt1 | contig 12739 bp, 10 predicted proteins | sample OrgLakmetagen646_FD_203141 | JGI IMG/M metagenome (GOLD analysis project Ga0307966, IMG submission 203141) | Saline water microbial communities from Organic Lake, Antarctica - #646 | ecosystem: Environmental > Aquatic > Non-marine Saline and Alkaline > Saline | place: Antarctica: Organic Lake... | reverse complement strand
TGGAATCCCTTCAATTTGTTTTTCACTAATATCACCCGGATAAGATGCCGGCGCTTTTCCTAATATCAATAAACCTCCCCATAAGCCATCAATATCCGGATCAAGATTGGGGCTTGCAATCATGCCCGGCATTATATCATCAGCTATGGAAGTAAAAATGATAGGTTGATCAGGAGTACCTACAGCTTCTATTTTGGCACCTCGCGCTATTACCAATGCGGTAGCATTTGCACCCGCACCTGCTTTACCTTTTACAATTACACCCGGATTAATTTTTAATGTTGCCCCTGAAGTAACGGTTATTCTACTCCCAAGAACATAAATTTTCCCTGTTTCCCATTCCTCATCAGCAGTGATGTTACTTTCTAAAAGAATAGTCGGAACTGCTTCACCCACAGTAAGTACATGGGTTATGCTTTGCGAATCCCCATCACTATCTGTTGCTACAAATTCAAACACAAGGTTGTGGTCAGCATCTCCTTCAGTGGCTTGATAAGTAAACGAATGGTTGGCAGAAACTTCGCCATTAAAATTTATGGTTTCTAAAATGACCCCATCTTTTCGAACAACTAAAGTAGACAATCCATCTGCTGCTGTTATATTAGCAGTAACGGGACCTACACTTTCACCGACTTCCACTGCAGCAGTGGCTGGAATCCCGGAAATGGTAACTGAATTATTGGGTGTTTCTTCTTCAGTACATGCTGTCATTACTAAGACAGCCAATGTAAGGATCGTCATCCAATTAAATAATTTCTTCATGGTTAGGTATTAGATTTTTACTTCTGATTTTGATTATTGCACAAAACTGACTTAAAAATCATTGCCTCAATAAAAAAGCGAATTATGAAATTTAGAAGTTAAAAACCGGGAATTAATTTTCTCTTAATATTGGATCAAAAAAGGGCGCTATTTATGCACCTACACGTTAACAGCTTTTAATATCAGTACCTTATGGAAGTTTTTTTACCCGGATTCGAGGACCTGGGAAAAGCAATGGTAAGTTACGGACGAAAATTATTCAGCTTTAATACGTTGGTATAAGATTAAAATCACACCTGTCGCAAAACACTTCACTTATAGACAATTAGCAGAACTCAGGACTATCCGTACAAATAACTTTTATTTTCAACCCAAAAACAGCGTATACGCTTGAATATAGATTATTTCATATTTTTCTTTGCTATTTTTAACAAAATAGTTGCAACTATCATTTTTTTTTAAAATTTAACTGCCATTAAATCAATGTTTTACTCAAATGCAATAAGATAATGATGAGATGGATGAAGAATTCGAAAAAAGGAATGGCAGCTCTTGGGGTTGTAGCGGTTATGCTGGTGGCCGGCTGGCAGTTTGGCGATAATGGTGCTGAAGCCCCATTTTCGGCAACCGAAGTGGCTTTGGAGACGGCTGTAGCCGGGAGTGGTGCAGGTGGATTTGTTATCAATCTCGTGGCATGAGATGTCACACAATTGAGGGACAATGGTTTAAAGATGACTATACTTACCTTGGTTCCTTTTGTCTTTATTGACAGGTTCTTCTTTAGGAGGTTTTTCCAGGGAAAATCTCCTGTTTTTACTTTAATACCTATCGTATTTACCTAAAATGATTAACAATAGATTGATTGTAAGTATTTTACCTTTTTTACTTTGTTTGCTTTCATGCAGGGAAAATAATACCCCACACGATTTTATATTAAAGGAAAAAGATTTAAAAGAAATAAAATTATTTTCTGAAAAGCACTACTTTGATAAAATCATGGACCCCAGAACAATTAATTTGTTGGGGAAGCACTTGGTCATTTTTGAGAATCGAAGAATTTCAACCGACCTCCCATTAATCCATTTAGTGGATGTAGATAGTTGGGAATACAGCATGTCTAAAGGAGTTATCGGAGATGGACCCGGAGAAATGATAAGTGCAACATCTTTTGACCCGGGGTTTGAAGACAATTCATTTTTTGTTTATTGTGGTATGGGTAAAAAAGTTTCAGAATTTGATCTATCTGACAGTTCAATGTACCCCATCCGACAATTCAGACAGCCCGAAAGTTTGCAAACTATTGTTGACATAAATATGTTGACCGATAGTACATTTATTGGTATGTCTGTAAATGATCCAAACAAACTAATTGAGTTTGATATAAATGGTAACTGGGTCGCAGGATATGGAACCTGGGAAGCCATTCCGAATTGGGAAGAATTCAGCAATTTTAACTATTTTATCTTAAATTCAGGTTGGTTTAAAAGTGACCGGGACTTGGGGCTATTCGTAAAGGCCTGTATTTTTAGAGATAGACTGGAAATTTTTGATTATACTTCAAAGACGTTTAAGACAATAGATGGCCCGGATTTGGAATTACCCTGGTTTGAATTGTATGGCCCGAATGTCCCCTTAAATATACCTATTGAAAACCCTTTTAGGTATAGAGATGTAGCCTTTTCATCCCAATATGTCTTTGGCCTTTATGGAGGAATTAATGAAGAGGACTTTAGGTCAACCGGAACATTAGCAGAGAAGATATTTGTTTTTTCTCATAAGGGCGAACCTTTGTTTAAATTAATACTGGACAGATCCCTTCAAGGGATAGCAGTGAATGAATCTAAGGGTGAAATTTATGGATTGACTACTGATGAGGATCCCGGTATAGCGGTTTTCAAAATCCCTCAGGAATTGTTGAGTCCATAGGTTTATGCCTGGCAATTAATTGTAAAGTTGGTTTTAGTAGTACCCAAGCATATCGCTAAGGATTTTTTTATTCATTTCTAAAAACGATTTTTCTTTACATAAATCACCCGTAAGAATTCCTGGAGAATCCTTACACCACTACATCTTCCTTTTTCTTCAACTCTTCTTTCAGAAACCTGGCCGTATGGCTGGTTGGATGCTGCGCCAATTTTTCAGGACTGCCGCTAAAAAGAATTTCTCCACCTTTCTCACCACCTTCGGGCCCAAGGTCTATGATATGATCTGCTACCTTGATTACATCCATATTGTGTTCAATGATAAGGACCGTATTTCCCTTATCAACCAATTGTTGAAGTACGCCCAATAGCAAACCGATATCTTTGAAATGCAATCCTGTTGTGGGTTCATCCAATATGTAAAAAGTTTTACCGGTGTCCTTCTTGGAAAGTTCGGTGGCTAGTTTCACCCGCTGAGCTTCACCTCCGGATAAAGTGGTGGCATGTTGGCCTAAGGTGATATAATCAAGTCCTACGTCATGCAGGGTTTGAATCTTCCTTAAAACCTTTGGTATGTGTTCAAAAAAATCAACTGCCTGCTCCACTGTCATGTCTAATACATCAGCGATAGATTTCCCCTTAAATCTTACTTCTAATGTTTCCCTGTTGTACCGTTTTCCTTTGCAGGTTTCGCAGGGAATGTGCACGTCAGGAAGAAAATCCATTTCGATCAGCTTCATTCCTCCACCTTCACAATCCTCACAACGCCCTCCTTTGACATTAAAGGAAAATCTTCCGGGCTTATACCCTCTAATTTTGGCTTCCGGCAGTTCTGTAAATAGTGCCCTTATATCAGTAAAAACACCGGTATAGGTCGCAGGATTAGACCTGGGCGTCCGCCCAATTGGGGATTGATCCACTTCTATTACCTTGTCCAAATGCTCAAGACCAGTTATCTCTTTATGAGGCAAAGGATCTTTTTTGGAATTGTAAAATTGCTTGTTTAGCAGGGGGTAGAGGGTTTCATGGATAAGTGAACTCTTCCCTGAACCTGACACTCCGGTAACACAGACCATGGTACCCAAAGGTAGTTCAAGCGTTACATTCTTCAGGTTATTTCCACTTGCCCCTTTTAGTTTTAGTTTTTTTCCTGATCCTTTCCTCCTTTTCTCAGGGATAGCAATGCTCAGCAGGCCGTTGAGGTATTGGGCCGTAAGGCTATTGGAGGCCAAAAGCTCCTCAGGCGTACCACTTGCCACAATGTGCCCTCCATGACGCCCTGCTCCGGGACCTATGTCGAGCACATAATCTGCTTCCATCATCATGTCCCTGTCGTGTTCTACTACGATCACTGAATTCCCAAGATCTCTCAGGTCTTTGAGCGCATGGGTCAGTTTCAAATTGTCCCTTTGGTGCAAACCAATACTAGGCTCGTCCAAAATATACAACACGCCCACAAGTTGGGTACCTATCTGGGTGGCTAGTCGTATTCTTTGGGCTTCACCACCGGATAAAGTACGCAATGGCCGGTTTAGTGCAAGGTAATTCAATCCAATATCCAGCAAAAATCCGATCCTTTTTCTAATTTCTTTGAGTACCTCTGTTCCAATAATCTTCTGCCGCTCTGTCATTCGTTCTTCCACTTCGGCAAACCAGTCACCAAGGGTAGTAATATCCATCATCGCCAATTCACCGATATGCTTCCCTGCTATTTTAAAATGAAGGGCTTCTTTCTTCAGCCTGTAACCTTCACAATCCGGACATTGCCGGATGCTGGTAAAATCAGCGATCCACTTTTGAATCTTATCGGATCCGCCTTCCTTTTGTTTTTGGAGGAAATTAAGAATTCCTTCGAAAGTAGTGTTCCATTTTGTTCCGGGATATTTTACGGAATCTACCGCCACCTCCATTTTATCGCCATACAATAAGGTCTGAATTACCTTGTCCTCCAGCTTTGCTATGGGAGTAGACAGGCTCGCTTTATACCGTTTTAGTATGGCATCAACTTTTTTGAAGATCCAAATATCCCTGTATTCACCCAATGGTGCAATGCCTCCACGGCTAATGCTTAAAGAAGGGTCGGGAATTACACTTTCCTTTGTGACCTCTTCTATCACTCCCAAACCATTACAAGTCTGGCATGCACCATAGGGACTATTGAAAGAAAAAGAGTTTGGTGCCGGCTCATCATAACTTAATCCTGTATGGGGGTCCATCAGGAATTTTGAAAAATGGTGAATATTATTTTCCTCATCGAGCAGCATCATAATGCCTTTACCATGTTGAAGGGCAGTTTTCAGGGATTGAGAAATCCTGTACCTGTCTCCTTCTTCTGCCAAAACCCTGTCGACGACAATTTCTATATCGTGGATCTTGTAACGGTCAAGCTGCATTTTGGGCTGCACCTCCATTATTTCCCCGTCTACCCTGACTTTTGAGTAACCCATTTTACGGATTTGCTCAAACAGTTCCCGGTAATGGCCTTTCCTGCCTTTTACTACGGGTGCCAGGATGGATAGCTTTTTATTCAAAAAAACATTAAAAATCTGATCCACTATTTGATCTTCTGTCTGCCGAACCATCTTTTCGCCTGAAAGATAGGAATAAGCCTCAGCTGATCTGGCGTATAAAAGCCGCATAAAATCATAAATCTCAGTGACAGTACCTACAGTAGATCGAGGATTTTTGGAGGTCGTTTTTTGCTCAATGGATATTACTGGAGAAAGCCCATTTATCTTGTCAACATCCGGCCTTTCCATGCCGCCAAGAAAGGAACGGGCATAGGCAGAAAAACTTTCCATATACCTTCTTTGGCCCTCCGCATAAATGGTGTCAAATGCAAGGGAACTTTTCCCACTACCACTCAATCCGGTTATAACCACCAGTTGATTCCTGGGCAAAGTAAGGTCAAGGTCTTTAAGGTTATGTTCCCTTGCTCCAAATATTTCAATATATTCCTGAGAAGGTTGATTTTCTGCTGACATTCGATAGATTTTCGCTGAAATAAATTTAACCTGAGTTTACAATAAGGTGTTGAAATAGGAGCCAATCACAAATCAATAATTATCTTTTTTGTCTTTTGCAAGTTAGTCACCCGCTCTGATTGAACGTCCTCACACACTCAAAATTATATTGCATACTTTAGGCTTAAATTAATGTGATCAATATTGGCATAAGTAGAATAAACCTAAAACAGGGAAAATGGTTCATTTTTTAGCAAAGGGTCTAACCCGCTGCTTTCTCCCTCAGGTCTTGCTCTGAGTCGCCTGAAATTGTGGATTTCAGACCACTTAATATAAGGTTCCACCAATAGTGAAAAATGAATTTGCTCTTTTCTCTTTGAAAATACACTTCGCCTTCCCGGAGTTCTCCGGATTTTTCGGGGTTTTGAGACTTTATTACAAGCTTGTTGGCCAAAAAGGCACCAATATCCCTGAAAATATTTCTATTTCGTTTATAGCTCTTATCCAGTATTTCTATTTCCAAATCAGTATACCTTGCAATTACTTTTCCTGTACCTTCCAGGTCATTTGCTATGATATCAAAATAAAGATTGTCTAATTTTCCACGCTTTAAAGCTACCCTGGTGGCCGGCATAATCATATTATTGAGACTGGTCAGGTCCATTCCTCCGACTTTTCCATTTAAAAGAAATTTACCGTCCTTATCATTGATGAGGTAGTCAGCCTGCATGTCGATTTGTCCCTTGCCCATTAATCTTCCTTTGGCAAGAATCCTTAACGTGTCATTTTGAGAAAGTTTTTCCGCAACATTGGTAAAACTCAAAATCTGCCCGTTTACCTGGTCAAAAAATATTCTACCTGAGTAAAGTGCCTCGGTATCCGGCCGCTCCTGATAGGTAACGGTAGCGTTTTCAAAATTTATAGTTTCCAACCATATACTTTTAGGCAGACCATTAATAATTTCATGAATCATTTTAGGCCTTTTTGAAGTATCCTCAACTTTCCTTTTGTCCCTGAAAACCTCCAGTTCCAAATTGTCCAGTTGGACAATATTTGCTATGATTTTTCCCTGCCTGAAAAAAGCTTGAAAATCCATCCCTGAAAGTTCCAGACGAGCATTGTTCAGTTCCATCCAATTGGTCTCTTTTTGGAACCGGTTGATGTATTCATATTTACGAAGTTTGTTTTGAAAAGCCGCCTTTTCTATGATTAATTTCTGCTCAGAAGTATTGAAGGACATGTCATTGGCCGTGACAATATTGATATAATCATTGACGTGTAACTGGACCTCTCCCAAATATCCTTCAATAGAATTCACTGAAAATATGGCCTCCTTGCTTTCAATATCATCATCACTAAGGCTAAAATTATCTGCAAATACAAACAGGTCAGTTATCGCTAATCTGGTGGAGTCCGTTTTACTGTCTCTGTTTTCAAATGAAGCTTTATTAACACGAAAATGATTGAGTTGAATCAACTTGTAATTTTTACCCTCGCTTTCAGTGCCGTTTCCCATTTTGCCCGTAATTTCATCCAGATCAGGAGTTATGGTCTCCAACAGCACATCGGCGATATAGGCTGAGTCAAGGCTGATACTATTGTTAAATAAAAAGTCAAACCATTGAAAACCGGTAAGGCTGGCCTCTTTGAAACTGAGGTTAAACTTTATTTTATCTTCTGCCATCAATTCCTCACCAGGAAAAATATTCACCGAGTCCATCTTCAAAAATGTGCCCCTATAATCATAATCAAGCTTAATCTCACCAAAATTAACCTCATGACCTGCAAATTCGTTGGTCCTTAAAATCATATTACTGACAATTCGCTCTGCATTATTATTGAGATAATAATTAATCGCCTGCGGTAGAAAGTAAAGCATACCAAGCAGAATTATTCCAATAATAAAGGCAATGAAAACAGGTTTTTTCATCTTGCATGTTTTTACCCTTCAAGATAACTATAAAAACCGAATCCTGGAATATTTATTACAGGGGGAGTTTAATGGTGTAAGATTGTCCCCTTCGTATGGTAAGTTTGGTATTGATGAGCCATGGATTATAAATCTTGACTTCTTTATAATTGCTCTTTTGCTCTTTCGCCCATTCTGCCAGGTTATTTATGCTTTCTTTGACTTCTATTTCTCTGAGAGGAGGCAGGGCGTACAAATCTTCATTTTGAAGTTCAAAGCCATATTTACCCTGATTTTCAAATATTTCTTTCATGGCAAGGATCCTGAAAATATAGCGACTCGTCTCTTCATTGAGGTAAAGGTCATAATAATCAGTGGTAAGTTGCTGATTGTTCCTTCGGCTGATCCCTGCCATCCCCATATTGTAACTCGCAGCTACACTGGTCCAATTGCCAAACTTTCCGTAAGCAGCCCTTAAATATTTGCAGGCAGCAAGGGTGGATTTTTCAAAATGATACCTTTCGTCCACATCACGGCTTACCTCTAATCCAAAATCACGCGCTGTCCCTCTCATAAATTGCCAGAATCCTTTGGCCCCTGCTGGAGAGGTCACATTCAATAAGCCTGACTCAATGATGGCCACATACTTAAAATCATCGGGAATCCCATTTTCTTTTAATGTTTGTTCGATAAATGGAAAATATTTACCGGAACGCTTCAGCATAAATAAAGCATTGGATTCCCAATAAGCGTTGACATAAATTTCTCTTTCGTACCTTTCATATATATCAGGCTGCTCTAAGGGCACTTTCTCACCGGAAAATTCAGGCTGTTCGGGCAGTTCAAAAATCCGTACCCTCGGATTGCTTCTTGCTGTTCCTTCGCTCAATTCAGCAACTTCTGCCATGGGAGAATTTCCCTGAGGCTTTTCCTCCTTGTTCTGAAAAAATAGATACCCTATAATCACTAACTGTGAGACAATAAGGGCATACAGGATAGTCTGTGTGTTTTTCAATGGCTTAAAAATTTGGGGACAAAAGGTATTTACTATAAAACTCATCAATGACCGCTACCGCCTCATCTGTTGTATCCACGAGGGCAAAAAGGTCCAAATCTTCTTTATTGATATTTTCAAAAGATGCTAACATGGTGGCTTTGATCCAGTTTAATAATCCCGCCCAGAATGATTTCCCTACAAGGACGATTGGAAAACGACCAATTACTTTAAAAATTACCCAGGAATCAGCACTTTTTATTTCTGCCCAGTCCTTCTCCTTAAAAGCCTTTCTTATCCTTTCCTCGTCCTTTAATTGCTCCATTCTTATCCTTTAAAAAATAATCCAGCCAAAATCAGCCCTGTATATTTTCCCCAATTTAAACGATCCTAATTGACCAAACAAACGACTTTTCAACAAAACTAAGAATCTTTTTTCATCAAAAGCAGTATTTTAAAATGTCTTGCTATTAGTTTTCAGAATATTTTTCCTTATTTCAAGCATGGAATCAATTTATCATGCGGATTTTTGGCCTTTTGCGATCTTATTGTCCAGTATCGCCCTGGTAGTACTCCTGGTTTCCAGGTTAAGGTTTCATCCTTTTGTAGCACTGATATTAGCAGCAGTATTTGTTGGCATTCTCACTCCTGATCTGATGGAAACCAAGGGCATTACTGCCGCCCTGGAAGAGCCAATGATCGCATTTGGTGTGATGGCCGGGAAAATAGCCTGGGTGATAGCTTTAGCAGCCATAATTGGCACTGCCATGTTGGAAAGTGGTGCCGCAGAAAAGATCGTTACCCAATTATTGAAAAAACTTGGAGAAAAGCAGGCAGCACTTGCTTTGCTAATTGCCGCATTTTTGCTTTCCATACCTGTTTTTTTGGATACGGTTTTTTTCCTACTGATTCCATTAGGCATAACACTGGCCCTCAAAACAGGAAAAGACTACGTGCTTTATGTACTGGCCATCGGTGGCGGGGCTGCGATCACCCATAGCATCGTCCCTCCTACACCCGGACCATTAATCATGGCGGAAAGCCTTGGAATTGATTTGGGCACCGTGATTTTATCAGGGTTGATTTTGGGGATTTTTCCCGCTATTTTGGTATTGATGCTTGGGAGAAGAATGAATAAAAAAATCAATATACCCATCAGGATAGCTTTACCTGCCAACGCCGGTCGACCTACTGAAATATCCCTGACATGGGCGCTGATTCCCATCATTTTGCCGATAGTAATGATCGGTTCGGGCACAGTTTTTCTAGCCATTACAGGGCACGTTCCGGAATGGCTTGTCTTTCTGGGCAATAAAAACCTGGCCATGGCAGCAGGTACAGGTGTGGCTTTATATTTATGGGCCAGGTCAGAAAAACTGGCTTCCCGGGAACTCTGGACGAAGGTGGGAAAGCCTTTGGAAATAGGTGGGGTAATCATTCTAATTACCAGTGCAGGAGGCGCTTATGGTGCCATGATCAATAATAGCGGAATTGGAGAGTCCATCAGGATAGCCACTGAAAATTTCCACTTGCATTACATCCCGCTGGCCTGGTTGATTGCTGCCGTGTTAAAAACTGCGCAGGGATCAGGCACAGTGGCCATGATTTCCAGCGTGGCCATCATGTCTGCCCTTATCGGAGATGGACAAAGCCTGGGTTTTCATCCGGTATATTTACTTGTGGCCATGGGTTTTGGCTCCTTATTTGTTTCCTGGATGAATGATAGTGCCTTTTGGGTAGTAGCAAGAATGAGTGGACTAACAGAAAAAGAAGCCCTCAAAACCTGGACCTTTCTGCTGGCAGTTATTTCTCTGGCGGGCATGGCACAGGTATGGTTGTTGTCCTGGATATTTCCTTTTGTATAACCAAAAATTTAGATAAATGAAAGTATTGATCATTGGAGGAGGTGGATTTATCGGTAGCAGGCTGGCTACAGAATGGCTCCTTCAACACCCGGAATCGAATGGTAAAATAACCCTGGTAGACCGGGCATTTCCGGACACCGTCATAAATAACCCGGCCATGGAATGCATCGCAGGTGATTTTAGCGATGCTTCACTTATCGATCCGCTATTGGAAAGAAAACCTGAACTGATATTTCACCTGGCAGCGGTAGTAAGTGGAGAAGCAGAAAAAAACTTTGACCTTGGGATGCAGGTAAACCTGTATGGCTCTCTCCACCTTTTGGAAAAATGCAGGGCCCTTGCCTACTGTCCGAAGGTGGTGTTTGCAAGTAGCTGCGGAATCTTTGGAGGGGATGTAAAGCAGGTATTGACAGAAGAAACGGCGCCCAAGCCAAAAAGCTCTTATGGCACACAAAAAGCCATTGTAGATCTTTTGATGAATGATTATAGCCGCCGGGGCTTTGTAGATGCCAGGTGCCTGAGACTTCCGACCATCACCGTAAGACCAGGAAAACCCAATGCCGCTACTTCCTCCTTTTTAAGCAGCATTATCAGAGAACCATTAGATGGAAAGGAAACAAGTTACCCTGTGGACCCTTCGTCACCTTTCTGGATATTGTCCCCAAAACAAGTGGTTAGAAATTTTATTCATGCGGCCAAGTTAACGGATGGGGATCTGGGGGATGACCGAACGATCAATCTCCCGGGTATAACTGTAAGCGTTCAGGAAATGATCGATTGCCTGGAACAAGTCACGCATAAAGGCATTACCGACCTTATTTCTTACCAACCGGATGCCTTCCTACAAAGCATCGTCCTAACCTGGCCCCCACATTTTAACACAAAAAAGGCAGATGCTCTGGGTTTTACAGCAGATAAAAATACCACTGAAATTATTACCAATTATATTCAGGAAGAAAACATAAAGGTACCCGAACAATAAGCCTTAATTATGAAATTGACAGTAAAAACAGCACTTATAACAGGTGCAGGCACAGGTATAGGAAGAGCAGTGGCTCAAGCCCTGGCGAAGGACGACTGGACACTGGTATTGACTGGCAGGAGGATAGAACCGCTGGAAGAAACTGCAAAAATCTGTACCGGGCAGGATTTCCTGATTTTCCCTGCAGACATTACCTCACCTGAAAGTGTAAAAGTATTATTTGATAAAATCAGGGAAAAGTATGGTCGACTGGATTTACTTTTTAACAATGCAGGGATAAATGCCCCTGCAGTCCCGCTGGAAGACCTGAATTTCGAAGATTGGAAAAAGGTGATAGATACCAACCTAACGGGAGCATTTCTCTGCACCCAACAGGCCTTTAAAATAATGAAAGCACAGGAGCCAAAAGGAGGGCGTATCATTAATAATGGCTCCATATCATCCCATGTACCCAGGCCATTATCCGTGGCCTATACGGCCAGTAAACATGCCGTTACAGGTTTGACGCGCTCCACCAATCTGGACGGGCGGGACCAAAACATTACCTGTGGGCAGATAGATATAGGCAATGCCAAAAGTGACATGACAAAAAAAATAGAAGAAGGCATCCTGCAGGCAGATGGTTCCCGAAAAATAGAACCCACTATGGATGTCCATGAAATAGGCAGGGCCATCGCCTATATGGCAAGCCTCGCTCCTGCTGCCAACATCCCCTTTATGACCATCATGGCCAATGGGATGCCCTATATGGGGAGGGGATAAAAGGCTTAGGAGTAGGTCAAAGCAGATTAAATGAAAACAGTCATCGGGACTTAACAGAAAAATAAATTTTACCTTCTCACTGTCCTTAATAATTGAAGCCTGCATCCAAGAAGCTTTATGTCCTGACACAGCAATAGCCATAATTAGCAGGTTTTTAAACATCTAATAATGGAATGGCTATTGCTTGTTTAAGGTAAATTAGCAAAAGCTAAAGCCAGTATAGTGACAATTAAAAAAGATAACAATGAATACAACGAGAACAATAAATTTAAAAAGCAGGCCAACCGGAAAGCCTGTATTATCAGATTTTGAGTTCACCACTTCAACTATTCCTGAATTAAGTGAGGGAGAGGTTTTGGTAAGCACCAGGTACGTTTCTGTAGATCCTTACCTGAGAGGGAGAATGAGCGATGCTCCGTCCTATATAGAACCTTTCAAAATCGATAAGCCTATTGTCTCAGGCATTATAGCTGAAGTCAAGGCATCAAAGCACAGTAACTTTAGCAAGGGCGATTTCATCTCGGAAATGCTGCAGTGGAAAGAATCACAGGTAGTAAAAGCGGATAGACTCATAAAGGTA
>Ga0307966_1002995_pt1 | contig 12751 bp, 12 predicted proteins | sample OrgLakmetagen646_FD_203141 | JGI IMG/M metagenome (GOLD analysis project Ga0307966, IMG submission 203141) | Saline water microbial communities from Organic Lake, Antarctica - #646 | ecosystem: Environmental > Aquatic > Non-marine Saline and Alkaline > Saline | place: Antarctica: Organic Lake... | reverse complement strand
TTTGTTTGGTTTTTTTTTGTTGTTTTTTATCTTTTTTTATTTTTTTTTTTTTTGTTTGTGTTAGAGAGAGAGAGAGAGAGAGAGTGAGAGAGAGAGAGAGAGAGAGAGAGAGAGAGAGAGAGAGAGAGGGAGAGAGAGAGAGGGAGGGAGATATATATATATATATATATATATATAGAGAGAGAGAGAGAGAGAGAGAGAGGGAGAGGGAGAGGGAGAGAGAGAGAGAAGAAGGTAGGTTGGGTCTTATTACATAAAGAAAAAAGAAAGACTACGCAGGCAGCAATAACCACTCCCCACATCAATAAGGAAAAGAAAGCCACTTTAATACCGAGTGCCGTAAAACTCCTTATTATATATTATATACCTCTTCCTTATCAACAAAAGCAAAATGTTTCAGACATCACCTCGGCCCTGTTCCTTTGCCATCACAAGCAAGCGCACAGTATGCTAATGCGGGTGGTTAGAGCGTCACCCTAATAGAACCACTGGAAGGTGAAGGTCCTCAGTTCGAGACCGGGTGGGGGCATTCAGCATCTCCCCGGGTGGTCCCATTCAGCAACTCCCATTCAGCAGATCCACCCAGGTGCGTGTACATCCTTGTTATACAAACACACCTGATGGTAAGCGTGAGGAAGCTAGATTCGTGGGGGGGAACACCATGGGAGATTACCCCGTACTGGCTGGGCACATGTGCAGGTGACAGATCCTGGGCCTTGAACGGAGTGCTGTCTGGCTCAAAGCCAAATACGCACACTTTGCCAGTCCCCACCACGGTGGCTGCCCAGCCGCCAAGCAACTAGGCACATACGGTCAGCAGAGACAAAACATATTTGTTCTCTAATGTTTTGATACATTCTGTCAACTATGCTGCCAAACTTGTCCCTACCATGTATTTAGCAAAAGAAAGAAAAGGAAAGAAAATACTCCGCTGGTAGTGGTGACACAGCTAACATGATTAAGGGAGGGGGTTACTTAGGTGCCCGCACCAGGCAAACAATTAAAATGAAATTAGTGTGGGTCAGGGGGGTTGTGTGCCATAACACCCAGACCCAATCCTTGACTGTTGTTGCTTGTGTTATATTGAAGGCTGTTGCACTACGCCGTATTTCCAAAATGACACCGTATATACGGTACGGTGTACGCCGTATCATAGCTTTTACCGTATAATACGGTATGAGCAAAAGTACGGTGCCAAACCGTACAGTTCGGTCCCACCGTACAGGCACCGGCGGACAGCCTGCATTTTTACATGCATGCGCCATCAAAAGCAAGTCATACTGCAAGTGATACTAATTAATACATTTACAAGCTTAACATCTTCACATCGATGGACCTTTCCGGCCCCACTGCAAAGCGCGCGAGAGTGGGCCTGGGGGGAAGCACCCTTCCCAAAGCACCCTTCCCGCCCCCCGAGCCAGCAGTTTGCTGAGGTGGTTGTTGGCAGCAGTGTGCAGCAGGTGCAGGAGGACTCAGATGATGAGGAAGGGCAGGACGAGCAGCAGCAGGTAGAAAGTGTTCCCAGCCAGCAGCAGGGTCAGCAGGAGAAGGTGAAATGGTGCTGCAAGCATTGCCAGAGGGTGCTCTCTGGCAAAAATGAGGACAGGATGAAGAAGCACCTTCTCAACCCCAGGGCTTGCAAGTTCTTAGACTCATCAGCAGCAGGAGATTGCACAGCCAAGGAGGTTGGGCCCGCGAAAAAACGGACCGTACCGTACACCGTATTGTATCTTACCGTATATACGGTGCCAATTTTCAAAAATACGGAAAAAATCGTTCTTACCGTACCGTACCGTATTACCGTACACCGTACCGTACACCGTACTGCAACAGCCCGGGTTATATTGCAGCGCATATTTTGTTTTTATGAGTGCAGATGAAGTGTTTATTCAGTTTGTGTGTCAGTTTTTATCTTATGGTAGTCCAGATTAAGGTCTGCCAGAGGTTTGTTTGTATAGTCTTTGTAGATAGTCCCCATAGCTCCAACGAGGATCACGTGAAGCTTGACTTCCCCCATTTACCATAAAAACACCATGTATTTAGCAACAAGGCATGGAATATACTCTGCCGCCCTTAGCATAGAGGCAACAGCTACCCTCATGTTTCTTCCCTCTTGGAATAAATGGATGACCATCAATCTTTATGCATCACTCTATCGCAGATTCCTGCACATCACACAAAATATTGAGCTCCATACCACAAGCAACACATGGCATGCCTGTGCTTGATGGATGGCTGGTTCAAGCGTCACCCTAATATAACCATTGGAAGGTGAAGGTCCTCGGTTCGAGACCGGGTGGGAGCATTCAGCAATTCCTTGGCGCAATCCGTTTTGCCCTCCCTCGGTTCAAGACCGAGTGGGAGCATTCAGCAACTCCCTTGGTGCACTTCGTTTTGCCCTCCCTCGGTTCCAGTCCGGGTGGGAACATTCATTATTTTGGTCCAAAGTCATCTTCTGAGAACCTTTTTTCCTCTTTTCTTCCTCTCACTACTACAAGCAACACCTACAAGCAACACATGGCATGCCTGCGCTTCATGAATGCTCCCACCCGGTCTCGAACCGAGGACCTTCACCTTCCAATGGTTCTATTAGGGTCACGCTCTAACCAGCCATCTAGCGCAGGCCTGCCATGTGTTGCTTGTTGTAGGTAGTGGGAGGAAGAAAAGACGAAAAAAGGTTCTCAGAAGAGGACTTTGGACCAAAATAATGAATGCTCCCACCCAGTCTCGAACCGAGGACCTTCACCTTCCAATGCTTCTATTAGGGTGACGCTTGAACCAGCCATCCATCAAGCGCAGGCATGCCTTGTGTTGCTTGTAGTAGTGAGAGGAAGAAGAGAGGAACAACGGTTCACAGAAGAGGACTTTGGACCAAAATATTGAATGCTCCCACCCGGTCTCGAACCGAGGACCTTCATCACCTTCCAATGGTTCTATTTGGGTGACGCTTGAACCAGCCATCCATCAAGCGCAGGCATGCCATATATAGCTTGTTGAAGGTAGTGGGAAAAATGTTCAGTGCAAAAAGAAACACATTAGATTAGATGCTCCCACTCGGGCTCGAACCGAGGATCTTCACCTTATTAGGGTGACGCGATTAACCAACTCCGCCATGGGAGCTCTCGATGTCAATTAATGATTTCAGCCTATTCATATAACGTAAACAAAGTTAACATTTCTGACCTCCTGTGATAGCTTTCACCCATGCTCTACAGCACCAATAATGAATAAGACGATACAATGCATAATGTTGTCCACACGCAACTTGCATGCCTGAATGTAGGTTGATATAGCTGCGCAAGGCAGCCTGCGTGCACATGCAAGCGTGCGCAAGCAAGTCATTTGTGTGAACTTTATGGTCCGTATGCTGTTTTAGGTGAGTGTTACCTATGTGTGTAGGTATGTGGACTTCCATACACTTGCATTTTGTGTGAAACACAGAACAAAAAGAAGCCAGTTTTTACGTAGAATATGTCAATTAGGCCTGGCCACAAGAGGTATCCCTATATGGGGGACCAAAAGGCCCAAGTTGGGGGACTTTGGGTGCAGTCCACCAGCATTCCTATGACTTCTTGTGCCACCCCAGTACTGACGCAATAACCAGCCTCTCAGCTCCGAAGTTGGTGTAGGCCGGGCTTAACCGCACAGTGCCACTCCTCTGATTAAAATATTTTAACTAGAAAAAATGATATTAAGTTGAAATTGTAACATGCTTGCTTGCATGAGCTCAGGTTGGTGTCAGTAGTTATGCTAGCTTGCTGGTCATGTTAAGATGACACACACACACACATACACACACACATACATACACACACACACACACACACACACACACACACACACACACACACACACACACACACACACACACACACACACACACACACACACACACACGCACACACGCACACGCACACACACACACACACACACGCACACACGCACACGCACGCATGCAGGTCTGTAGGCAACACTCTTCGTCTGCAAACGGAACCAATACAAGGTGGGACTTGCTCGAACATGCAGGCATGTGTTATTCGGCCTGTTCAATTTTTAGGCTGTAGGCATACTCTGCTGGGCTATAAGCATTGCGCTAAGAAGCCCACTAATTTGGGTTGCGACAGAGGGTCCAATTTCCAGGTTACCGTCGGGTACCGCGACCAACCCATGGTTTGAACCCAATTAGTATGCCCTAATGTAAGCAATGCGAGGGGGTTAACCTATAATTAATAAACACAAAGCGAGCCTGTGTGAGGGACATCCGGCACTATGAGCTGCACCTACATGCGTATGCACGCGCGTGTGCGCGTACGTATACTGGCTGGGCACATTTGGGCGTGCGTCCTGGGCTCAGATCCAGCCCATTTTTTGTTTCTTACCTATTAAGGGGTCAACAAAACAGACCAAGTTGGAGAGGCAGAAACTCCTTCTTGCAGACATGCATTTATGCCGGACAAAACACGAATTTATGAACGTGATGTTCAAATGATGTCCAAAAGTCAGAGGCACACGCGCTCGGGTGCAGACCTGCGTGCACCGTGTGCGATCGTGCACAAGCAAGCATGCTGTCAGATGTGTGTACTTTATGGTCTGTATGTTGTTTTAGGTGTGTATTATGGACTTCCAAACCACCTGCATTTTGTATGCGTGTTCTGTGTGAAACAGAGAACATGAAGAAGCCATTTCAATTCGTAGACTACGTAAAGTACTCTCAGACCTCTTTGTCTTGGTACCTTAATCGGTGCACGTTTCTTTCGTGGTGTGTTAGTCAGGAGCTTGGCTGCAGACTGCTTTACAGTAGACCAACATCCTTTAGTTGTCCTGCTTATTTCTGGAAGACGTGAGATATCGTCATGTTTGCGCAGACCACCAATCATTAGATATAGACATGGGATGGCTACTAATATAATCACGGTACACCTGTATCTACAGCTTTATGAGCAACATGAGCAGCAGCAGCGCCATGGACGACAGCGACAGCAGCGATGGTGGAGATTTGCTAGATTCCGCTGTAGTCGTGGCAGCGGAGGAGGTGCCTGATGAAGGAATAATCCAAGAGGAGGAGGAGGAGGAGGAGGAGGAGGAGGAGGGGAAGGGGGGGGGGGAACAAGTAACACTGGTTTTAGCTGCCAGTTGACACTCCTGTAGGGCCCTCTCATCCATGCGAAAGCAGCGTCACATCAATGCCACTTCTGCCGCCATCAAAAGTGAGTTCCTCCTCAATATGGCAGCAAACCTGACATTCGAGTTTTTAAGCGTTTATATGGATTCAATTGATGATTTTTTGGTCGGCAGCTCGCCCATTTTCCCTGAGGGTGTCAACTGCGCAAATTCCCTAAAATGTGACTTTTTTGATGCAAATACTGTTTGAATGATAGAACTAGATTGTTCATGGAGTTTGGTTTAAAAGGCCCACCCCGGTGGTTTGGACAAATATATAGTTCAAATTTTGGCACTGAGTTTCCACGTTACAGCTCACCACGCCCCAATCAGAGCCCATTTTCATCCCAAAACGAGACATTGGGACTTCCTTCATAATACCAAATCATCCCGGGGATAATGAGTATATTTGGTGAAGGTTGAATTTCCACCTTTTTAGCACTTCATTTACTTATTTTTTAAGGGAAATGGGTCAAAATAGGGTATCTGGCCAAGTACTTCTCTGTTTTCCCCCATTTTTTTACAATGATATTTATAGCAAAATGTGGATATAAAAATGACACAATTCAGGTCAGTGGGTGGTGAGATGTGAGAGAATGGTGGTGAAGAATAGGGGTCACGCCGTGGGCAATTACGCAAGTTCACCGCAAATGCCAGTTTTCGAGCTCAGGTGTAGCCAAAATATACCTATGGGTACCGAGTTCAGAGACTGAATGTTGCGACGCACATACTCAATTTACCTTTCAAGTTTTCCTCTGTAGGGCCTCAGTTGACCCCCTCTGTAATTTTCCGATTAGTGTCACCTTTTCACTCATCACAACATCATCATCTATAATCTGACTTTGCCTTTCAGGAATGCAAGGATCCTACGGCCAGCTTCCTTTTGGCTGCAAACAGTGTAACTGCACAATACAAGCGGATGGCTGAGACCTGGTAATAAGATTTGTATAGCAATATTATTGACGACACGTGTCACGTGCTTTTTACTTTGGAATGGTAACGCACCACTGTATGTAGGTCATGAGCAGCCACTTACTTGCTCTTTTGGATCTAATTTTCATGTGATTATTCCAACACCATGTGCATAGACCTTCCTCACATTATACACAGGTCCGCAAACATAAACACACACATACACACTCACTACGCACTGCCTCATGTGTTACAGTGCCAAGGCAACAAGCACAACATTGACGGGAAATGCAGCACCATGGAGCATGATGGGGGTAGGCATGAAAGGAGCTCTGGTTGTTGGCAACGTCCCAGGTACGCCAAGAGACGCATTTTATGTAAGTTGAATGCTAATACACTTTATTGTTAGAACTTTTTGCAATTATTTGCTAAAACACGGATGGGAGCTTGATACACCTACTTACCGGTGGCAAAGATTTTTAAGGTTCTACCCCAACCATCCATCGCCTCTCCCTCTTACTGCATATGTAATATGTACCCCACAAAATATAAGAAGTAAATTGTTCCTTGTCATCATTTTACCGTTCATGCAGAGCATCTAGCTCCTCACGTCAAGGTGCTGCCCATGCTACACCCACAGCAAAGTGCTCCAAGGGTACTCACCAACATTGTGGACGCACTTGTGCGCACGCGTGCTGAACGTGCCAGTAGTGCAAGCAATGGGGGACAGGGGGTGCCATCAGTGGTGGGAGGGCTGGTCACAGGCAGCAGCTTTTACCACCAATTCAGCTCGGCGGCAGTGACGGAGGTTGTGGAGCAGGGGGTCGGCGGCGTCCTTGCAGAGTTTGGTGGCATGGTAGCGGAAGTAGCAGCAACAGTAGGCGGAGATGCTGAGTTGCTGCATTGCAACTACTACGCCCAGGAGCAAGCCTTCCTTAACCCTCACGCGCATTCAGTGGGTGGGGATGCGAAGCACAGGCCGCGGGGAAACGGCCTAGTGCATGGCTGGCAGCGGGTAGAGTCTTCCCACCGCTTTGTGGACTGCAGCAACAGCAGTAGTAGCAGAAGCAGCAGCAACAGTAGTAACAACAGCAGCAGTGTTGACGATATTGAGGACGACCTAGATGAGGAGCACAGCACCCCCACTACATTCGTCAGACTGGCTTACAACTGGCAGCTGTGGGATGTTAAGGTAGGCAGTGCATTGCGTCTTGTTTTAAACGCCGTGGAGAAGAACAAATAGATCAATGGCGATCATGGGGTATCAGTAGGGTTGTAGGCTAGACAGCTCTTGATGATAGCAACTTTTAATTCAGCTTATGGAACTAAGTGCACATCTGGTAAGGACAAGTTTGGCAGCGTAGCTGAAAAAATGTTTTTAAGAAATATGTTTAAAAGAACAATATGTTGCCTCCATTGACCAAATTTGTGTAGTTGTTTGGCGGCTGGGCAGCCACCATGGTGGGGACTGGCGAAGTGTGCGTACCTGGTTTTGAGCCAGACAGCCCTACATTCAAGGCCCTAGATCTGCCAGCAGCATATGTGCCTAGCCACTACGGGGTGATCTCACATGGGGTCCCCTACCACAAGCGTAGCTTCCTCACGCTTACCATCAGGTGTGTTTGTAGAACAAGGATGTATGCACACTTACGTGCGTGGTGTTCATTTCTAACCTCGGAATGCTTTTATTTCATCACTTACCATCACTTCATGCATCTCACGGCATGTATGTGCACACGCACACATACACACCCGCACATGCAAAATAAACCAATAAATATGTCTCACACTTTACTTAATTTTAAACATGAGATTATTGAAATGGATGAGACGTACTTCAACAATGGATGAGAAGTTCTTCAACAATATGTAACGCCTAACCACCCTCCTCCCCCTCACGCATTATCATTACAGCAATTTTCTTGAAGGTGCACATTTGCACAACTAGTCTCAATATACAGCATTTGATTTAGCGCTACTTCAAGTGTACTATTATTGTCTCATTATATCTCCAGGTGGTGTCTTCCTGGGGACACGCCAGAGGAGGCCCTGGCACTGCTAGAAGAGCTGTGCAAAATGGTGTCTAGCATGCCACTTGATGTACACGCACGAATGCTGTCTATTTCCCAAATGCAAAGTCAGAGCGGCTGTAGCTGTCCCGCCACTGCTAGCAAATTCCCGCGGGTTGCAGCTGCTGTCACCGCCGCCAAGCAGGCATCACTGCCAATACTTCCACCAGCATCAGCACCAAACCTGACACCGCCGCTGCCTGCATCCACTCCACACCCGTTATGCGCACCGCCAACACCATCTACAACAACGGAAGCAGTAGCAATAGTTGCTCCACCACCACCACCACCGTTGCCCCCATCCGCACGCGCACCACACACCGCATCACCACCAATAGCACTAGCAACAGCAGATTCAGCAACAGCAGAGGTGACACCAGCCCTTCCCATTGTGGCTAGCGCTGCCAGCCCATTGCACCAAAGGGCTGCCATGTCACTGAGCCGCATGAAGGGTGCTCCTAGCAGCTTTGCCTTGATTGGGTTTCTGGCAAGCCAAGAAGCAGCAGGGCGCACCCACTTCCCTGAAGTGGACCTCATCATCCGCCAACAGCAATTACAGCGGTTTGGTTTGCTGCAACGCGTCAGTCCCTCCACTCAGTGGCTGCTTCAACACATCGCGCTGCGGCTAGATGGGGACTACTGCTCACGGGTGGGTCTGACGTTTGAGCATCGCAAGGAGGCGTTGCTTTACTTGGTTGAGCGAGTGGGGCCTCAGTTGCAGAATGAGATGGAGTTGCAACAGCATAGCAAGCGAGCCAGACTATCTAATGGGCAGCAGCAACAGCCCAACATGTCCATTGGCCGTCCTGCTCTGCATCTCCTGGCCACGGTGCTTAGTCAAGAGGGGAGGGGTGCAGCCGGCCAATGGCGGGCAAGTAATTGGCAGCAGCTTACATCCTGCTTGGGGGAGGTAGTAAGGGAGCTAGAGGCAGTGCGTAGTGCAGCTCAGCAGTTGGCGGATTTGTGGCGGGAGGAGGGGGAGGGGGATATGAGCCGCAGCAACATCAAGGTGAAGCATCACTCCTCCCTAGACAATGGGTTGAAAAAGGTTTGGAGGAGTGAGACGGCAAGGAGGCAAAATATATATGCAGGGGTGCGGTTAATGGCAAGGGTGGGAGGGGGGCCACTGCTAGATGCGTGGGCAGCAGGTCAGAGCAGGAGCAGAGGCAGCAGCAAAGTCAATAAGAAGGCAAGCGCCCGTCAAGAGAAGCGTTCTTCCATCCACTCCCTCTTGCAGCCAGTGCTACGGGAGGTCAAAGCTATGCAACAGCAATATCAGGAGCAACAGCAGCAACAACAGCAGCAGCAGCTAGAGCATGGTGCGCAGGTTTTATGCTTCATTGCACAATCTCCAGAGGTCTGCAGTGCCCTAAGTAGCTACAGCGCCTCTGTGCGGAGTAGCTCGTTAGGTGAGTGTTTATCATTGTTCATAGGAAAGCAATTTTTGTCAATGTGTCAACTGCCACAAAATCAGTAGACAAAAAAAATCAACCCTTACAATGGCAACTTGTACCTTTTAAATGGGTTGCATTGTAGGTGAATGAGAACATATCAAGACGAGAAAGATGGCCAGAAACATTTACACTTTCCCTTGTTAAGTATAGGGTGTTAAACATGTTTGGAATATGAATCATGAGTCAAAGCTGATCCCACCCGTTCATTGACAGCCGTCATCATCTGAGCAACCACCTCATTAGTCTTTTAAAATCCCGCAGTATGCAAAGTGTTTACAAAGTGTTTACAAAGTGTTTACAAAGTGTTTAATTGCCATTGTCTTTGCTGTTTTTTGCATGTAGTGGGCGGCAACATAGACCTCAAGGCCGCCTTGGTATGGTTTCAGGGGCGCTGGATGAGGTCAGAGCAAAAAGGAGGTGAGACCTGTTGCACACGTGCTACGGGTCTCCACCCTTATTTGTCGATGCAACTTCAACGCACGCAAACGATATAGACACGTAAATGGTGCCCATGTACATTGTGCATTAAATGTATGTTGCGTGCATATTACTCCACACGCGATGTAGTGGTAATAGCAGTGCATGTTTCATTGATGATGTGGTAGTACACTTCTATATATGGACGTGCCGTACAATTATACAGTGGTTGAAATCCAAATGCAACTGCTTAATTATTACCTGCCAATTAGCCATAAGAATTGGCGTGATCATCATTGTTACAACAACATTGCTATAACCGAATACTATTATTGTGACTTACTGCCGTCATTACCACTGCCCTTAATTGCAGCAATCATAGCCAACCTCAAGAACGGTGGCTGGCAGCACCGGGGCTTAAGCACCCCCAAAGGCTCCTTTGTACTAGGTGAAGGAAAAGTGGAGCTTGCTACGGGCGAGGTGGTGACTACAGAAAGTGCACGTGCCAAGTTCCATGGTATGCATGTGTATGCATGTGTGTCAGTGTGTGTGCCATTGTGCCTGTGTGTGTAGTGCTTATGCGCGCCTGTGTGCGTGTGTGTATGCTTGTCCGCAAATGCAAGGCTTCATTAATAAATACATGCACGTGCGTGCATGCCTGTCTGGAAATGTATATTCTATATATGACCTAGAGGCATGTAAGACGATGTAACCTTACCTTCACCTTTACCTATGTGTAAACTTGAGGTGAGCATGCATATGGTGATGGTGTGTTTGTATGTAGCAGTTGTGTGTGTGCTTTTTTGTGTGCGTGCTTTTCTTCATACTACAAGGTGGGATGGGTGCCAAGAAATTTAATATATTGCGTATGTAGACAACAAATTTTAATGAAAACTGGTGAGAGATATCTTACCCCACCCAAGTTTACTTATCATGAACGTATTCCGTTCTGTCTTTTGATGTGGTAAATTAACATGTGTCATTGATATATGATCCAGCATATCTTATGCTCATCTATACACCACCTTGACCGAAGTGGCATGCTTACTTGCCACGTCTGTACAAGCTCAGAAGAACAAGACCGACAGAAAGCGGCCACGCATGGGTCAGCAGGCGGAAGCAGTAAGAAGAGAGGTGAGCACATGCTTCATGGATTGCCGATGTTGTTGTTAGCTCCATTCATGATTGGTATCTATTTATTGTACCATCCTGACCATCTTCATCACCTGTAAAATAAATAAACCACATAAAGCTTATGGAATAATGAATATGAATATGAAACACGTAACTTTATCATGCTGACCAGCACTGAGGTATGAGGCTGCGAAACGGTAGTCCCCTTTTTATTTGTTCAATTGTGTATTGGTGAATTTCCAATCGAAATTATAAGAAATATCTACCTATTGCATGCATCAACCCCCTTTCTTTTACACTGGTTGCTGTCACTGTGCGTGCAGCATGCACCTACTGTCGGACCCCTGGTCATTACGCAAGCGCATGTCCTGCCCAGCGCGAGGGTAAACCACCAGCTGATGGGTTTGGGCAGTGTGCCCGAAATGCACAAAAGAAGCACAATGAATACTTAAAGAGGAAGGAGTTGAAGAAGTAGGGCGGATGATCAGAAGGTTATGGCTACAACGTGCCTGCAAGTGCAGCATTTCGGTTTGTACGTACCATCAACATTGTAACAAGGTTGCCTGTTGCTTGAATTAACCCAGCGGCTCAGCAATTCCTCGGCTCCCATTCCTTGGCTCAAAGCTATGGGAGCTTCTTGCATTCCGATTGCAAATTCTGTTTTTGTTTTACATATATATCATAAAAAAGCGTATGTGTCTGCCTTGTTTTGATTGCCCTCTTGTGATTAATCAACCTGTGCTTTCTGGACGTGCTCTACTCTTCTACTGCACAACAACACTACTGTGCATGATGGCGCTGTTCACAGACACTCTGTATGTACTACAGCTGCGCAAGGCTTGGCATACTGTGCGCTTGCTTGTGATGGCGAAGGAACAGGGCCGAGGTGATGTCTGGAACATTTTGCTTTTGTTGATTAGGTATAATAAGGAGTTTTCGGCACTCGGTACCAAAATGGATTTACATTGAGCTCTCCAAGTGGGTCTGATTCTCTTTCTCTTATGGTGACTTGCAGGTATACTGTCCCAGTTGTGTCCCCGGGAAAAACAAAAAAGTGAAAGAAAAAAAACAAAACAAAAGAAAACTGAACAAAACAACCAAAACGAATTTATGATATGAATAGAGAAGGGGCAATGCAAGCACAGTCTCCCCGTCACCGTCCCTATGACAAGCACTTGAGAGAACAGGTTGTGCACCTCTACTTTGTGAGTGGCGTGAAGTGCTCAGCCATTGCTAGATGGTTCAGCGGACGTCCTTGCAGGAAGGCTGTCCAGCGGATCATCCAGGACTACAGGGTGCATCGTGCAGTCCGCGTGCCCCAGGGTTGGAGGGTGTGCAATCATCATCATGGTAGCTAAATAGATACCAGAGCCTTGAGGTAGGTGACTGGGCTGTGTTTGGGTGATTTTGTATGATTCGGTGTTCTCATATAATTTTGCAAACCAACAGATGCTGTAGAAAAAATTCCCCTCAGGGCTACCTTTTTTGATGGAGGTATGAGCATTGTCAGAGTAAATTGTGAATTACTTTCTAGTAACAGCGTCAGCACGTTCATTTGCGTTCAAAATACCTGCGTGGGTTTTGACTTTGTGGAAATGAATGGGC
>Ga0307966_1002993_pt1 | contig 12754 bp, 12 predicted proteins | sample OrgLakmetagen646_FD_203141 | JGI IMG/M metagenome (GOLD analysis project Ga0307966, IMG submission 203141) | Saline water microbial communities from Organic Lake, Antarctica - #646 | ecosystem: Environmental > Aquatic > Non-marine Saline and Alkaline > Saline | place: Antarctica: Organic Lake... | reverse complement strand
AACGAAAAAACAACCTAAATTGAATCGCTCAACTCCGGAAAAAGGTGGGGAATACTATTGACCCCGGGTGGGGAATACTCGTGACCCTTGACATCTATGACCCATCAAGTATAGATACTCCAAAAAGTATTTCTCTTGAAATACCAAATTTTAAGTCTGAATCAGCTGACCAAAATGTTCAAGCTTATTACAATGATATGCAAGAGCTTCGCAATTTTTTTGAAAAGAATAGTCTAATAGCCAATATCTTTGAGCTTAAAGAACTGTTTGCACTCGAAGTTCTCCATATGCACAGAAATTATGAAAGGGAATTAGTTTTATTTGATAAAGATTTTAATCTCTTATGTAGTAGTGTTTTACCAGAAAATTTGGATGGATTAGAAGATCCTAAATTCCATTTTTCAGATAAAGAATATCTATATGTTTATCGAGAAGAAATTCATAATGACAATAATTTCAAAACTTTTGTTACTGCATATAATCCTGTTTGTCAATAATCTAAATCTGATCAATCATTTTTTTCAACACCACCTTTCTTTTATCTTTTAATTTTTTAGGTGAGATAATTTCAACTTTATCGCCAAACTGAAGAAGCCAAGTATTAATGTAGTCCAGATTTTCAAATCTGAACGTTACTTTATTTATTTTACTTTCAACCCGTTCGGACTTAATTATTTTAGTCGGCAGATTGGCTCTAAATACGCGATCTGACGCTTCATGGACTAGTACCTCTATAATTTGGCCAGATTCGTTAGAATTAAAAATAAGGGCCTCAGCGTCGATTTCTTCGTTTTGTGTATACAACTCTTCCAAAATCTGCACATTTTCCATGCTATCAAGAACAAAATTTCGATTGGCGCCTCTTTTGTGAGAGAACCCTATCACGTTCCAGTGATCTCTATAAAAAACCAAAAGATACGGATCGATTTTTCGTTCTGTTTTTTCACCGTCTGATTTTGCCGTGTATGTAAACACTATTTTTTTCGATTGTGAGATTGCACTGCTCACAAGATACCAGCTTCCGCCCTCTTTTTTTTCAGATCCGAAATGAAGAAACGGATCAACAATCGTGCGGTTATCGAGAGACTCCATAAAGGACTTAAGCTCTGTCGGAATCGTATTCTTAATTTTCAGCTCCACCCCTTTTGCATCCTCAACAAGAGATCTGTCCACCTGGGACTTTACAAAATTCAGCCCCACCATTATCGTCGCCAGCTCCTTCGACGTAAACATCAGTGGTGGCACTTTATAGCCGTCCATAACCCCATATCCACTGTAATTGTCCCATGTGACCGGCACATTTATTTCCGACAGGACATTAAAATCCCTGAAAATAGTGCGGCGACTTACGTTAAATCGTTCGGCCAGCTCGTCTACAGTTAATCGTTTGTTCGACTCCTGCAGCATCAGGATTAGCTTCATTCGTCTTTCGGAGCTTTTCAATCGGGACATAGCAGATGGTAATTTTTCTTTTTTTATGATGTAAAAGGTAAGAAATCAAGAACTATTGACCACATTTGTTGTTATTTAAATATTTGTTTTTAAGTCTTTTGCACACCACATAATGAAATATCTAAATTATTGTTATTATTAAACTTATGATCAATCAAATACTTTAAATAAAGCAAAAAAAGGACTCCACCTTTTCCCACAAAGTGATCCCTACTTAGGAAAAAAGGGGGATTGAGCGGGATTTCAAAAAACTTATTAACAGCCAACGCACTCCCGGACATGCCCACATTTCCGCAACACCCCTCTGTAACTCCCCTTTTTAGGGGAGAGTTATTCCTGCATTATTAATAAATTACAGAAGAAGGAATCGGTTACTCCCCGTTTCTAAAAGGGGGACTGAGGGGGATTTCTAAATACACATTAGGTATTTGCGCGCTAGTTCAGGACTCCCCATAATTTTCAGAAATCCACTCCTCAATCACTCTTAACACATTTCTCATATCTCTCTTCACTTCCAGATCATCAAAACGGAGTACAGTTAATCCAATTGATTCCAGGTATTCTTGCCTCATTTGATCATATTCAAATGCAGACTCATCGTGACTTTCGCCATCTACCTCAATCACAAGCCGGAGTGTATAGCTAAAAAAATCAACGATATAATTACCTATTGGCTTTTGCCTGAAGAACTGATATCCAAGCAACTTTCTGCGTTTCAGCTCATTCCAAAGTAGTATCTCCGATAAAGTTGAGTTATTTCTGAGATAGCGCGCCTTCTCTTTCAGTTTTGGGTTGTAGTAGATTTTCATTTTTTCTCCCTTTTTATTCTCTCTGAAAGGAATATATTTACGTGAGAAAATGAATGCAAGCCATTGCATGGATAAAACTCCACCTTTTCCCACAAAGTGATCCCTACTTAGGAAAAAAGGGGGATTGAGCGGGATTTCAACAAACTTATTAACAGCCAACGCACTCCCGGACATGCCCACATTTCCGTAACACCCCTCTGTAACTCCCCTTTTTAGGGGCTGTGAGAAAATTGATTTCCAAAGAAATGGCGCCTAAGTAAATTAAAGTTTCTGTTAAATTTAGAACTAACAGTCCTTCTGACTCACCCCCGACCCCTCTCTATCTCGCCCTGCGGGACTTGACAGAGAGGGGAGCTTCGAAATAAATTCATAGCCTTAGAAAAGTTACGTTGGCCGAAACTTTAGTCTTCAATTTCTCAAAGCCTCTTTAGGGGAGAGTTATTCCTGAATTATAAATAAATTTCAGGAGAAGGAATCGGTTACTCCCCCTTTCTAAAAGGGGGGACTGAGGGGGATTTCAGCAAACTTCTATACCGCTAACGCATCTCGAGACAAGACTAAATTTCAGTAATACGCCTCTTCACCTCTGAATTACAAGCAATCCCTTTCCCTCATAGAAGGGCTCATCATCACCGAAGTGGAATTCATACAGAGTAGTATTGAGCTTTTTATTGAAGGTCCTGATCTCTTCAGCAGCTCCCTCTACCCCTTTCCACATGATGATTGTTTTCCAGGGTTTGCTGCCGAGAAGGCGCAAAAGATCGTCTATTTTAAAGGCGTGTTTTGTAACGATTCCCGTTCCTTTTTGGAGGTCTACCAAAGAGATGCTTTTTGCTACGGTTTCGGAATTCTTAATCCCCGCCTGTTGAATAATATCATCCACCGCCCGCATTTTTTTCTTTACGTTATCGTTCAGAAAAAATCTTTTTGCGGGATTTGCTATGGCGAGTGGTGCGCCGGGTAGCCCGCCCCCTGACCCGGAATCAATCCAAGAATCAAACGCTTCTAACAAGCCCAACTGCATAGGTATGAGTGAATGCACGACATGCTCCCGAAGCGTTTCACGTGAAACACTTCGGCTTACGAGATTAATTTTCTCGTTCCATTCAAGTAGAAGGTCGAGATATCGCTCGATGTCTTTTTCGTTCTTTTGATAAATTTCACGCGTGCCTTCCAATGTTTCACGTGAAACTTTTACCAATTCCAATTGATGTTTCACGTGAAACCTATCGTTTTAAGTAAATCATTAATACTGAGAGATCACTTGCTGAGACACCGCTGATTCTTGACGCCTGGCCAATTGTTTCGGGCTTAACTTTATCAAGTTTCGAACGTCCTTCCGATGACAAACTTTTTATCTTTTCATAGTTTATATCCATAGGAATCGGTGACTCCTCCTTCCGTTTCATCTCCTCTACCATCTCAAATTCACGTTGTATATAACCCGCGTACTTGATCTGAATTTCAACTTGTTCAAGCACACGATCATTTTCAGTGATTTTATCTACTTGAGCTTTTAGCTCACTATCTGCTGCCAATAAGTGATCTAAATGGAGTTCCGGTCTTGGTATAAGGCTTTTAGCTTTAACTGGCTGACTCAGCGTTGATGTCCCCTGCTCTTCAAGCATCGGATCCATCTTCTCAGGCCGAACAGTATAGTCGCTGATTAAATCGTACAAATCATCAATCTCAGACTTCTTTTGACTGAACTCTTCAAACCGCTCATCACTGATCAGGCCAAGTTTATGTCCAAGCGGCGTTAATCTGAGATCTGCATTATCCTGGCGAAGCAATATTCTGTGCTCAGCGCGTGACGTAAACATTCTATACGGCTCTTCTGTCCCTTTATTTATAAGGTCATCGATCAACACACCGATGTACCCTTCAGACCGTTTGATTACAAATGGTTCTTCATCCTGCACATAGCGGGTTGCATTGATTCCTGCAATAAGTCCCTGGCAAGCTGCTTCCTCATATCCCGTAGTCCCATTTATCTGACCGGCAAAGAAAAGTCCGTTAACATGCTTTGTCTCAAGCGAACGTTTTACCTGATATGGAGGAAAGTAGTCGTATTCAATCGCGTAGCCGGGACGAAGCATAACGGCCTCTTCAAATCCGGGTATAGTTCGCAAGGCATGATACTGAACATCTTCAGGGAGCGACGTTGAAAATCCATTGAGATACATCTCGTAGGTATCCCACCCTTCCGGTTCAAGGAAGAGCTGATGACTGTCTTTATCAGAGAATCGGTTTATCTTATCCTCGATACTTGGACAGTACCGCGGGCCAACAGATTTGATTCTGCCATTAAACATAGGACTTCGATCAAATCCGGTCTCTAACGTATCGTGCACTTTCTTGTTGGTATAACCAATCCAGCATGTAAGCTGCTCATCGATGGACGGGAGTTCTTTCGTCGTAAACGAAAAAGGATTCGGGTTCTCATCACCATATTGAATTTCAAGCTGACCGTAGTCAATGGACCTGCCATCGATACGAGGCGGAGTTCCAGTCTTAAGGCGCCCGACTTCAAACCCAAGTTCTTCGAGCGATGCCGAAATTCCAACAGATGCTCTCTCTCCGGAGCGACCTCCCCCATACTGGCTCTCCCCGATGTGTATCAGTCCGTTGAGAAATGTACCGCTCGTCAACACCACTGACGTCGAATTAAATGTCTGCCCCGTTTGAGTCACGACGCCCGTAATTTTATCGCCGCTTTCATTTGTGATCAGGTCAACAACATTATCTTGTCGAAAATGAAGATTGTCAATCTTTTCAAGCTCCTCTCTCATAAGCCTGGAGTATAGCGATCGGTCACTCTGGCAGCGTGGACTCCACATAGCAGGTCCTTTGCTAAGATTCAGCATTCGGAACTGTACTCCACTTCTATCACTGACAATGCCGCTTAAACCACCTAATGCGTCAATCTCACGAACAAGCTGGCCTTTCGCCACTCCACCCATCGCCGGATTACAAGACATCTTCGCAATGGCATCGAGGTTCATAGTAATCAGTAATGTCTTAGAACCACTCTTCGCTGCAGCTGCGGCCGCTTCGCTTCCCGCGTGACCTGCACCTACGACAATCACATTATAAGCGGGATATAAACTACTCATATCTATTTGTTTTTATTAACTTTATGTACTTTTAACTTAATTAATTTCAGCATAGTAAAATACCGTTATTTTTGGAATATTTAAACGGTAACCGTAATCAAAACGCTTAACGGTAGTAATCCGTTATTCGTGCAAGAAAATCCCTCAATGATGTGGTTCAATAAAAAAACCAAAGAGACCGAAAATACAGAGTACTTCACAGAATCGTGGATGGAGCAGTGGAAAGTATCCATCAACGAAAGTGAGGATTACAAGAAAAAAGGGGAATCGTGGAATGCACCAATCGTTTTAAAAGTGGAGCCAAAACCCACCCCTATCAGTGAAAACAGCGCAACCGGTATTTACCTGGATCTGAAATATGGCGAGTGTCTGGATCTTCGTTACGCCACAGACAAAGATGAAGAGCTATGCGATCTTATTTTGGAAGCCGACAGTTCAACATGGATCAACCTGATCGAAAAAGGGAAAGATCCTACAATGTCTATCCTCAAAAAAAGTGTAACGCTTGTTAAGGGCAGTTTAGTTCTTCTATCAACTCAGCGAAAGGCGGCAGAAGCACTTCTAAAAACAGCGCCTGTTCCGGGACAGCGACGCGATCTCCCAAATGACCGAACAAAAGCTACCCCGCCAAAAGAGATCACCCATAAAACTTTTGCAACAACTTCCCGGGGGCTCGATTTTGAAAGCTTCCCGATGAAGCTATTCCAGAAAGCGAAGATCTACGGAATATGGAACCCCACAGACATAGACCTTTCTGCGGATAAAAAGCAGTGGAAAGATTTTTCAGACGATGAACAGACAATCATTTCGCACCTGGCTGCGCTTTTCATGGCGGGAGAAGAAGCCGTAACACTCGACCTGCTGCCACTCATCCAGGTGATAGCAAAAGAAGGGCGTCTTGAAGAGGAGATTTTTCTTACTTCGTTTTTATGGGAAGAGGCAAAACACACTGAACTCTTTTCAATGTATGTTCAACAGGTTATGGGAGGCGCTGTCGATTTTGAATCGTTTCACGAACCGATGTACAAAACCCTTTTTTATGAAAAGCTTCCACAGGCTCTACACGCACTGCAACATGACACGTCACCCCGTGCACAGCTAAAAGCTGCCATCACATATAATATGATCGTAGAAGGGACGCTCGCGGAAACAGGCTACGCTGCATTCTCAAAAATGCTCAAAGAAAATGATCTGCTTCCGGGACTGCTGGAAGGAATTGAAAAGCTAAAACAGGATGAGTCACGCCATATTGCCTATGGGCTTTATCTTATCAATCGATTGCTTAACGAGAATCCAGATCTGACCGATTCGGTTGAGAAGGAATTAGAGGAACTACTTTATGATGCGACAAACGTTATCCATGAAATATTTTCACGATATGATGACGTACCTTTTGGGCTGGAGAAAGAATGGTTTCTCAATCACGCTATTCAGCAGTTTCAAAACAGAATGGCCAAACTCAATCTTTAACACCACAATATCTGACGCATGGTATGGATCGTTATGGGAGTATCAGGATCAGGGAAAACAACCATCGGAAAAAAGCTGTCCGGCGAACTTGGTGTTTCTTTTTATGATGCCGACGATTTTCATCCAAAGGAGAATGTCGAAAAAATGAACTCGGGCCGCCCGCTGACTGATCTTGACCGCAAACCGTGGCTTGAGATCCTTTCCCGAAAAATTTGTGAGTGGAATAGTGAAGACGGGGCAGTGCTTGCATGTTCTGCCCTCAAAAAAGAGTACCGGACGCTACTCTCACCTGAAAAGAACAGAGTCCACTTTATTTACTTAAAAGGAACAAAAGATCTGATACATGAACGAATGAACCAGCGAGAGGGACATTACATGCCACCGTCACTTTTAGATTCGCAGTTTGAGGCGCTCGAAGAACCCGAAAACGCTACTATTCTTTCAGTAGAGCATTCACCGGAAGTGATTGTGCACAAATTATTAAAATCTTTGAACATCAACAGGTAACTCATTGCTGATGTGATCCAATTCACTTGCATCTGTCGCTATCTATCGGTAGCTATGGTTGACAAACGTTTGCAATTCTATTTTAACTAACCGATATGAAACCTTCACAAATCGGCCTGTTCGGCCTGGGTGTCATGGGCCGAAACCTGGCACTGAATCTCGAAGAGCACGGAAACAACGTGTCCGTTTACAATAGACAAACTGATGGTGAAGAGCACATTCTCACTTCTTTCCTGGAGAATGATGGCCACGGGAAAAACTTTGACGGGCAACGGACTGTCGCCGGTTTTATCTCATCCATTGAATCTCCCCGAAAGGTTTTGATCATGGTAAAAGCCGGTCAGCCCGTGGACGACGTCATTCAGGAACTCCTGCCACATCTTGAAAACGGTGACATCCTGATTGATGGAGGCAATTCCCACTTTGAAGATACAGAACGCCGATACGCAGAATTGTCAGCTGAGGGAATTAACTTTGTTGGGATGGGAGTCTCCGGCGGTGAAGAGGGCGCACGTTTCGGCCCGTCTATGATGCCCGGCACAACTTCTGAAATATGGAATCAGTTAAAGCCACTGTTAGAACCGATATCTGCTCAGGCATTTAATGGCACGCCATGCGTCACGCGTATAGGGAAAGGGGGTGCGGGACATTTTGTAAAGATGGTCCATAACGGAATTGAATACGCAGATATGCAGCTCATTGCGGAAGCGTATCACATCATGAAGGTTGATTTGGAGATGGATCACAAAGAGATGTCAGATCAGTTCAAAAAGTGGAACAGTGGACGTCTGGCCAGCTACCTATTTGAAATTACTGCAGATATTTTGAAGGCTACAGATACCCATGGAGAACCGTTAATAGAGAGTATTCTCGACAGCGCCGGCCAAAAAGGAACCGGCAAATGGACTGCCATAACAGCGTTGAAAAACGGGGTGCCGCTTCCCGGAATTACGGATGCCGTAACGGCCCGGTTTATATCCTCATTTACAGAACTTCGGGCATCACTTTCGGAGACTCTCCCCAGCCATGATTCCCGGGATAACACAGACAAGGCAAAATATTTGGATCAGCTTGCTGATTCTCTTCTCGCCTCAAGAATCATGTGTCATGCGGAAGGATTTTTCATGATCACGGAAACCAATCAAAACCATAACTGGGGAATCAAACCCGGTGACGTCGCAAGAATCTGGCAGGGTGGCTGCATTATTCGTTCAACCCTGCTGAAAACGATTGTGTCTGCATTTGAAGAAAAACCGGATCAGAATCACCTGCTGGAATCTGAAACCATAGCCGCATTGCTCAAGCCTCTGCAAATGGGATGGCGCCAAACAATCAGCCGCTCAGCGCTCTCCGGAATCCCGGTTCCTGTTATGATGTCGTCCCTTGCTCAATATGATTCCTTACGATCGGCCCGGCTGCCCGCCAACCTGATCCAGGCCCAGCGCGACTATTTTGGCGCACATACGTATGAGCGCACAGATAAACCCAGAGGTAAGTTTTTTCATACCGACTGGACTGATGGTGGAGAGAGTCCCCCTTAGAAAAGGGGGAATTAGGGGGATGTTCACCAGAATGTTATAAAACACCATAGACACCCCTCTCTATTTCGCTTCGCGTTCAGAAAATGAGGCCCTTATTAGAGGAGACTTCTGTTTTCCATTTTATAATCGAATTTAAGTTGATAAATAAATGAAAAACCTTCTGACCTGATTTACCATTAAATTTCAAACTGACTCATGATTGAACTACAGTTACTGATTGCAACCCTTACCGGCATCGCTCTTCTTCTGATCCTGGTCACGCGATTCAAGATAAACGCGTTTATCTCCCTGTTAATCGCCAGTGTGTTTGTAGGGATTGCGGCTGGAATGCCACCCTCCTCAGTGATTGAAAGTATACAGAACGGGATGGGTGGGACCCTTGGATTTGTAGCGACTGTAGTGGGACTGGGTGCAATATTCGGTCAGATTTTGCAGCATTCCGGTGGAGCTGAAGCCGTAGCGAATACGATGCTCAGACGGTCGGAAAAGAAAATGCATCCTGGGCGATGGTGATAACAGGATTTTTTGTTGCGATCCCGGTTTTTTTTGATGTCGCCTTTATCATTTTGGTTCCCCTTGTTTACGCCCTGAGCCGCGACACCAAAAAATCTCTGCTCTTTTACGGAATTCCATTATTGACAGGCCTTGCTGTTACTCACGCGTTCATTCCACCGACCCCCGGCCCGATTGCTGTAGCGGATATTATTGATGCGGATCTGGGCTGGGTCATACTCTTCGGATTTATCATCGGAATACCCACATCAATTGTAGCCGGCCCGATATTCGGAAATTATATCGGAAACAGAATTCACGTTTCTGTACCCGACTACATGGAGCTTGACGACGATGAGAAACAGCAAGCCGACTCACTCCCCTCTTTTGCGCTATTAATCAGCATCATATCCATTCCTCTTCTTTTGATTCTTGGCAATACACTAACCGCCTCTTTTGTTGAGCAGGGACTCATTGAGCCCGGTTTCTTTACTGAAACGATCATCTTCATTGGGCATCCGTTCATTGCGCTGACGATTGCGGTACTCATAGCGCTTTACGGGCTTGGCGTACGGAGAGGCTCAACCCGCGAACAACTATCAAAACTGAGTATGGAAGCGATGAAACCAGCCGGAGTCATCATTTTGATTACCGGTGCCGGAGGAGTATTCAAGCAGGTTCTGGTAGATAGCGGCGTGGGAGAAATGCTGGCTAATACTATGTCTGACATTGGGTTGCCTGTTATTATACTAGCCTGGCTGATTGCAGCGGCTGTCCGCATAACGCAGGGCTCTGCAACGGTAGCGATGATTACGGCCGCCGGTATCATCTACCCAATCCTGATCCAGTTTGATTTGAGTGAACCACACAAAGCGCTTGTCGTACTGTCGATTGCGGCAGGGGCCACAATCATGTCTCACGTAAACGACAGCGGCTTCTGGCTGGTAAACCGTTATTTTGGAATGACTGAAAAAGAGACGCTGCAATCATGGACCGTTATGTCGACCATCATTGCCGTAATGGGGCTGTTGCTCTGCCTGTTGCTGAGTTTGTTTATGTAATATTTTATACTTTGGCAGCAGGAGATTCGCTAAAAGCTTCATCATTTGCCATATGCTTCATCGACAAACTACCCTTCGACAAATCGTTTGGCCCGTCATTTTATTGGGTTCTACAGGAAAGTTTGTGGGTAAGTAGATGAGGTTGTTTGTTCAGCGACCTGGGCAGAGTGGCCACGCGTGCCAGCTTTATCGTTACAATCTTTCTTTGCAGTTCGCGTGGGCTCCTGCAAGAGTCGCGAGTGTCTGCTCTTATTTTTTTGTAGCAACAAATATCCTCCCCAATTCACAACTCAGGCAGGAGCTTCGCTCCGCTACGTACTCTACCAGGTTGTTTTGTTCAGCACCATGTTACATTTTTAATAAGGGTCAACAGGATAAATCGACTACAAAAGGGATCGCTAACCATTTAGGTTTTTCGAACTACTACTCTGATTTACTTTGGAAAATTGGACCTCTACCCACAAACTTTCCCGTAGAACCTAGATTATAATGTTTCCAATGATGCAGAATGCTAAAAAAGTTTTTAACTAACCTCTAAAAAGACAGGAGAAAATTAAAAGCTTTATCAAATCTACTCTTAAGCAAGAAAATTTCTAATTCTTTTATATATATGTAATAATTACTTTGTGATTGTCGTCAATCGACCAAATCTAATTCAAGTTAGGCGCAATTTTTTGACGTTACAAAACCAAATACTTAAATCAGATGTCTTATGCGCTTTTAGAAAAAAGTAGCTGAAGAAATGATTGTAAGTAACCGGAGAACAAAGGTGTTTATGCAAGTTTTACAAGCTCTTCAATTCCTGTAAAGCGATAATCAATGAAAGATGAAAAAAATACTATTTGCCATTCTATTACTTGTGGTGTCTGGAATTACAATGCTTGCTTGTTCAATAAATGATGGAGCAAATCTTGAAACCAATCAACTCAAAGTTGCTGACTTTAATAGACTAGGGGAAGTTCACAACTTATTTCTTACAAATGTTAAAGAAAACTTTTCAGTGATAGAATCTATTACAGATGAACAAGAAAGAATCGAGTCCATTTACAGGTTTAATAAAGATTTTGTTTCTTCATTAGATATTTCTTCCACAGAAAAGAGCATAATGATTGATAATTTAGAAAAGACAAAAAGTTTCGTAAAAGAGGATGTACTACTTTCTCAAAGTTTCGGAGATACTACATATCGTGAAACGGGGAAAAACAAGAAAAGCGATGAAAATCTATTTGAGATTATAGATAATTTAAAGATAAGTGGAATTATAAATGAAAATTCTCATCAGATACTAAATTCTTTGACGAATGACCTAAAAGATAATTATGAAGGTTTTTTAACGGATGAACAATTAAAAACAAATGTTCAATCTTATATTAATGATTTTAATGAGATTGGTTACACAAAGAATAGTGAAGGAGAAATGGTTGGAGCTGTCTTAGCAATTTCTATTTCATCAATAGAATGGTGGGAGGAAAATCCTGATGCATTAGGCAATTTACTCACCAAGAATAAAGCACCTTCTAATGCTTTAGTTGACCCATGGATAGCTACTGATTTGGTAGGTGCTGCCTTAGGAGCAGCGTCATCTACTGCTATCCAATATGGTGTCACCGGTGAAGTGAATGGGGAAATTGTTGCATGGTCCGCTGTTGCTACAGGAGTAGCTGCTTCAACAGGTGCTATTGGAAAAATAGCACAATGGTTTACGTCATGAAAAGTAATGTTCCGGTCAAATCATTCATAGTGCTTTTGATATTGCTAATAGCAATTTGGCTCCCTTATCTGCTGGGTAAGTTTTCACTATTAGATTCCTTAATAATCACTACAAGTATGATTATTGGATCGGTGTTAGCTCCTATTATTATAAATAAAATAAAGAAAGTCAGAGAATATTAAATACAAATAGATGCAATATGAGGACTACCGATTTGGTTAGTCCTCTTTATTTTGAAGTAATCAATAGCCTCTCTACCTTCACTCAGATCATTTAAAAACAGATAGCTTGTAGCCAAATCGATGAGTTTTCTAAAATGCCACAAACTCCCGTTGCATCAGTGTAATGATATACGTGTGGTGGCTTATTGGAATGTACCCGTTTTTGTAACTTTTCTGACCTGAAATTCACTCTCAATCATTTTATAGTAGTAATTCTAAGTGAAAAGAATTCATGATCTAAAACTCTTAACCTTATCACCCATTATTTTAACAGCTGTCAAGGGTCACGAGTATTCCCCACCTAAGTCCATTAGTATTCCCCACCCCGGGGCCAATAGTATTCCCCAGGCAGGGCCAGTAGTATTCCCCACTTT
>Ga0307966_1002990_pt1 | contig 12765 bp, 10 predicted proteins | sample OrgLakmetagen646_FD_203141 | JGI IMG/M metagenome (GOLD analysis project Ga0307966, IMG submission 203141) | Saline water microbial communities from Organic Lake, Antarctica - #646 | ecosystem: Environmental > Aquatic > Non-marine Saline and Alkaline > Saline | place: Antarctica: Organic Lake... | reverse complement strand
TGTGCTCCATGGAAGCTTTTCCTTACTCAGTATCTGGGAGAGCGAGCGCCTGAATAGGCACCCTAAAAATCGACGGGCCATCATAGCCTATCTGAGCACCGGAAACGAGGCAGAATGAGGTACAGCAACATGGACAGATGCCCCCCAAGGGTCGCACAGGGAAAAGCCGTAGCGGGCCGCTCACTGGCCACCAAGCTCGCCCTTACCCTGGCATTGCTTTTGCTTTTGCTACTACAGCCCGCAGTGGCCGACAACATTCTTGAGGGTGAGCGTCACCACCCGGTCAAAGCAACGAACGGGATGGTAGCCACCAGCCACACACTGGCCACCGAAATTGCGCTGGAAGTTCTCAGAAACGGCGGCAATGCCATGGATGCGGCGGTCACCGCCGGTTTTGCCCTGGCCGTTACCCAGCCACGTTCCGGCAATATTGGTGGAGGCGGTTTCATGCTTTACTCCCCAGGCAACGGGGAAGTCGTCGAGGCCATTGATTACCGGGAGAAAGCCCCCGCCGCAGCCACGGAAACCATGTTTCAGGATGAAGACGGCAGTGTAGTGCCGAACCGCAGCCGTTTCACCCACAAGGCTGCCGGGGTACCAGGCACCGTAGCCGGGCTTGCCATGGCACTGGAGCGGCATGGCACCCTTTCCTTGAAACAGTCACTGGCACCGGCCATAAAACTGGCGCGGGACGGCTTTATTGTGCCCGACCGCTTTACCGAAGGGCTGGAACAGGCCCGGGAGCGACTGCAGCGCTGGCCTGCCACTCTGAAGACGTTTTACAAGGAAGACGGCTCTGCTTGGCAACCCGGTGAACGCTTCCGCCAACCGGCGCTGGCAGAGACCCTCCAGCGCATTGCCGATCAGGGCGTTGACGGCTTCTATGGAGGCAAAACCGCGCAACTGATCGTGGAAGAAATGAAGCGGCACGACGGCCTGATCACCCTGAAAGACCTGAAAAACTATCGACCACAAGTCCGCCAGCCGATTCATGGCAGCTATCGCGGCCACGACATCTATTCCATGTCGCCCCCCTCCTCTGGCGGCACCCACATCGTGCAGATTCTCAATATCCTGGAAGGCTTCCCGCTCGCTGACTACAGCCACAATTCCGCCGCCAGCATTCACCATATGGCCGAAGCCATGAAGCTGGCTTATGCCGACAGGGCCAGATTTCTGGGAGATACGGACTTCGTGGAGGTGCCCCTGGAAGGCCTGACTAGCAAGGCCTATGGCGAGATGCTGCGCAAAACCATCAATCCGCAAAGGACGAGACCATCGTCAGAGATTTACGCTGGTGACCCAGCCGCCTATGAAAGCCCTGAAACTACTCATTTCTCTATTGTCGACCGCTGGGGCAATGCGGTTTCCAACACTTACACCATTAACTTCAGTTATGGCTCCGGCATTACCGTTGGCGGCGCCGGGTTCCTGCTGAATAACGAAATGGACGATTTCAGTGCCAAACCGGGCGAGCCCAATGCCTATGGACTGATAGGCGGCGAAGCCAATAGAGTGGAACCCGGCAAACGCATGTTGAGTTCCATGTCGCCCACCATTGTCAGGCGCGATGGCCGTAATTATCTGGTTACGGGCAGCCCCGGCGGCTCACGAATCATCACCACCACCTTGCAGGTGATACTGAATGTGATTGACCATAATATGAATATACAGTCAGCGGTCAGTGCGCCAAGGATTCACCACCAGTGGCTGCCGGATGAAATTCGCATTGAGCAGGGCATCAGCCCCGATACCGTGTGGCTTCTGGAAGGAAAAGGCCACAAAGTAGTGACTGGCAGCGCCATGGGCGCGATCCAGAGCATACTGATCGACGACGAAGGAACTCTCTATGGCGGTGCGGACCCGCGCCGCAGCACATCGTCAGCCATGGGCTACTGAAATGGCTTACTGAAATGGCTTACGGAACCCCGGAGGATTTATGTTTTTATCAGTACAGTTGAGTTGTTATCCGCTCACCGACGATTATAAGCCACCCATCCGGGCACTCATTGAGCGTCTGAAGCAAAGCGGCCTGGAGGTCTATCCCGGGCGCATGAGCACGGAAATATTCGGCGAGCATGATGAGGTGATGCAGGTGCTTTCGGACACCCTGAAATGGTCGTTCGAGGAGTACGGCAAATCGGTGTTTGTGGCCAAGATGATGGAAGGAGACCGCAGGCCTCGATAACAGGCATCGGTCTCCTTACTACTCAGGCGTCACCCTCTAGTCATCCTCTATTGAGTCGTTACTTTCAGAACACGACCATCCGTGCTGTCGGTAAGCAGATATATCGCACCATCCGGTCCGGTGCGTACATCACGGATGCGCTCGCCAAGCTCACCAAACAGAACTCCGACCTGTTTCGCCTGGCCATTCTTCAGCCTTACACGGTGTACCTGCCGGGTCACCAGCCCTCCTACTAGCAAATCTCCCTGCCATTGGGGAAACAGGTCGCCGCTGTATAAAGCCATGCCTGAGGGCGCAATGGAGGGCGTCCAGTGCAATAACGGTGGTTCGATGCCATCCCGCTCCTTGAACGGTGTTATCCGCGCGCCGGTATAGTCCAGGCCGTGGGTGGTAATAGGCCAGCCATAGTTGGCACCCGGGTGTATGATATTGATTTCGTCACCACCACGAGGTCCGTGTTCGTGAGCAATGAGACGGTCCTGGTCACTATCGTAAACCAGCCCCTGCACATTGCGGTGGCCATAGCTGTAGATTTCACCCTGATACCGGCCACTGCTGGCGAACGGATTGTCTGCAGGCACGCTGCCGTCCGGATTCAGGCGGACAATGCTGCCAATATGATTGTCACGCCGCTGGGCCTGTTCCCGATAATCGAAACCATCCCCCAGGGTCAGCACCAGCGTGTTATCCGGCAGCCACGCAAGGCGACCGCCGTAATGGGCGTTACCCTGCTTAGCTGGCTGCACCCGGAAAATCTCGGTGACATTATCCAGGCCTTCTTCGCCAAGCTCTGCCCTGGCCAGGCAAGCATGGTTGGCCTGGAGCGTGCCACAGGCATAACTCAGATAGATCGCCCTGCTCTGCTCAAAGTCCCTGGCGGGAAGCACATCAAACAGTCCGGCCTGAGCAGAGGCGAATACCTCCGGTACGCCATTCACCGCATCCGGGAGTAACTCGCCCTCGGCTGTCAACATTCGCAGCCTGCCCGGCCGCTCGGTAACCAGCATCCGCCCATCGGGCAGGAAGGCCAGCGACCAGGGATGTTCCAGGCCCCGAGCCAGTGTCTCAATTTCATAGCCAGGCGACTCATCCGCCGCAGCATCTGACTCGGGCAGCACCAGGCCGCCAGCCAGCACAAGCACCATGACCGGCATTGCCGAATGCCCGCTGTCCTGGCGGACCACGCGACTGATCAGCATCGCAAACAGCCACCCGGCGATTGCGGCAGCCACAAGCATGGCCATTAAACCTTCGGCTCCCCGGGTAGCAGCGATCAGCGTGGGCATGGGCGCCAGTGCATTCACTATCACCAGAGTCACCCAAAGCCCCACCGCTGCCGCGAGTGGGCATAACCACAATCTTCCAACGTTACCTGCCCGCTTTACCACCAACGCAGCAACGCCCTGGGAAAACAGGAAACTGACACCAAATAGAACGGTGTATAAAGGCACAAAATTGACCAGATCCTGAACGCTGGTTTCCAGCCGGATTCCCATACCGATCTCAACCCCCAGCGCTTCAAGCGCCTGGAGGTTGAACTGGGTCTGTATGAGGCTACCAAGCACCGAGCCAACGACGAGGGCGGCTACGAAAGCCAGTACCACTTTCCACCAATTAACAGATGCTGCCATTATTTTCCTCAGGAATGTCCGAGTGCGACCGCCAGCTTATCCTGGGTCTTGTTTTCAAAATCGCTGGCGCTGTGGCGCTCGTGTAGTTGTCTCTCTGGCTCGCCCCAAGTGCGGTTCACCATCACCCCACGCTTCACGGCAGCCCGCAACCCGATTTCGTCCGCCCAGCGAAGAACATTCTTGTAGGTGTGGGCTTCCAGGAATTCAGCCGCTTCGTACACCCGGTTCTTCACCAGCGCGCCATACCAGGGCCAGATCGCCATATCCGCAATAGTGTACTCGTCGCCCGCAATATAACAATTATTGGCCAGTTGGCGGTCCAGAACATCCAGTTGGCGCTTCACTTCCATGGTGTACCGGTTAATCGGGTATTCATATTTTTCAGGCGCATAGGCATAAAAATGCCCGAAACCGCCTCCGAGAAAAGGCGCACTGCCCATCTGCCAGAAAAGCCAGCTCAGAGTCTCTGCCCGGCCTGCAGTGTCTTCAGGCAGAAACTCGCCGAACTTCTCAGCGAGGTGCAACATCATGGAGCCGGACTCGAAGATTCTCAGCGCCGGTTCGACACTCCTGTCCACCATCGCGGGAATCTTGGAGTTCGGGTTTATCTCTACAAAACCACTGCCAAACTGATCGCCATCCGGGATGCGAATCAACCAGGCATCGTACTCGGCTTCAGTAATGCCTTTCTCAAGCAGTTCCTCCAGAAGAATGGTGACCTTCACGCCATTCGGAGTAGCCAAAGAATAAAGCTGAAACGGATGTTCTCCCACCGGCAGCTCTTTTTCGTGGGTCGGTCCGGCAATCGGTCGGTTAATTTTCGAGAATTGACCACCGCTTTCCGAATCCCATTTCCAGACTCTGGGCGGCGTGTAGGTGCTGTCACTCATATAGGATTATCTCCGATTCCAGAATGCGATCATGCATGAAGTTAGTATAAAGCCACACATGATCCAAGACGAATTTTGGTGACTGGGTGCCTGCAGTGAACAAAATCCACGAGACGCACGCAATAGATGTTTTCCGAAAAGCCAAATAGTCTCGATTTATTTTACATGTCAGAAAACACGTCAACTGTGAGTCCAGCAAGACCCCTTCGGACAAAAGAAATACGGCTCCTGGGATCAGGATGCAGACGGCCTAAACGAAGCCCAGAAAGTCAGTGTCTGGCGAATCAATGGTGAACTTCTTACCTCGGTAATGGTTGATAACTCAGCAGCTGCCGTTTCATCGGCCAGCGAACAGGGGCAATGGTTATTCGCCGACATTGCGGATATATTTCTTTCTGCAGGTGAGTATCTGATTGGTGCCGATCGGCCCGAAAACTCAGGTGATGCGTTTCAAATGGGTGACACAGGTATAGCAACCGAATCCAGACTTACTTGGGTAGAGGCCAGATACGCGGGCCTCGACCGCTTTGGCATCCCGGAACAAACAGTAAGCGGCACCCAGTATTTTGGGCCCAACCTGGTGATCAAAAGCGTCAGCGTACCCGCGCCCAGCAACATTGCGCTCTTCCTGATGGCCCTCACAGGTCTTGGCCTTACTCGCAGGTACAAAAAAGCCTGATTCCGGCAATAAATAAAAAAAGCCGCCACAAATTTGGCGGCTTTTTCAATTATGCTTTCTTTTGTTAATTTCGACAGCCACTGGCTTCAACCAAAGGCTTCAACCAAAGGCTTCAGATGCACTGTCGTAGGCTTGGTCGGTACGTGCAGCCAGGATAAAATCGTTTTTGTGCAAACCGTGAATCTCGTGACTCCACCAGTGCACGGTAACTTTGCCGTATTCAAGAATAATCACCGGATGGTGGTCAACCTCTTCGGCCAGGTCCCCCACTTTGTTGGCAAATTCCTGAGCCTGAACAAAATTCTTGAGTTTGAACGTTCGTTTTAGCTGTTCCTCTCCATCAACTTCCACGACTTCCCAATCTGGCACATCAGCACCCAGTGTTCGCTTCTCTTCAGCTGTAGCTGTCGGTGCATCCGGGCGGCAAACCTCAAACTGTTGTTTTGAAAGCTCGCTCATCTCAACCTCCTTTTCTAGGCATGTTTTCAGTGAACATACTACAAGGGTGGACCCTACCAGCGTGTTTATCAACCGGTGCTTGAAATTCCCGAGCTTTCAGAATACTGTATATTTAAACAGTATATTGAGACTTTCACATGAGCAACATTCTGAACACGCTGATGCAGGATGACCGTGTCTGGCAGGGGCGCAGGCATAAGCAGAGCACACAGCCGGCAGAGCCCACCGGTTACCAGGTGCTGGACAACCAGCTTGGCGGCATCGGCTGGCCCCGGGGGGCCCTGAGTGAGTGCTTGCTGGACGCCCATGGCATCGGAGAACTGCATTTACTGCTACCACTAATGCAAAGATTATCCGGCAATGGCAGAACCGTGTTCCTGCTGAATCCACCTCACACCCCCTATGCCCCCGCATTGGCAAGGGAAGGCATAGACCTGGATCAGGTCGTCATAGTGCATACCGACAACGACGGCGACTTCCTCTGGACACTGGAAAACTGCCTGCGTTCACCCGTCACGGGTCTGGTTATGGCCTGGCCGGGCAAACTGATGTCCCGAGATATAAGGCGCCTGCAGCTGGCCGCCGAAGCGGGTAGCAATGTGTGCGTGCTTTTCCGGGAGCGTCGTTATGCAGATCAGAACTCCCCAGCCGCCCTGCGCCTTGATCTGGAACCGGACCAGAATCAGAACCTGAACATCAATATTGTTAAAAGACGTGGAAGCTGGCCTGGCCAACACTGCTCACTGACGATGACTCATCGGGCAGACCTGTCTTTCAGCGAAGCGCCCGGCGTGGTCCAGGGACCCTGGCCGGCTTCAGGGCGTTGATGCTGACATGCTCTGGTTATACCTGCACTTCCCTCACTTGTTGCTGGACCACCTTCGCCGTTCCCATGAAAGCCAGGGCGCCCTGGTGATCGTGGAAGGTGCTAGCCACAAAGTCATCCAGGCCTGCCCAATGGCTAAGGAACAGGGCGTGCGTGCCGGAATGCGCCTGAAAACCGCCCTGAGCCTGAGCCCGGATTTGCACATCGTCCGGGCAGACGAACAGCAGGAAGCGCGGGTTCTGGAAGATCAGGCACGCTGGCTGTATCGCTATGCCGCTTATATCGTGCTGGTTCCGCCGGACGGCCTACTGGCTGAAATCGGCAGTTTACAAAAGCTCTACGGCGGTTTACCGGCGGTCTGGCAGACCGTTGAGCAGGGCCTGAATGAGCGGCAGCTCGATGCCTGGATTGCCATCGGGCATACACCTCTGGCGACACGCCTGATTGCACGGACCGGACAGGGCGAGTGCACCTCCGACACTGGGCATACGATGCGCACACTGAGCCAACTCTCCCTGTTTGATGCAGGTTTTGAAGACAAAACCTGCATCCGGCTTCAGCGTCTGGGACTGAATACGCTGGGAGAAGTTTTCAGCCTGCCGCCCGCAGAACTGGCAAAGCGGTTATCGCCGGAAGTTCTGGCCCGAATTCAGAAAATCCAGGGCACACGTCCAGACCCACAGACGCCCTGGCAGCCACCCCACCGGTTTCGCCAACAGACAGACTTTGTGCAGGAAATCGAGCATTCCCAGGGGCTGCTGTTCCCGCTTCAGCGTATGCTTCTGGAGCTGGAAGACGATCTCTGCTGGCGACAACAGGATACCGACAGCCTGCTGCTAACTCTGCAGCACCGGCATCAGGAGCCCACCCGCCTGCGTATCCGTACGTCCGGCCCCGAGCATCGGGCAGAGGCCTTTCTTAAGCTGGCCCAGATACGGTTTGAACAACACCCTCTGCGAGCGCCGGCCACTGCGGTCATCCTGTCAGTAAAGCGCTTTATCGGGCGGGAAGCACCAAATGAACGGGACCTGCTGGGAGATACCCGAGATCTCAACGAAGCCTGGCATACCCTGATCAGCCGCCTACAGGCCAGGCTCGGCAGCGATTCACTGACTCAACTTTCACCCCAGGCAGATCATCGTCCCGAGCGAGCCTGGTCAGCTTCGGACGTTGTCCGCAGCAGCCGTCGGACTCCAGCCAGCGAACTTGCTCAACTGCCGCGTCGCCCGCTCTGGCTTTTAAAAGGCCCCAAGCCATTGACAGAAACGCCGGCAACCTGGTTCTCAGGCCCAGAGCGTATCAGTGGCGGCTGGTGGGATGGTCAGCGGGTACACCGGGATTACTACATAGCGCAACTGCACACTGGCCAGCTTGCCTGGGTGTTTCATGATGCCCGGGACGGATGGTTTGTTCATGGATGGTTTGGCTGATGCAGAGTTCCGCTTACGCTGAACTTTTCTGCTTCAGCAACTTCACTTTTCTGACCGGCGCCTCCCACCCCCACGAACTGTCGGAGCACGCATTAGCATTGGGTTATCGGGCACTGGCAATCACCGATGCCTGCTCCGTGGCGGGTATTCCCAGAGCTTGGGCAGCCGTTAAAGACCAGCCGATCAAACTGATTACCGGAAGCTGGTTCACACTGGAAGACGCGCCACCCGGCGCAGCTACTCCCTGCTTTGTTTTGCTGGCGAAAACCCGAAAGGGATACGGCCAGCTCTGCCAGCTCATCACTACAGCCCGCCGCCGGGCGAATAAAGGGCAATACCGGCTGCTTGCGGCAGATGTGGAAACCCATAGCCTGAGCGACTGTCTATGCCTTTGGTTACCGCCCTTACCCACTGAGGCCGATGCCGACCAGGCCTTGGCTTGTGGCGAGTGGTTGCACCGCCTGTTTGATCCGGGCTTCTGGATTGCCGCCTCTCGCTGCCTGGAATCCGGTGAGCAGCAGCAACTGGCAAGAGTACGCTGGCTGGCCGACCATCTGCGCTGTCCCATCACTGCCGTCGGTGAAGTGCACATGCATTTGCGTGAACGACAGCCGCTGCAAGACGTGCTGACCGCCCTGCGCCACCACACCACCCTTGAGCAGGCAGGCCATTGCCTGTTTCAGAACGGAGAGCGCTATCTGCGCCCTCTGCCAGTACTGACCAAGCTGTTCCCCGCGACCTGGCTGGAAGAATCTCTCGTCATTGCCAATCAATGTACTTTCGAGCCCGGCAGCCTTCGCTATGAATACCCACCGGATCTGGTGCCGGATGGCGAAACGCCTGCTGCCTGTCTCAAACAGGTGACTCGCGGCGGTGAAAAGCGACGCTATCCCCAAGGTACGCCGCTAAAAGTTCAGGGTCTGATTCGTAAAGAACTGGCCCTGATTTCTGAGATGGCCTACGAGCATTACTTTCTGACCATCCATGACATTGTCGCCTTTGCCCGCAGCCAGGGCATTCTCTGCCAGGGTCGCGGCTCTGCCGCCAATTCCGCCGTGTGTTATTGCCTGGGCATCACCGAGGTGAACCCGGCTGAAGTTGATTTGTTGTTCGAGCGTTTTATTTCCAGAGACCGCAAAGAGCCGCCGGATATCGATGTGGACTTTGAACATGAACGCCGCGAAGAAGTCATCCAGTATATTTACCGGCGCTATGGTCGGGATCGGGCCGCTCTGGCAGCAACGGTTATTCGCTACCGTCCCCGCAGCGCCATCCGGGATGTAGGTAAAGCCCTGGGGTTTGACCCGGCACTGGTCGAGCAGTTGTTGGATGGCATCGACTGGCGGGACAAGGCCACCGACTGGCGCCAGCAGATTCTCGATAAACGCCTGACTCGGAACCCGAAAGCAGCCGACCAGTTTTTTATTCTGGTGAATGCCCTGCTCGGTTTTCCGCGGCATTTGTCCCAGCATGTCGGCGGATTTGTTATCAGCGCTGGCCCGCTGGCCGACCTGGTGCCAGTGGAAAACGCAGCCATGGCGGATCGTACGGTTATCCAGTGGGATAAAGACGATCTGGAAAGTCTCGGCCTAATGAAAGTCGACGTGCTCGCCCTCGGCATACTTTCAGCCATTCGCAAGGCACTTGAGCTGATCAGCAAACAAAAAGGCGAAATATTCAGTATTCAGGATGTGCCACAGGAAGACAAAGCGACCTACCAGATGCTCCAGCAGGGCGACAGCATTGGCGTATTCCAGGTGGAATCACGAGCCCAGATCAACATGCTGTCTCGGCTGAAGCCTGCCACCTATTACGACCTGGTCGTCGAAGTGGCGATTGTGCGGCCCGGCCCCATTCAGGGCGACATGGTGCACCCCTATCTGCGCCGGAAGCACGGGCTAGAGCCAGTAAATTACCCCAACGATGCTATCCGCAGCGTTCTGGAACGCACACTCGGAGTGCCGATTTTTCAGGAGCAGGTCATCAAACTGGCGATGGTAGCCGCCGGCTTCTCTGCTGGCGAGGCTGATCAGCTACGCCGGGCAATGGCGGCCTGGAAGTCTCACGGAGATCTGACGCCTTTCCGGGAAAAACTGATAAGCGGCATGCTCGATCGAGGCCACGACGCAGACTTTGCGGAGCGTCTTTACCAGCAGATCTGTGGTTTTGGTGGCTACGGTTTTCCGGAATCCCACGCGGCCAGCTTTGCCCTGTTGGTGTATGTATCCGCCTGGATAAAATGTCATTATCCGGCCGCTTTTTACTGCGCCCTGCTGAACAGCCAGCCCATGGGATTCTACTCACCGTCTCAACTAGTGCAGGATGCCCGCCAGCACGAGGTTGTGGTATTGCCACCAGATGTTAATAACAGCCAGCCTGATCACACGCTCGAAGGGCCGGGGCTGCACCTGAGGCTGGGCCTTCGTTTGATTAAGGGGCTGTCTGCTGATGGCGCAAAACGGCTATGCCAGCACCGGCCTGTTGATGGCTATTGCGCTACGGATGACATTCGACGGCTTGCAGGACTGAACCAGAGGGATATGGAGCTTCTTGCAGGTGCCAATGCCATGCCGGACTTTACCGAGAACCGCCATCAGGCTTACTGGCAACTGCTCGGGCATGAGCAGCCCAGCGCCCTGTTCGCAGCCGAAGCGGCACCGGCTTACGCCCCTGAAATCTGTCACCAGCTTCCCGAACCTACCGAGGGCCAGAATGTGCTTGCCGACTATGCCAGCCAAGGACTCACGCTGCAGCGACACCCCCTTGCCTTGCTCCGTGAACAGGGGCATCTTCAGTTCTGCCTGAGCGCCGAACAACTGAAAACCACCAAGGCGGGCATCCCCGTACAGGTCGCCGGGCTGGTCACCGGCCGGCAGCGCCCGGGCTCTGCTTCCGGCGTCACCTTTGTCACCCTGGAAGACGAGACCGGCAACGTCAATGTGGTGATTTGGCTCGCCACGGCCCGCAAGCAGCGCAAACCTCTGCTGACTGCGCAGTTACTGCATGTCAAAGGCGTTCTGGAAAGACAGGGGGACGTTGTGCATGTGATGGCAGGGAAGCTGTCCGATTTGAGCCACCTGATAAAAACACTGCCACAAAAAACCCCGCACTTGGCGGGGTTTTTTAGTGCGACAGGTGCCGATTAGCTAAGCAGCTTGATCATCACACCTGCAGCAACCGCAGAGCCAATAACGCCAGCAACGTTGGGCCCCATAGCGTGCATCAGCAGGAAGTTCTGCGGGTTGGCTTCAAGGCCGACCTTGTTAGATACACGTGCAGCCATTGGAACAGCGGATACACCAGCTGAACCAATCAACGGGTTAATCGGCTCTTTAGTGAAGGCGTTCATCAACTTGGCCATCAGAACACCACAAGCGGTACCCACACCAAACGCGACGATACCCAGCCCGAGAATGCCCAGTGTCTGGCCGTCCAGGAATTTGTCCGCCATCAGCTTCGAGCCTACCGAGAGCCCAAGAAAGATAGTCACAATATTAATCAGCGCGTTCTGAGCGGTATCGCTCAAGCGCTCAACTACACCACACTCACGCATCAAGTTACCGAAGCAGAACATGCCCAGCAGCGGCGCGGCATCCGGCAGGAACAGAACCACAGCGATTAATACCACTAGCGGAAAGATGATTTTCTCTTTCTTGCTGACCGGGCGTAGCTGAGACATCTTGATGGCCCGCTCTTTTTTACTGGTCAGCGCTTTCATGATCGGTGGCTGAATCATCGGCACCAATGCCATGTACGCGTATGCCGATACCGCTATGGCGCCGATCAGATGCGGCGCAAGCACGCTCGATACATAAATGGACGTTGGGCCGTCTGCGCCACCAATAATACCGATGGCAGCGGCTTCCAGAATGGTGAATTCCAGGATACCCAGCCAATCCAGCAAAGCCGCACCCAGCACAGTACCGAAGATACCGAACTGTGCTGCTGCACCAAGAAGTATTGTCTTGGGATTAGCGAGCAACGGGCCGAAATCGGTCATCGCGCCAACACCCATAAATATCAGCAGGGGCCCGATGGTGCTGCCGATAACTACTGTATAGAAGTTATACAGCATACCATTGGAGTAGCCGAGATCATGCGCTAAAGCATTTGCCATACTGATGCTGGAGTAGTTGGCCTCTTTGAATGCCAGCTTGAACGCGTCTTTCAGTTCCGGGGTCACCACCTGACTAGCCTTATAGACCAAGTCTAGCGTGCCTGCAAGCGCTGCCAGCACCTGCGGTTTGGCGAAGTGAATCGCATTCTCTGCGGCGGACAGCGAAAGACCTGCCTCCGGAATATTCGCCAGAATACCGCCGAAGCCAATCGGCACCAGCAGCAACGGCTCGAAGCCCTTACGGATTGCAAGGAAAAGCAGAGCCAGACCAATGGCAATCATCACCACTTGGCCCATCTCTATGTTGAACAGGCCACTGCCTGTCCATAACGTCATTAATTTATCCATGGAATGCTGGCCCTTATGCGATTGTCAGCATTTCATCATCAACAGAGACGGCATCACCGACCTTGATGAAGACTTCGCCGATAGTTCCGGCTTTTGGTGCGCGCACCTCGGTTTCCATTTTCATGGCCTCGAGGATGATCATCACATCACCTTCTTTAATGATATCGCCCGGTGACACCAGAACCTTGAAAATATTG
>Ga0307966_1002985_pt1 | contig 12771 bp, 10 predicted proteins | sample OrgLakmetagen646_FD_203141 | JGI IMG/M metagenome (GOLD analysis project Ga0307966, IMG submission 203141) | Saline water microbial communities from Organic Lake, Antarctica - #646 | ecosystem: Environmental > Aquatic > Non-marine Saline and Alkaline > Saline | place: Antarctica: Organic Lake... | reverse complement strand
TCGAGCTTATTGGCGTGGTAGGCGGTATCGGGCAGCCGATAGGTCGGCTCGCCGGTACTTTTAATCAAAACCGTATCATTATCTTTACCGAACTCAGTGGTTTTAAACCAAACTGCTCCATCCTCATCGTACGCCATTCCTTTATCGCGAAACGTCTCAACTGTCTTTTCGATAGCACCACTGTCATACAGCGATTTTTCGTTGAAAAAAGAGTCCATCTCGATGTTCATTCGCCTCAGCGTATGCTGAATCTGTTCAAAGATAGCCGATTCAGCAGCCTCTTTAAAAATCGTCTCGTCCTCTTGCTCAGTCAGTCCCTCACCGTGCTCCTCTATTAGCGCCTGTGCAATCTCCTTGATATATTCTCCTTTGTACCCATCTTCCGGGAGTTCCACATCTTGCCCGAGCGCCTGAAGATATCGGGCTCTCACGCTGAGACCCAGCTTCCTCATCTGCCGGCCGGCGTTGTTAAAATAGTACTCCCGGTCCACCTCAGCACCAGCCCACTCGAGCAAACGGGCAACAGTATCACCCAGCACCGCGTTTCGTCCGTGCCCCACCGTAAGCGGCCCTGTGGGATTGGCGCTCACAAATTCGACAAGCGCCTTCTTACCCTGTTTCTCATCCGACCGGCCAAAAGTTTCGCCCTCAGTTATCAGCTCTTTTAAAGCGTTCGTCAAATATCGATCCGAATATCTGAAGTTGATAAAACCGGGACCTGCAATGTCTGCCGACTCAATCAGATCCGGATTGAGATCTATCTTTTCAACGATTTCATCTGCAATTTTCCGTGGATTTTTCCGGAGTGGTTTGGCAAGCCGCATTGCCACGTTGGTTGCCACATCTCCATGCTCCGGATCCCGCGGCGTTTCAAGCTGAATGTCCGGCATTTGGGCCGGTTCAATATCAAATTGTTCGAGTACTTGTTTGAGCTGCTTCGTTAAGTATGCTTCAATCTGCATGGCAGAATTTTTTGGATCTGTGTATTTATTCAATTGAGAGCCAAAGATACAGCTTTTCGGCAGGGAATCGCCACTCTATTATTACGCGCTTACCACTTGGATGAAAATTTCGAAGCAGCCCCCCTTCACCCAAAAGAATCACTTTGTGAGAAGAGGGAAAGCGAACCTTCCTGCACAGGGGTTTCGGAAGGCAGGGGGGATGACCAGATAAGTATTGATTTCATCCAAATATTAATGTTTGGCTTAAATTAAGTAATTGTCAGAGTCTATCCCCGATACTTTCCCAAGGGACAGGTGAACGGTAACCCCGCTGTGGCGGGACTAAAAGAAGAAAGTATCCTGCCGTGGGCATCCCTTCGGGGAAAACCCGCCGGGCTGGTGATTCCTTCAGTCGGGATTTGCGGACCGTTTTGCGATGTAAAAACAAAGGTCCATATCGCTTAGTCACCGTAATCACAGATTGATCCGGTAGGTTTTTACATCCATCGCATGCACTCTCCGCAAACCCCCAAAGGGATGGCTTTGCCACAAACGCCTCCTTCACAATCAAAGGCCGGACCGATTTGGACCACCAACACCTCGCCAGAGTCAATAGTATATTTTCTAAAATTTTTTGGATCTACAGGAAACCTTGTGGGTAAATGATTTATTTCTCAACATCGTTGAGGAATGAAAATTATGCTGTAGGAGACACCTTCGGCCTTGAAAAAATTGGCGGATTGAGGGAGCTGGAGGATCTGCGAGGACCTTTTATCATGCCGGCGAGAAACTATTTAACAAGCTTTAAGAGTGATGGACCATTGATAAAAGGTAGCAGAGACTCCGTGACCGCCGACAATTTTTTCACAGTTTTGAACTTTTCACCGCAGGTATTCCTTTGGAAGGTTCGTTTTGTTTCAAGACAAAATGAACAGGAGATTAACCATGATAAATTGATTTGGTTAACTTAGCCACAATCTTTCCCTTAGCACCAGAAAAATGGATCCACTTAAACAATCGAATCTTTTTTTTGGCCACGAAGTCACGATGGCACGAAGACTCACAAAGAGCAGTATGGGAAATGAAGACACTTCGTGACTACTTAACGATTCCTGTTTAGACTGAAACGTTATTTCTGATCCGTCGTCCATAAATGGGGGCCTATTTTAAAAAACAACCTACCCATAAGAATTCCTGTGGAACCAATTTTTTAAAGATATAAATATAAATTTAGTAGCATTGCTTTCAATGGGGTGACACTCTTCAAAACAACCTCAACTGGTAAATGCGTTATTATTGTATAGGTTTGCAACGCGACCCCCATCAATGCGTACTAACCAAACCGTTAGCAACCGTCAAATGGTTCTTTCGCATCATTTCTATATATTAAAAATGAACACTCCTCTAACTCATGACTTATGTCCACTCGCTTCACCTTTATCACAGCATTTCTCATTGTTTTGATTACCGCACCGGCCGTCTTTTCGCAAGGCACACGGCTATTAAGAGAGCCCACAATTTCTGATGAAAGCATTGTTTTTGTTCACGCGTATGATCTTTGGAAAGTGGATCGCGACGGCGGTGATGCAACCCGACTGACCAGCAACATTGGCGGTGAAATGGCCCCGCATTTTTCACCGAATGGTTCAATGGTTGCATTTACCGGTCAATATGATGGAAACTCGGATGTGTATGTTGTATCGGCCGATGGTGGCTCTCCCGAACGCCTGACATGGCATCCCGGCACGGATATGGTTACCGGCTGGTCGCCCGACGGAGAGATCCTGTTCCGGTCAGGCCGCGATGGGCATCCCACCCAAACCAACAGAATCTGGAAGGTGAGTCCTGACGGGGGCACGCCAACTGTTCTGCCAATTCCACGCGCTGCTAACGGTGATATTTCAGATAATGGAAATTATATCGCCTACAATCCCATCACGTTCTGGGATCCGGAGTGGAGAAACTACCGCGGCGGGCAGGCGCAGCCGATCTGGATCGTGGATCTTGAGACATATGAACTTGTTCAAACGCCCCGAACCGATAGCGAACGCCATACCGATCCGGCCTGGCTTGGGGATGATGTGTTTTACCTGTCAGAAAGAGACTACGCCAACAATATCTGGTCGTACAATCCGGAAACAAATGAGGAGAAGCAGTGGACATTTCACACACAGTTTGATGCAAAAAATATTGATGCCGGCTTTGGAATGATCGTTTACGAGCAGGGCGGTTACCTGCATCTGCTTGATCCGGAAACAGGCAGTACCGAACAGCTTGAAATTAACGTTACCGGCGATATGAGCTATGGCCGTACCCGATGGGAGGAGCCGGATGCCGGAAATCTGGATAACGTCGCCATTTCGCCAACGGGAAAACGCGCAGTCTTTCAATACAGAGGTGAGATTGTAACGGTTCCCAAGGAAGATGGCACCTGGCGTAATCTAACCAACTCCTCATCATCCGCTGAGCGCTATCCCATCTGGTCGCCAGAAGGAGATAAAATAGCATGGTTTTCCGATGAAAGCGGAGAATACAGGCTCATGATTTCTGATCAATTCGGTCTTGAAGCACCACGGATGATCGAACTTCCCAATCCAACCTTTTACTTCCGTCCTGACTGGTCACCTGACGGGCAATATATCGCCTATACCGATACAGACTATAATCTCTGGTATGTGGATGTAGAGTCAGGAGATGCTGAGCTTGTCGACACCGACGGATATGCCCATCCAAACAGGACGCTGAACCCTGTCTGGTCGCCCGATAGTCAGTGGATTGCCTATGTAAAACTGCTTGACAACCAGTTCAAAGTACTTCACGTGCACAATGTGGAGACCGGCGAAACCCATCAGCTGACCGATGGAATGTCGGACACCATCACCCCGGCATGGAGCGAGGACGGAAAATATATCTGGTTCCTGGCCAGTACCGATTATGGCCTGAACACCGGCTGGCTGGATATGAGCTCTTACAATATGCCGGTAACCCGGGCACTCTATATGATTGTGCTCGCAGAGGGCGAGCCGTCACCGCTTCTTCCAACAAGTGATGATGAAATGGCAGCTGCGGAAGATGAAGAAGCAGAGGCCGACGAAGCTGAGGAGGAGATAACCGTTACAATTAATACAGACGGAATCGCAGAACGCACACTGGCCGTGGGCATACCCGAGCGAAATTACACAGGACTCATTCCCGGCCCTGGTGGCAGCGTGTTCTATACCGAATCGGTCCCCAATGAAGGAACCCGTCTGCACAAATATGATCTTGCCACACAAGAGAGCAGCCTGTTTATGGCACGTGTAAACGACGGCGTTGTATCACACGACCGGAAAAATCTGCTGTACAGAAGCGGTGATACATGGGGCATCGTAAGTACGGATACCGGCGAGAAAACTGTTGGGGATGGCGCTCTGGATATTTCAGGTATCAAAATACAAGTAGACCCTATGGAGGAGTTCACCCAGATATTCCGGGATGGATGGCGATTCATGCGCGATTTTCTTTACGTAGATAATATGCACGGCGCACCCTGGGAGCAGATTTACGAATGGTACGCCCCCTGGATAGGACACGCCAAACACCGGTCGGATCTGAACTACGTTCTGGATATCATGAGTGGTGAAGCAGCTGTGGGTCACTCATACGTTGGCGGTGGCGACTTCCCTGATCTCGAGGAAGTTCAGGCCGGACTGCTCGGTGCGGATATCTCGCTTCAAAACGGCGCCTATCGAATTGATAAGATTTATACGGCCGAAAGCTGGAATCCTGATCTCAGAGCGCCGCTGTCGGGTCCCGGTATTGATGTGAATGAAGGCGACTACATCCTGGCCGTGAATGGAAACGCCATCAACCCGAACGAAAACTTTTACAGTAATTTTGAAGGCACAGCCAATCGTCAGGTTCAGCTGCTCTTAAATGATTCTCCCGACGAGGAAGATGCCCGATTGGTAACCGTTGTTCCCGTGAGTAGTGAAGGCGGTCTCCGAACCCGCGATTGGGTAGAAAATAATCGGCGCATGGTTGATGAGATGTCAGACGGGCAGCTTGCCTACGTTTGGGTGCCGAATACAGGTCAGGGCGGCTACAACTACTTTAACCGCTACTACTTTGCCCAGCAAGATAAGCTCGGGGCGGTAATTGACGAACGAAATAACGGCGGGGGCTCGGCAGCGGACTATATGGTTGATATCATGGCGCGCGATCTGCACGGATTCTTTAACAGCAAGGCGGGTGATCGCAAACCGTTCACCACGCCCGGCGCCGGAATTTGGGGACCCAAAGTGATGGTGATGAACGAACGCGCGGGTTCCGGAGGCGACTTGCTGCCGTTTCTTTTCCGTAAGATGGAGATCGGACCGCTGGTAGGAACCACAACCTGGGGAGGGCTCGTCGGCACATGGGACACTCCGCCGTTTGTTGACGGTGGTTTCTTTGTTGCACCGCGCGGCGGATTCTACAATCTCGACGGAGAGTGGGATGTGGAAGGCGAAGGCATTGAGCCAGATATTGAAGTGATGCAAACTCCAAAGGATGTCATTGACGGCCACGACCCTCAGCTTGAACGAGCCGTTGAAGAAGCCATGCGGATGCTCCAAAACTACGAAAATCCAATAGTGCCCACGCCCGAAGATCCCGTTCGCTGGAAACGTCCTGATGGGTTTGAGATGGATGGTGGGAATTAGAATCTTAGAATGCACATTTTCTTTAAGCACATGAGTCATCCCGAGCCGCTAATATAGCCCATAAAAACGGGGTAACACTTTTTCAGAAGTGACCAAAAAGATCAAGCACTGCTCAATAAATATTATTAAGGACTAAATAGTCCGGCCTTGATGGGTGGAGGATTAGCATGGGTCGCACTACAGCACGGGAGAAATCGCAATGAGCGCTCACACAGTGAGCATTCTCATTGTGTACCCGTGCGAGGCAAACCGTGCCCGGAAGCCATCACAGCCGGGAGCTTTTGCATACTTTTGGCGGTCCAAAAGTATGAGGAGAAAACGTCATGTTTACAAGCTTTAATTGGTAGCTTTGATACGGAATCTCCCATTTTTATTTTGACGTTAAATTCTGCCTTTGAAAAGTCTTTTCTCAAAGCCGAGATTGGAGATCCCGGCTCAAGGCCGGGATGACGACTTAACCTTAAAAAAATTTGCACCATGAACATACAAAACAGAACCGCAATCGTAACTGGAGCCAGCCGCGGAATCGGGCTGGCCATTTCAAAAGCTCTCGTTGAGGAAGGTGTTACCGTCGCTGGCTGGAGCCGGAATCCTCCCGATACATTTACTCATGAGCGTTTTCATCACGTTAAAACAGATCTTACGATCGAAAGCTCTGTGAATGAGGCGTTTGATACAACAGTGGCCAAGATCGGCGAATCGATCCCAATCCTGATCAACAATGCCGGAATGGGATATCGCGGGCCAATGGAGGAGATGCCGGGTGACAAATGGCGGCAACTGTTCGACCTGAATGTTCACGGACTTTTTTATACCACAAAACGGATCATACCGGGCATGAAAAAGAGTGAGCTCGGCCATATCATCAATATCGGGTCAGGAGCGGGCACAAACGGTATTGCGGGAATGAGCTGCTACTGCGGAACCAAGCACGCCGTCGTGGGAATCACTGAGTCTCTCCATCAGGAGCTTCGTGATTTTGGAGTAAAGGTTAGCTGTTTGTCGCCGGGATCAGTCGATACCGGATTTTCAGACTCTAACAAAAACAAGCTTCTGCCTGAAGATCTTGCGGCGTCTGTAGTCCATATGCTCAAATGCCCGAAAAACTTTCACTACACCGTTATACAGGTCCGCCCCCTGCAGCCGTAAATAAGTAATTTAAATTGGACACGTATAATCTCCCCTCGAGGGGAGTGGTCCGCCGGCTGGCGGATCGAGGGGTGTTTACATCGTACCAGTGCGAGTAAACCAGGCGCATCGTACATCGTGCCTCTTAAACCTTTAAGATACATATCCATTGTTTTGATGAAATAGAGACATCACCTCAAAAAAAAATTAAATCCAGCCAAAATCTGTTTTGCTTGAAATTCTAAGCTTCGTATATTGTAAGTCTTGATGAAAAATCAGGGCGCTTAGCTCAGTTGGTTTAGAGCATCTCGTTTACACCGAGGGGGTCGGGGGTTCGAATCCCTCAGCGCCTACACTCTTTTGAAAAGCCTCAAAACACCTAATGTATTTTGAGGCTTTTTTGTTTTTCAAGAATTAGAGAAGACGCTAAAAGCCCATCGCTTCTCCTACACCATGTTTTGTACGTCTTCAACCTGGAAGTGGGAAAGATGGATAAGCTCCAACTTATCTGTTCAATATAATCCGGATTTGTGTTTTACCCGGTTCAGAATACACCTCCATTGTCCCACCATGCGCTTTAATAATATCGTTGGTGATACTTAGACCCAGCCCCGTCCCCTGAGTCCCCTTCTTTGTGGTGAAGAATGGCTGCAGAATCTTGTCTTTTAGTTCGTCAGGAATACCCGGTCCGTTATCCTCGATCTCGATAGTTACGGCGTTTTCATCGCGACGGGTTCGAACGGTGAGTTTTGGGTCATAAACATCCATCGCAGACACCCCTCGCCTGCGCTCCGCTTCGGCACTCCCCTCAATGGGAGAGTTACCTTCGGTCTCCGGTCGCCCGACCCCGGTCATCTTCTCCCGCATCGCATCAAACGCATTATTTACCAGATTCAAAACTACACGCGAAAAATCCTCCGCTATAAGCGGCATCTCACCCACACGCTCATCCAGCTGAAGATCGATAGTTACGTTGATGGAATTCTTCCCGGCTCTCATCCCGTGAAACGCAAGGTTTACATACTCTTTTATGATTGGATTTAAAGGGGTTGGCTCCATTTTACCGTCACCGCCCCGCGAGTGATGGAGCATGGACTTTACGATTGAGTCCGCCCGGGTGCCATGCTTGTGAATCGTTTTGAGGTTAGCTTCTATATCGTCGAGGATTTCCAAGATGAGGTCGGTGTCGAATGCCTCATCACCTGCCGCATCAGACACCCCTCGCCTGCGCTCCGCTCCAGCATCTGCCTTTTGCCTTTTCACTTCTTCCCGAATCTCCTCAATCAGCTCCATGCTCAACTCCGAGAAGTTATTCACGAAATTAAGTGGGTTTTTGATTTCGTGAGCGATGCCTGCAGTGAGCTGACCCAGTGAGGCAAGTTTTTCCTGCTGAACAAGCTGGTCTTTGGCTGCTTCGAGTTTTTCGAGCGATTTTTGCAGCGCGGCCCGCGATTCTTCCACTACCTTTCCCTTCTGCTCCAGCTCTTCGATGGTTTCTTCCAGCAGAAATTCGGTGGTTCGTTTCACCGTTTCAATGCGCTTGAGTTTGAATTCGACGATCGTCAGTTTCTTATCAATTGCATTGGCCGCTTTGACGATTGCATCCATATCATCGGCAGACAAACTGCCGTTCGGCTTAATAATATCCAATATGGACTGAAGATCCTGATTCATCCTTTCTCGTTTAATGCCACCCAACAACATGCGCCGGAATGATATTCCTGTTTTCCTCCGGGGGCCCGTCCATATTCTCCATATGTAAAGAAGCCCGCCATCGGGGCATTCCAAACATCAGCTAAGCCTTCATTTTCGGTAAAAACCAGAGGGCCTAAAACCGGTGGCCTGCCAGCACATGAAAATATAATCAGAGCATCAGCATCGGCACCATTTTTATCTTTAAGTTCACTCGCTCTGTCGGTGATTTCTTCGGAGATATCAAAATCAGGTGGTACTGTAAACCAAAATTCCGTTCCTTCCGGCATACCCGTATCCATTTTAAGCGCACCCTCTGTATCATCAATGCCCAACGGACTCCTTAAGGCCGTTTCTCCCGATTCTCTTTTTATAATAAATGGGTAGTGGATGGATAGATCTTTAAACATGTCAAAGTTCTCATCCCCGAGCTTTTCAGCCTGACCAAGATATTTATAGTACATTTCAACGGCAGGCTTGTCATCAATGGTATAGAGCATATTGCCTTTGCTTTTGGTTACCCTTCTTGAGATTCCCATCGGCTTCCATCCGGTGATAGCCATTCCATTGAGAGAAACCTTATCTGCATCGAATACAAGAGCAGCCATCCCGAAATCGGTTTCCCCTTGATGTGTAAACAGGTAGGATCCCGAAAACGTCCAGTCATCACCCGCCATACCGCCGAAGTATATTCGATCCTGGTCAATGCCTTTGTTTATATTTTTGATGAACGTCTCGCCGTCAAAATATTCACCCTCAACAGTCATCCCTGTACTGCAAAGGATTAATGTTGGATTGCTAAACTGGTTTGAGACAGCACTGCCCAGGCCTGAAGCAGTTTCCCCTAAGTTTCTGCCCCTTATGTCTTCAAAAAGGATTTTATAATGTTCTTTTGATAAGTCTAAAAGCAGCATGGCTATTTCGCCTTCTGTCTGGAGGCCGTCTATAAACTCTCCACAGGAGGTTGCGCCAAATACATCGATATTTTTGGAATCCATCAATTTGCAGATGGCATTTCTGTCATGCTTAATAGACATGAAGATTATCGCAAGCGTTGGTTTAAATCCACCGGCTATGGCTTGATTCAAAGCTTCTTGAATGTCAGCGACAGTCTTACCGTGTATTGATTTTGCTTTCATAGGTATTGTGGTTTTGATACGAGTTTATCAAAGCGTTATTTTTTTTCATCGCTAGTGAAGAACAGGCGTTGTTATGACAGTCAAATTTCCCGTTCTATCGGGATCTAAAAGCACGTATTTCAGTTGTTGACCTGCAGATCGATGAGGATACCAGTCCCCACGAGAAGTATCTCACCCACAGCTTTTTAATGGCAGAAAGTTTGTTATGGACCCTAAAGCAATAAGCTCTTTCCGTATTCTCCGAAAAAATTGTAATCATTTCTTCTGTGTTTCAGACTAAAAACGTGTATAAAATCAGAATTAGCAAGCAGAATAGTCATCCTGACTAAAATACTTTCTAAATCTGTTTTATGAGTAACGCCATCTTCTGGGAACCGTTTAGGATAGGTATGGGGCATGGAGTAGGTCGTACTTAATGCGTCAGGGTTAGCCTGTTCATTTTTTCCTGCATTCGGTATCTGGATTTCTCCGGCAGCTGGCGGACTGGCCTTGAAAAATAATAGAATCCCTGGTTTTGCAAAGCAATTCGATAAGGGCTTTGCATTACCGGTTGTAATTACGCACCGATGGGTTAGTGACACCCATCGGCTGGTATAAACAACCGGCTGATGGGTAGATCAAAGCCTTCTCGATGTATATCAGGTTTTTTTCCGAGTCAGTACGTAAATCCTAATTTATTCAGACCGTTTTGCACATCAGGATGGCTCATAAACAGATCCCAAATAATTCCGCTCCTGTGATTTTCAATCATTACAACCATCGGCCCCTGATCAATTGCCAGATATCGCTGCGGAAACCAGTTGTGCTCAAAACTTAGTGCATCGTAAAAACCGTACGGACCAAAGGTTTGATCCTTATGATTTTCGTAAAGATTACGGATCACTTTCATTGATTCTTCGGGTGTATAGGGGATAGATGATATAGCAGCTGTCGGCGAGATCACTCCATAGTCTGCCTCAAATGGCCTGTGAGCAGCGTACCCGTCTATTGAATAGCTTGCGGTTAATCCCCACAGATCTTCTCCATAACCTTCAAACCCCCTGGGATTTTCAATCGCATATTCATACTGAATAAGTGTATGGTTACGGTTATTTTCCCAGTAATTTGCATACTGGTCTTCAAGATCTCTCGGGTCGAGCCCCGTGTAAGAATAGTGTGACCAAAAGAGCGGGCCGCCGTAACTTTCTGCGCCATTATGTCTCAGCGGCAAAGAATAGCCATAAGCTTCGTGGTTATTCAGTGTAATATTACCGTTTCGGGCCCAGCCCAAATGATAAACATCAGGTTCAATCGGGTGCGTTGGTGAAGAAGCTGCAAGTACATAAACTATCTGGGTTTCATCAAAACCGCGTATTGTGTGATTAATAGCCCATCCATGATTAGGCGACCAGTGCCAATACATCACACTTTCATTCCCATCTTTTGTATGCCAGTTCCATTCAACCTCCTGCCAAAGATCATCAATCCTGCCCGCCAGTTCCTGATCACTCTGTGAGCCTTCTGCAAGGTATTGATGAACTGTAAGTAACCCCTGTACCAAAAGGGCTGTCTCCACAATATCTGCGCCATCATCCTGTGGACTAAACGGACGTACGTCGCCGGTCTGGCCAGAAAGCCAGTGAGGCCACACACCGTTAAACCGGTCGGCGTTTTCGAGAAATTCCACAATTTTATCAAAGCGATCTACTGCTTCTTCACGAGAGATGAACCCGCGTTCCGCGCCGACAATAATCGCCATCAGCCCAAATCCTGATCCGCCGGAAGTAACGATATCCCCATCGGTAGTTTCATCCAGATGATATCGCTCACGGGCCATACCAGAGTTGGGTTCAGCTCCATCCCAAAAATATTGAAAGGTTGCTTCCTGAACGATATCCAGAAGTTCATCATCGGTAATTTCATTTCCGTTACCTGGTGGATCAGTAGTATCCGGAACCTCTACTTCTGTTGAATTACCACAGGAAAGAACCCCACATACCAGAAACAAAAGGAGCGTTAACGTGAGGCCTGATCGTGAATTAAATGAATTCATATAAATAAATCAGAGTTCAATTTCTGCCAGAACAGGAAAATGATCGGAGGGATATTTCAGCCCGCCGTAAGAGTCAGTTAATATGCCATAGCGCTTCACACTAAAATGATCACTCAGGAAAATGTGATCAATCCGGCGGACGGGTTCGTCTGTGATGCTAAAACCGTTGAAAGTACCCTTGGGTCCGTGTGGAGGAATGCCTGAAACACCGTAAGCATCGCGAAGCCGTCCCTGTTCAATAATTTTATGATAGGCCTCATTTTCAGGGTCAGCATTCAGGTCTCCCATGAAAATTACCGGATCGTCAGAGCTTGTATTTTTGGCGATATGGTCGAGCACCATTCTGCTGCTGTTTTCACGTGCTTCCTGGCTTTCATGATCGAAGTGGGCATTGTACACAAAAAAAGTTTTTCCAGTTGCGATATGTTCAAACTTACCCCAGGTGCATATTCTCCGGTAATTGGCACCCCATGCCATGGAAGGTTCTTCGGGAGTTTCAGACAACCAGAAGGTATCATTTTCCAAAACATGAAAGAGATCGGGATCATATAGTATAGCACTGTGCTCTCCCTTCGTAGCTCCATCATCCCGGGCGACACCTATATATTTATGGCCAAGCATTTCAGTCAGATCCCGCAATTGAATATCTGTTGCTTCCTGGGATCCCCATAAAACAATATTGTGGAATCTGATGATGTTGGCGACATGCAATTTTCTGTTATCCCAGCTATTTTCATGGTCAGTAGGAGTGTGATAAAAAATATTGTAGGTTGCCACGTTTAAATTTTGGGAAGAAGCTTCTGTTACGGAGTAGAGATGGATAGACCCCGCTATCAAAAAGATAAAGGCAAGCTGTATAATTGATGGCAACGATAGCGAACGGTTGGTTCCAGCTTTGTATTTCATAAGTTTATATACAATAACTGATGCTGGCAATTAGCATCAATTTTGTTAGGTATTGCAAATATTTGCATAAAATACAAAATTTTGCATTGATAATTTTTTGGCTGAAGTAACCATTGTATCTAAATGTATACCTATGTGAACTTGATAGCTAAACGGTATACACTCGTGCGAATTATAATAAACCTACGGTTTTTGCATAAGGGTTGCTCACGTTGTGCCATGTAGAAAACATGATACAATAGTAAAGCATA
>Ga0307966_1002978_pt1 | contig 12779 bp, 14 predicted proteins | sample OrgLakmetagen646_FD_203141 | JGI IMG/M metagenome (GOLD analysis project Ga0307966, IMG submission 203141) | Saline water microbial communities from Organic Lake, Antarctica - #646 | ecosystem: Environmental > Aquatic > Non-marine Saline and Alkaline > Saline | place: Antarctica: Organic Lake... | reverse complement strand
ACACACACACACACACACACATACACACACACACAAACACGCACGCACGCACACACGCACACACACACACACACACACATACACACACACGCACGCGCGCGCACACACACTCACACACACACACACACACACACACACACAAATGCACACACACATACACATACACATACACACGCACACATACACACGTGCACACACACATTCATGTGCGTGCGCACGCACGCAAAATAGGTACACTCTCATCAAAGCCATGTTCTCTTTAAAACGCAGGTTTTGGCATGATGAGAAACGGTTCAAAGGTGAAGAGTGACCACGCCCCAGTCTACACGTGAGCGACCATGTGTCGGCACCTTTCGTAACATTGTCTTTCCGTCTCTATTCAGGAGACGGCACCACATCCCTTGCACAGCGCACACTTTTACAGTAGGTAAAGCAGAAGGCCTCGTTTGCACTGCACGCCAGCTCTCTCACTCAGCTAGCAGATCATCCCTTGGTCACGACCCCAGCCGCCCGTGCGTTTAGTTAGAAAATGCCCATGACATAACATTAACCCTCCCTTGCATATATGTCAGGCTGGGAGGAAAGCGCACTGGAGGTAACTTGAAGCATGATTTAAGCAACGGCAGAATGGGGTGGGAGGTGAGCATGCAGTAGGCAAGGCGTAGCACCCTTTTGCCATTGTGCTTTATCCTATGCGTACATCTAGCAAGAGCGCAAGGCAAAAGAGGAAGATCACGAAGGCATGGACAATCAGAGAGCAGGAGAAAGAGGGAGGATGTGATTTTGTCTAGGGAACATGAGCTCGTAAGAATTAGAGGCGCTGCGTAACAAAGGATGACACATATCTGCACGCCAGCCTAGTCCTGTGGCATAAAAGGTTTTAAGGTCGACGCATGTAAAATGCGCAGGCAGGGTACAGGCCTGGCTCAGTCAGCAGCCTGACGACACAACCCGAAAGTCAGTGCCTGTCAGTTGAGCCTACTAGTCAAACACAATTTTTCATAACTTCAAATAACCGTATGCTTGTGCCTCCTCATGCATAGTTGTGTAAAATTACATGGGCATGCAATCAGTGGGATGTGTTGCGGTATCACGTTTCCTGCCCCCTCGTGCTTTTTATTTCAGCTGTTCTTGCCAATGCAACATTGCAGCAGTTTTTATCCTCACTTCTCCCTCACAGGCCGTTTTGCGCATCAATATGTAGGCATGTGATGAGTGGGATGTGCTGTGGTCGCCTTCGTCCATGGCGCAGCGCGCGCTTGCTGAGCCTTTGCAGCCCAACCAAAGCGTGAACGCACTCCTTGGCAGTAGAGCAGTCACACGAAAAAAGCTGTTGAGCACAACTCTACGCGTGGTGAGTACGTGTGTGTGTATGTGTGTTTGGAGTGAAGTGGAACAGGTACGTGAAATCGTAGCAGTATTGATCTAAGATGTCATCACTATAATGCCACCACAGCCTTGCCCTGCACTTGTTGCGCATTTGAGTCTTTGCTCCTGCTTGACGTAATACTTTTGGATCTGTTTTGCTGCACCACATTGTCATTTCTCCTTGGCCTTTATAAACAATTTGCGCACATCTAAATTTTTGACTCATTCAAGCACCAGCCTGCAGAAGTTGTAAGCTTACTCCAGTGAAACAGAAACAGCCTTTTAATTTTTTGCCATAGAACCCAGCTACGCTCAGGGACGTGTGCTTCCTTGCCGATCTCTAGCTGACTGACTGCGCCGTGCACAACCCCACGCCTTTTCAGTTTGGGCTTGTATATCCAGGCATTTGGTGCGGACGCATTCACCCGGGTCATGCCGACAACCTTTGAGATCCCGAGCGAGCTGCGTGCTTGGATAGAACACTTGAAGCAACACAAGGCAGATCCGTCTCAGGGGGCCCCTTCTCCTCTGTGCTGCAGTCCTGATACGCTTTGGGTGCTGAAGACAGCTGAGAATCTGGGTGAGATGTGCAGGAACGAGCTATGCTCTATAACAAGAGTCGTCGATGATGTCATTGACGGTGGCACCTCTTTGTAAGCCGGGTCTTGATCTGGGAAATATTTGTGCTCTGTTGCGATGATGCCTTGCTTTTTTGTATGCTTGTTGCAAACGCCGAGTGACGAATCTGAAGGCAGGTCATCTAGGTCATCAGCAGTCGCATTGCAGAAATCGCTTGAGCTCACTGGCCGAAGCAACAAGAACCATTGGCTAACGCAACAGGACTCACTGGTTAAGGCGGCATTTGTTTGGATGATGTCTGCAGTGCACAACCTTTTCAATCTACAGGCAGGTTGCTCTTTTGCATGGCACGTGCAATGTAGGCACGCATGCGTTTATTGACTTGTGGCAAAGCTTTCCATGCTTCTTAATTTTGAGTAAAGGCACGGAGCAGAACCCCTTTTTAATCGTGCAGGCAAAGGCATCCGCATTGTGGAGCAGCGGTATGCCCTCAAGGAGTTTTTAGAGCGTGCGCAACGCCACTTGCAAGCTGAAGACAAAAAACAGGTGTGTGCATGTGTGTATATATGTGTGCGTTTGTGTGTGTGTGCTCCCCCAGCCCTAGTGAATGTGTTTTTATGTTTATATGTGTGCTCGTCCAGCCCTAGTGGATGTGTTAATGTGTGTCGTGTGCACGTGTGTTTGTTGTGTGTATGCGCGTTAGTGTAATTGTGCGTTGTGTATGTGTGTGAGTAAGTTTGTTTATAAATGTTTGAGCGTGTTGAAAACTAGGACGCAACATCCCTTTTTTAATAGAGGCCATCATGCGCTTCAGGTCCTACTTGCCCAGAACCTGCCTGCATTGCTGGATTTATGAATGCTGCGGTGCTCTTTGTTGGTCACGACCTCTGTTAGTATCCAATGTGCTCAAGCAGTTTGGAATGTCCGCTGTTCTTGATGCCAAGTACCGACAGGCATTACCTCAGTGCCAAAACAAAAACTGTGCCCAATTCATATGTAAGGGATCTAGGCGCTCTGTGTAATTATTAGCCATGAACCTGCATAGCAGAGCACTGTGTGGCAGAGGCCATGTAGCATTTTGCTATGAGTTTTGCGTAGGTGCAGTCATACTGTGCTGTCCTCTTTTTGCCTTCTTGTTTATCTCTGCTGTGTAGCTGCAAGACAATTCATGAATGTAAGGAGGGACCCTACCTTTCTTTTCAGGTCCGCCAGTTCCTTGCCGTGCAGCGATATGTACCCAACCCCCTCTTGATCAATGGCCGCAAGTTTGGGCTTAGAATGTGGTGGGTGGCGTACAAAGTGGGACCTTGCGTCACAGTGGTATTTTATGAGGAAGGGTCTAAGATTGCAGGCAGGACAGGTTCAATGTTTCCTTGAGAGGGACTGATCCTCTAGGGAAGCCTGCAGCTTGCATGGGCAGCAAAAGGCACTCATTCAACCTCAAGCTGTATGCCCGCCCTTACAACCTACTAGCTTGTGCTATTACTGAGGCTCACACCTCATACGTGGCCTCTCTCTCTCACTTTCTCTCTCAGTTTCTCTCTCTCTCTCTTTCTCTCTCACACACTTTCTCTCTCCCACTCTCTCTCTCTCTCTCTCTCTCTCTCTCTCTCACACACACACTCTTTTTCGTTCTCTTGCTATTTCACACGCTAACGTACACACACATACACATACACATGCCCATACACCCTCAGGGCTGTGGTCAGCAGTGTGGACCCTTTGCGTGTATACCTCCATACCAACGGCCTTGTCCTTTTCAGCTCACAGGTTTGTAGTACATTGCGGTACATGCATGCTTTGCTCGACCAACTCTACCAAGCCAACATACAAGCAACAGTAGCACGAGAAACGTAGCTAGAGAAGCAGCGCACATCAGTACTTACAAAAATAATCTGGAGATTTGTGTATGTCTGTAACGCTGAAGATGGCTTTCAGCACCATGTTGCGCTGGACAGTTTACAGCAATGTAACTTACCCTCCTCACTTTTTTAATTTTTTATACAGGATTACCAAAAAGTTGTGACCGAGGACCAGCAGAGCCACCTGACAAATTATGCTCAGGTAACAGGGGAAGACGAAAATGCAGTTGGTATGCAGCTTAGGTCATCGGTGAATCCGGACCTTGCTCTGAATTGTTGCTCGGCTGAATTCCAAAAGTGAAGCAACGAGCAAAGTGTGCTTGGTGGTAAGTCACATGCATTTGATTGCTGAGACATACGAAAGTGGCGTTGTCTGAACTGCTCGTCTTGGACACACACACACACACACACACACACACACACAAACACACACAGACACACGCACATCTTCAAAAGTGTGATTTCTTATTCTACAAGTACCGTCATGACACCCTAGGAGCTCAAGGCACTTGTGGAACACATAAACACACTCTTTCAACACAACACGAAAGCAACACACACTCTGGTGGAACACATGCAACACATAAGAAACACACTCTTGGAATTGCAGCAGCCTTTCCTCCTGCATGGAATGTGAGATGCTCAATTGTCAGTCAGATAACAAGGTAACGGGCTGGCCTCTCTGCTCAACACAACAACACAACGCAGAATGTGGATGGGGAAGTGTGGAGCTTGCCGGCTTTGGCGGGATACCTCGGACAGGAAGCCTACTGCAAAGTTATGCAGGAGATACACAAAAGGTGGGCTGAAATGGAGGGCAACCTGTTTTACCTTCTTTTGCCAGGGCTACAACACATCAGCGCACACAACGATGCCTGCACAGACAGATGAATTTTAGCAAGCTGCACTACACCAGCATCTACAAGTGAGCTTCGCTGTGTGTGGCTGAGCTGGGTGCGATTTGTGACTGCTCATAGCTGCCTGCCAGCTTAAAAATGGTTCATCATTGGGACATTGCTGTCATCCGCCTAATGATTTTTCCTCACGTGTTTTGTGATTTTTGGCTTTGCTGCACAGGACGGCATTGACTTTTGCTGCAGCTGCAGCCAAGCTTCGCAGCGCCAGCGAAGGTGATACATAGAGATCCAGAGAGAATGCGCTCTGTTTGTACAAATGATGCATACGGGCACATTGGCGGAGAGGTATTCTCAAGAGGCGATCTGAAGTACAATGCCGTGGCTTCAAGTCATGTGCCATGTCCATGACGAGGGAAAGGGAGGACGTGACATTGCATGCAAAAGGAATCAGTGTATAAGGATTGCATCACACGCCTTTCAAGGAAACACGTTCCTGAAGCGTTTGAGACAGTAGTCAAGCCTAATAAGGCCCGCATCTGCATTCCAAATGACGGTGCCTTCCTGCGCGTGGGCCTAATTTTGTACAAACCTGAGCTCAGGTACCAACAAGAAGGTGACACCTTATGAGGTTTTTGGCCTGGACTTCCTGGTGGACGACGGCCTTGTGCCTTGGCTGCTCGAGGTCAACGCCACGCCTTCTCTTGCTGTTGAACACCGAGACATTCAGGGTGAGTGGCAGGCATTAAAGCGGGGGGGGGGAGGGGGGAACGACACAAGAAAGCTGTCCTGGTATAAATAACACATCCAGACTAATTTGACACGGGAGTGTTTGGTCGACAAACGTTTTTAACGGTCCCTCTCTTCCTGACGCTTAACAAAAGGTTCCTCCTTTTAACTTGTATATGTATAGTAAGAGTGTGACAGGCAAAGGTCGGCATTGTTGTACTGCGTGCACACATATGATGCGGGGGATTGCAGATACATGCTTGGGACTTGGGAAGTCAGCTGCATCTATTTGCCAGCAATTAGCAAACTGTCTTAGTAATACTAGCATTTATTCTTCTGTGCTACCTAGTAAGAAGGAGGCCTTTTAATGGGAGAAGGAACTCCTGCCCCCTTTTACTTTACTGCTCCCGTTAAAGCACGCCTCTGAACCTCTTCCTGCCTGTACGCTGGTAAATCCTAAGAAGTAATGCTCACTGACAAAGCACGCACACACCGCACCACTGCCTGCTGTAGTTGAAAGAATGATTCATGACGCTAAAGCAGGGATGATAGCTGACCTCTTCTCGCTTATGCGCATCCCTGCACGCTACAAGGGTGCTTTGTCTGAGGTAGGTTTCAACTGTTAATAGCTTTGGCCTTGAATGTGTGTTAACTGATGTAGACTATTGCTTTACATCCGCAATCGATCGAAAACACATGATGGTTCAGCTTTAGAGCTGGCCTTCATCTCTTTTACAATCAGGCTTTTTGGATGGCAGGGAAACTTTTAGGTAATGCTTTCCAGCGAAGGTATCAACACCCACTACAAGTGCAAGCGTGCATTGTTGTTCCTAATGCCTTCAACCAACACATTTGCAACCACCGCTATGCTGTGTAGCAAGCAATGTTTGTTTGTCTTTGTTAGTTGCTTTGAGTTATGATGGCTTGATACTTGCTAGTATGCTTTGCTGATGCATTTAGGAGATGGACGTGATCACGGAAACGGCACAAGAGCTAGAAGGACGAGCAGGTTTCCAGCCCCTTATGCATCTACTTCCGTCAACCGCTGAAGCTGATGCTGAAGGTTGGAGCATTTCGTGGTCAGATTATGACGAGGTGTTGAGGTGAGTTTTTTATGCTGTCCCCTTTACCTGCCAAATATTTCAAGCCACGGCTCTCTAGAAAAGAAAAACTACGCAGGCAGTGAAAACCACTTCCCACATTGATTAAGGAAAAGAAAGCTACTCTCTGGAAAAGTTATCTGCTACGATGCAAGCTAAGGTCTTTGCGTTTGTGTGTATGTGTGTGTGTGTGTGTGTGTGTGAGAAATGCGCTAAATCCTTTGACGCAGCCAGCAAAGTCACCGTAAAATGTGGCGCGTAAGTTGAAAAACCTTGTCAGTTCCTCGTACACTTTGTTGCCCTCCCATTACAGGCCTTGGATAAGGCAGCATGCATCGTCTTCCTCGCCAGATGAGCATTCATCCGTTCCAAGTGCAGTATCGCATTTGCCTTCCCACTTGCATCGATGAGAGTTTGGCAGTGGGTTCAATCAAGTAGTAGCGAGAAAGGCCGAGCCATTGCTGTCTTCGTGTCAAATGCATCATAGTTAAGTAAACGGTATAGCAGCAGCGTGGCTTGTAGGTGGATCTCGCGTATGTAACCAGTGCCCTGGTAGAGATGAACATGTCCAAAACGAGGTGCATGCTCTTCTATTTTGCCAAGACCACCGAATTTGTGTGCTGAGGATATTATACTGCTGCACAATATACCAGAGGGGGCTAACGGAGGAAATGCCTGAATATGCTCATTTTTGCATTCAGAAGGCAGCCACCCATAGTCACTTCATCCGATCGACACCAACTTAGTACGAAAATGTAGCTGGCATTGAGAGCTACCCGAGCGTGTGCCCAGTTTTATGTGGGTCACTTTGCGTGCTGAGATAGACTGGATTAAGCACACATGGTGCATGTAAACTTTAATGTGGTGATTTCCATGGGAAAATGGCTCAAATCCTCATAAAACAACAACCACTCAGCCGTTTTCTTTCATTTTTGTTCTTTTCCAATAAAAATCCTGCACCATAAAATATATTCCAGATTGGTGCAGTGGGTGAGTTGGTATGAACAATATGTGGTAATAAATGGCCTGCACGCCACAGCAAATTAAGCACATGCCCCAAAATTGGCAAGCTCCAAATTTTACATCTATGATTCATATTATGTAAAATTTGGAGCTTGCCAATTTCAGGGCGTATAAGTCAAAGAGCATATAAAAACTTGCCCGTTTGGGGCCTCAGTTAGACCCCCGTCGGAAAAGTCAGTTGATCTTCGCTAAAATCAATTAAAGATCAATTTGAAATCAATTGCAGTTGATGGTTGAATCAACCGCGGTTGATTTATGGTTGATTCAAGCCGCCTTTTCTCTAGTTGATGGTTGAATCAAGCCCAGTGGGTACCTTTTTCTGGTTGAGTCAACCGCAGTTGATCTGCGGTTAATTCAAGCCACCTTTTCTCTAGTTCATGGTTGAATCAAGCCTGGTTGATTAAATTCGCGGTGGGTACCTTTTTCTGGTTAATCAACCGCAGTTTATCTGTGGTTGATTTAAACCGCCTCTTATATAGTTCATGGTTGAATCAAGCCAAATGGGGAAAGTTATTGCAAACAGTCAAAAAATCCCACCCAAGACCAACCAAATAATACTTAAAAGTAAAAGTGGTAAAAACAAAAATACTCAGCTCTACTTCTGTTAGTAAAATAATTGTCTTATGCTATCCCCTGGCACTCATTGCTTTACTGACCAAATTTCTAAATGGGGCCTATTGCCTGCTGCACATCTTCGAACTCTGCATCTGCATTTTTTCCGTCCACCTGAACACATGAAATATTTCCCCGTCCACCATACTCCTCGCTCTCCAACGCAACCATCATTTCTCTGATCTGCGGGAAGCGTTCAATTCCATGCTGCTGGTATGGATCCAGCAAGTAACTACGCACCTGCATGGGGCATGCCCTTTATAGCAGTTGTAGATAAGGGGACAACGGAAACGGCAAGATGCAAAAAAAGCAAGCACGACTAAAAGAACTGCTGCGCAAGATGAGTCTTCCCACAGACTTACAGAGTAGGCCACAAATGCCAGCTGCTCAAAGCTGATGATTGGCATGCTGGTGACCTGCATAGACAAATTTGTGATATTCCATTGCTGTGGCATTTTGACAATATTGAGGGGCTGCCTGAGCCATAGCCAGCAAGTCAGACATAAGAAAGAAAAAAACCATTCTCATCAAAAGTCAGGAAAGGGGCCGTCCGGGCTATAACCTGCAGCAATCTACTTGGCGTTGCTGTCAGGACCCAGCAGGTTGTAACACCACATCTTCAGTATCAGTTCTCTCTTGTTCTGCGTGATGAAGAAGTTGCTGGGCCTTTGTCTCTCTGGAACAGAGAAGGATAAGTGCCCGCTAACCCCTGAGGCTCCTTCAACAGTCTGTGTATGTGTGTGCGTGTGTGTGTGTGTGTGTGAATGTGTGTGATTGTGTGTATGTGCCTGCGTGTGTGCTTCTGTAATTGCGCGCGTGTGTGTGTATATGTAAGCGTGTGTGTGTGTTGTGTGTGAGTGGTCAGTCAAAAAGCAACAGATTAGCAATGAAGGATGGTGGGTTCTTAGAAGTGGCACGGGGCAACTGAGCAAGGGTACTGGGAGCAGCACCGCCAGCCACTAGCAGATCCACCTTCCCCAGACAGCACCGACCCAAAGATCTCAGCATTCTCCAACGTGACATTCACCTCATCGAGATCAAGTACTGTGAGGACACTAGACAGCAGAACCAGCTGAGCGCCGTGCAGGAACGGCATAAAGGCCTCTGCACCATCCTTTTGGGGGCAGTGGGTGGCACTAACTAGAACAATCACACGTTGGAGCCTTTTAAGGCACCTGCTGGGTCTTGATTCTCAAAGATTTAATAACTTGCTTCCAAGCTTCATGCTCATTCTGTCAATTACACTGCCAAACTCGTCCAGACGTGTCCTTTCCAGCACTATTATCAACTCTCATCAAGAGACGGTTTCAGGTCAAGCCTGTAACCCTCCCGATCCTCATTGAAATTTTCCTTTTTTCTTTGGTGGAGGAGTTTTATGGTACCCGGTTCCAAAGTGGCTCCTTTTCCTTAATTAATGTGGGGAGCGATTTTCATTGCCTGCGAGGTTTTACTTTTCTTAGCTTTCCTGTTCAACTTGCTTGTGAAGTGTTTTTCTCCCGACTCAATGACTTGCTTTCGGTGATCCAAGGTGCTTCTTTAGAAGCATTACATGCTTTGGCAGATGTCGCGCTTTGCTTGTCACTTGACAGAACAATTGGACCGAAGCAAAAGCACTGTGGTGAAACAAATTGGTAAGTTTCTGTGGAATATGGAAAAAGGTTTTATAAGTGTGACGTATATGAAACAAGTAGCAGTCTTCAGATCAGGCTATCTGGCCCCAAAAATTAAATACATAATTTCAGGCCAATTAAGAAGAAAGGGCGCGGGGAACAGAAATGAAAAAACAGTAAAATCGCTTCCCACATCAAACAAGGGAAAGAAGCCAACCAGGTAATGCCAATAACTGTAAGAAGTCTTCACCACAGAAAAAAAGGGGGGGAAAGAATTGAACGGCGCAAGGCTTGGTCTGAATCCTGAAACTGGCTTTGATGAGGGTATCGCACAATTTGTTTATATCACTTGGCAATTTTTCCAGTGGCATTCAAGAAATGCACATGTCGTACATACAGCTGCGCCTCCTGTGACTTCCTGATTAAGTTCAATGTCATACAAAATAGCTGAAGAAGCTTTTTTAAGGATCGCACTCATGAGAAAAATACACTATACAGTCCATATCCTACCAAGTTGAAGCAGGCAAATGCACAGACCCCAAGTACTAGCTTTTCCATCCGTTGCCTTGCAGCTCCTAATGCTACCATGCGTTTGGCAGCGGTTTCAGACGCCGATGTCTCCTGCAGGATATATTTTGTTTCAGCAAGCTAAATTTGATGCCTCTGCGTTTTGTACAGTTTGCAAGGTAATCCTTATTAGTGCAGACGCTTCCAAAGAGGCTTCAACACGTAATATAATGATGACGTCGTTGCAGCACACTGTTCTGTTCTCAGCAAACTCAAACATTTCAAGCTCAACATTAGAGCAGACTTAAAAGCATGATGTCAGCGGCAAAGGGCGGCCGCAAGCACAGATAACAAGCGAGAGGAAACAAGCTGTTGTCTATCTCACCTGAACATCCAGTTGTGCTAAAAGTTTCCAGGACGCCCCCCATGGCCCTGCTTTCCTGAAGATCCACCCTTTGTAAAAGGGTCTCTCGAACACCCAGTAATCTTCAAACGTCTGGACACTGTGTGCAGTTGGGGCAGCCTCTAAAGAAAAGGAAAAAGTAACATAATCACATAAATTGATCCTGTCAGACGTGTACGCAAGTTATCAACTGTGCTGCCAGACTGAGGTGCAAAACATTTAGCACACCATAAAAACCAAACACAGGGATGTTTCATACGGCATATTCGTACAATACGCCGTATCACATTAAACGCGTATTTTTTTTAAACGAATTGGGCCGTATTATACGATTGCAATTCTTACCCTTTTGGGGCGATTTCTGGCTTTTAAAGGCAAATTTCCGACCAGAAACGACCTTACAGCGAGCTTCCAACGCCATTATACAATATATTAATAACATATGAGTTATTGGAGCAGATTTGGATACGTATTGGGTGATTTTGGGGCACGTCAGGTCCATTTTAAGTCAATTATCGGCACTCCCAAAATTGCTTACAGATACAATTGTATTATACGCGTATTGCGTATTCAACGCGTATTTTACCATATTGAACCTCACAAATGACCATATGAAACATCCCTGTTCAAATATGCATGAGTCCTGTCTCACACACTCCAGCCATCAGCTGGATGGCTGGGCACAAATGGCGCCACTTTGATTTGAAACAGGGAAGATGCAAAGTAGGAATGGGCAGGATGCGAACAATGGCTTTGATTATGTAAGTAAAGATTTTAATGTATAAGGTTAGAGTATTCCATTTTGTAAGTCACATGTCCTATTTGAGCACCCAGTACAACTTACGAGTCAGAATTCTTTACTGGATACTTTACACCCTCACAAAAGCTGATACAAATACCGTACCTTTTGTAATCCCGCACCCAAAAAATATTATTGCATATTTCACCTTCCCCGCACCCCAGAATTAATTATTTTGCCCCTTCCCTGCATCAACCCTGCAGAGCTTCCCCCTTACCTTGTACAGTTTTAGTACAGTGTTTTACTCTGGGTAACACCCCCATGCTTCCCTCCAACTCAATGCAAGTGCTGCAGAAACCAAAACGCGATAGGATATATCTAAAATATTATAATGATTTCAGCGAACCCCGCACCCGAAGAATAAATATATATTAACTTTACCGCACTCACCCCGCAGGGCAAAAATCAATATTTATGCGGGGTGATATCGAAAAGGTATGGTAGGGATGAAAGACGCCTCATTGAATTGAAGATGCAAACAATGAGCAGGATTTGAGCAGGAACAAGAACAGGCTGATCAGTTGCAAAGAAGATGCAATGTAAAGAGCGTATGACTTACGTATCCTCTTTTGACATCTGCCTTTGCTCCGTGACGAAGCGCACCGTCAATTGAGCGCAGTGTAGGCTGGTGGGGACTTGCTTCAACAGATCCTCAGATACAGGGCTGTGAAGGAAGGAGGGAGTGAGACGCGCACGGTGTGTGTTTCTAGACTTTGAAATTGAGCACATGTGACAACTTGATTTGCACGTTTGTGGCAGTTGTGCGCGAACACAAGCAACTACGCCTGTCTCTTAGTACACACAAGCTTACACGCTACCCAGCATCATTAGAATATAAACAGAGCAGCTGTCTAGGGCTGCAGCTGGGAAACACCCACATACACACACAAGCACGCGAAAATCACCAAAATTATGTGAATGCAACTCCCCTCCCCTACAGGCGTGAGACCGCACCATGCATGAGCAGCATCGACCAGCTCTGCTTTCAATATCTTCACAATCCGCCACTGCGATTGGTTCGTGGGCAAGGCCTCCAAGCTTCCTCTGGCTCTTTGTCGACCCTTAAAGCTAGGTGCCACCCCCTTGTGCAGTTGCTGCACACGCAGTGCATCTGCTTTGAGCTGCTCGTAGATGCGAGGGACGGTTAACTGCACAGAGGATCACATGTACATACTTGATGTACCGAAGGCGTCTCCAGCACGCGATGCATAACTGTTTTGAGCTGCTCGTGGGCATGACAGGGACATCTCAATATGCAGATGTTTACACGCGTAAACATTTAGTTTCCCCCTTTAGTTGGGGAAGTCATTAAGATTAGACCAGACAAGACAAG
>Ga0307966_1002974_pt1 | contig 12786 bp, 8 predicted proteins | sample OrgLakmetagen646_FD_203141 | JGI IMG/M metagenome (GOLD analysis project Ga0307966, IMG submission 203141) | Saline water microbial communities from Organic Lake, Antarctica - #646 | ecosystem: Environmental > Aquatic > Non-marine Saline and Alkaline > Saline | place: Antarctica: Organic Lake... | reverse complement strand
TGATGTATACGAATCAGCGGTTGTTACGCCGGGATTCATTGATGCCCACTCTGTTGTTGGTCTTGCCGGAATTTACAATGTGGATTCCGACCAGGATCAGCTTGAACTCTCGAGCGCCCTTCAGCCAGAACTTCGTGCACTGGACGCCTACAATGCGCGGGAAGACCTTATTGACGTACTCCGGAACAGAGGTGTCACAACTGTTCATACAGGCCACGGTCCCGGTGCTGTAATCAGCGGGCAAACAATGATTGTGAAAACAACCGGCTCTACAGTTGGAGAAGCAATTGTGGACTCAACGACAGCCCTTGCCATGACCATCGGCTCCGGCATCAGAAGTAATTTTGACAGCCCCGGCACCCGCTCGAAAGCTATTGCAATGTTGCGCCAGCAGCTGATTGAGGCTCAAGAATATATGGAAGGAGATGATGACCAGCCCAGAGACCTCGGGAAAGAGGCACTGGTTAAACTTCTCAACGGTGACATTTATGCCCTCATAACAGCTCACAAATCATATGATATTATGACTGCTCTTCGCATGCAGGAAGAATTTGGGTTTAAACTGCTTCTGGATGGCGCTGCCGAAGCCTACATGGTGATGGATGAAATCAAAGGGGCGGACGTTCCTGTCATCATTCATCCGACTATGATGCGCCTTGGAGGCGATGGCGAACATGCGTCATTTGAAACGGCCGGTAAACTTGCTGACGCCGGAATTACCGTCCTTTTCCAGAGTGGCTATGAGGGTTATGTACCTAAAACACGCGTGGTTCATTTCGAAGCAGCCATCGCGGTGGCAAACGGCATGGATTATACACAGGCCATGAATGCACTCACCATCGATGCGGCACTTGTACTGGGAATTGATACTCAAACCGGATCACTTGAAGCCGGCAAACAGGCGGACCTGGCTCTCTTTAACGGAGATCCGTTTGAGTATACAACTTCCGCTGAACGTGTTATTATAAATGGGCAGGTTGTAAGTGACGGTGAGTGAAGCTAAACGGAAAGGTTCTCGATTTAGCGTGAGTTAAATTCACCACCTTTTAGGTGCAATGCGGTTTATACTTCATTATCTTAGATGGCCTGATCCAGATATTCTCACTGTGATTCAAAAAGTTTTTGACGTTTCACTTTGTGGATGGGCACTCTAAAAGCAGTATTTGTTCAATAAACAGTAATTTTGGTTTATGAATATTAGTCGATTTATCACGAGGCTATATACAACATTGCTAGTACTCTTGTTTTCCTGGACCGTATCACACGCTCAGGGGCAGGCTACTGAATCTCAGCGATTACAGACCCCTGCATTTCAATCGATCATGGGAACGGATCAGATTTATTTCATAGATCAGCTTGGGCTTCAGCTTTTGACAGGGCAGCTTCCGGATTACGACTACATCAACAATGAAAACTTCAGAATAGGACCTCAGGATGCATTGTCCGTTGATGTAAATGGCCCTGTTCCGTTTACGGCAAGAGGTCTCGTTGTAAATTCCGAGGGTAAAATTTATATCCCGATTGCCGGAAACGTCGATATTAATGGTTTGACAATTGACGAAGCTCATGCACAAATATCAGATGCTATTGCAGAAAAAGTTAATGAGTTTGAACTAAGAATCACACTTGACAGGCCGCGTGCAGTTTCAGCAAATATTTTTGGTGATATTCCTCATCCCGGCAAATACATTGCGCCTGCGGGTACACGGCTGGACGCATTGGTCTTTGCTGCACTTACGGATGGCATTATCCCCTATACAGACACTCTGCGGGTAAATGCTAAAGACGTTATTGAATTATCCGGCGAATACTCGATTCGCAACATCCAAATCACACGACAAGGTAATAGACAATCTGAAACCGGCGACCTTATTCGATTTTATCGTAACGGTCACGTTAACTCAAACCCTTACCTGTACCAGGGCGATGAGATAAAAATAGAACGAACGTCTGTCACGACACCCTCGGTCACGATCTCGGGCGCTGTTTATACAGACCGGAAAGTCGAATACAACGGATTGGATACTTTTGGCATTTTATTAACTATGGCGGGCGGATATCTGCAGGAAGCAGACAGGAGCCGGGCCGTGGTCTACAGAACGAATGGCGCAGAAACCCTCAAATTGGAGCTGGATCTCTCGAATGAATCTCAGGAGGATTTTGATCTTGAACCTAACGACAGAATTATCATCCCATATCTTGAGGATGACATGAGAAGCTACACTGCATGGGTCAACGGGGAAGCCGTCATGCCGGGCATCTATCCGATTGAAAGTGAACAAATATCGTTAAGTCAGCTTTTAGAGAAAGCCGGCGGATTAAACAACCAAGCTCTAGGAGAGAGTGCATACATCACAAGGAACCCGATTAACAACAGAGACGTACGACCATCCACTAAATTTACTCTTGCAGAGCTGCAACGCACATCTGACCAATTAACTCAGGGATTTGATTATCTGCAAAGTGAAGAGGAGCTTAGTCCTGAAAATCGCCTGCATGTTGACCTCACCGACCAGCAAATTCTTGCAGAAACAATGATTAGTGACGGAGACAGATTATATATTCCAAAAGATTACAATTCAGTGATACTTTACGGACAGCTGAATAATCCCGGAACGTACGCCTTCGAGGAATCAATGAGTGTCGGAGACTACCTGCAGAAAGCCGGTGGAATGACTATCGCAGCAAATACAGAGAGAGTCTTTGTCATCAAAGCGGGAAGCCGCGCCTGGAAATACCCGGAAGAAACAACACTTCAGTCGGGTGATATTATATTTGTGGACAGAACACCATATGATGAACTTCAGGCTTCGCGAAATTACGACATACAGCTTAGAAACTTGAGACGAAGCAACCTGCAATTGATTTTAACCACAGTTTCTACAATTACCGCTTTAATTACAACATATGTGGCCCTCAGACGCTAAGGCGATATTTTGAAGAAAGTACTCTATCTGTCACAATATTATCCACCGGAAATCGGAGCAGGCGCTGTCCGCAGCGAAGCGATCACAAATTACCTGGCCGGTGACGACTGGAGTGTGGATGTTGTGTGCGAAATACCAAACTATCCCACAGGTGAAACACCCAAAGAGTTTACCGATAAATGGGTATATAAAGAAAATGTCAGCGACACACTTTCGATCCATCGAGTATGGGTAAAGGCTAATCAGCGCCGTAATTTCCTACAGCAGCTTACATTTTTCACGTCGTTCATGGTGAGTAGTTTTGTTTACATGCTGGCCAATCCAAAGAAATACGACGTTGTGTATGCAACCTCTCCGCCTATATTCGCGGCTATTTCTGGATGTATTTTGGCAAAGTTGTTTGGCGCCAAATTTGTGTTTGAGATACGTGATATCTGGCCGGATTCTGTGGTGGACGAGAACGAGTTAGAAAATAACAGCTTCTTTGTAAAGTTTGGAAGTATCATTGAAAAATGGCTTTACAAAGAAGCAGATATTCTGATACCCGTCACAGACGCCTCTGAAAAAATTATATCGACACGCTCATCCGGCACCCCAACACGAGTGATCCCAAACGGCGTGGACCTGACGCTTTTTAATCACAAGCCTGATCCCGAGTCGAATATTGATGAGCCCGTTGATTCATCAAAATTCCGGGTTGGATATGTGGGATCGCTCGGTTTCATACACGACCTGGAAACACTTATTCAGGCCGCAAAAATATGCGAAACAGACAGCTCAATTGAATTTATTATTGTAGGCGACAGCGGAAGAAACAACCGGCTTCAAAATCTTCTGGACGAATACAGTCCGAAAAATATTAATTGGGTGGGCCTCAAAGATCACAAACAGGTGCCCTTTTATATATCTTCATTTGATATTGCTATAAATCCTGTAAACAACCGGTTTGCGCTTGAGTCCATCATAACTGTCAAGTTTTATGAATACCTGGCCTGTGAAGTACCGGTCATTACATCTGCTAAAGGCGCATTACAAGCTATTGGTGACGAGAGTGGAAGTGCCGTAACAGTTCCTCCGGGGCAGCCCGAACTACTGGCCGATGCTATACTAACGTTGAAAAAAAACGACGTCAAGAGACAAGAACTTACCGAGAACTCATTCGAGTTTGTAAAACAAAATTTCGACCGAAGAAAGCACGCGGCTGAGCTATCCGGTATTTTAAAGGATCTGCTTTAAGTTAAAGCGGCGTTATTGCCCGTTTTTTGTGTTTCATCTGATAGCCTGAAGTACACAACAAAAATCAAGGCTTGAATCAGCATTAAATTGCTATCGAGCAGCCCGCCACCGTAAAACTGGTAGAATAAAGTATATGCCGTAAAGGCGGAAAGCAGTGCTGTAGCAACCACTTTTTCTAATTGTGCTGATGCAAGTTTAACATTTCTCCAGGCATGAAAAAATATCACATACAGGTAGAATAGATAGAAAAACAGGCCTATCAGGCCCAGTTCGGCCATGATGGTATATGTAATGTTGTGGGGTTCATATACCCCAATGGATTCCTGAAGAGTATAATAGTTGGTGAAGTATTCAGAGAATCCATCAAACCCGACCCCTAAGAAAAACGAATCGATAAACATTTGCACCCCTGCCATTCCAAGCATTACCCGTATCCCTGATGAATCGTCACCGGCACCGGTTAAAACACTTAAAACGCGTTCTATGTTTAAAAAAAGAACATTCCTGAGTTGTGGGACCGCAAGAACAATCAGAAGCAATAAGAAGCCCACAATAGTGGCATTCTTCCAGTTTTTAAAGAGCGTTACGATGATCAATGTGATAATGACAAATGATAAAAACCCGCTTCTGGAAAAGGTCGAAAATAGCCCGGCGAGTATTATCAAAAAACACACAGCTGATATAGCTTTATACTTATATCCGAGATCAGAGTTTACTACTGAAAATGTAAAAGCAGCAGGCAGAAATAGAATGGCCGCAAATCGGTTTGGATCGTTATAAAGCGAACCGACCGATGCCCGTTCTACTTTCATCCCGGCTGCGGTTAAATTCTGGATTGCAATTTGAGGATTAAATATTGTTTCAAGTGCAGCAAAACCTGAAAACAAAATTGATAGAAAAACGAGCGTCATCAGGATACCCGACACAACTTTTACTGACCTTACTGTATTGATTACATATCCTGAAAAGATGAGCAGAACTACAAACCTCAAGGCATTTATCAGTCCTGATTCGCGGTCAGGGCTATAAATCAGCGAAAGAAAAATTAAAGCTACAAACAGTAGCACCGGGAGTTCGTAACCCGTATATCTTATATGTACCGTACTAAAGTAAAGAACATGCAACAGATACAAACCCAGAGCGGCAAACAAGAAAAACTGAAATAACGATACCGGAAGCGGAGAACCCTCTGCGAAATAAAACGATGAACCTAAATAGGAACCTGCTGCTATAAAAAACGTCATTATCCAGGGCTTCTGGAATGCAAAAAGCACTATAGCTGCAGCTATTATTATAGCAATAATAACAGCGAAAGGCAGGAGTGACATTTGAAGAATTGATACCGATAACACCGCGACAAAAACTAAAATCGCAACTGCCGGAATGGTATTATTGCTTAACAGTGACTTCACTGAGATTACTCTTTTCTAAATAAAAGTTCCTTTTTGATTTTTCGAATCTTAACGGATGATTCTGAGTCAGGATCTTTTGTCATCTCTTTAAAAAAGACGACAATAAATGACAAAAATATTGAAAAGAAGAAACCTGCAAGAACAATGTAAGCTCTCTTTGGGGCATGTTTATAGGTCGGATAGTTTGGCTTATCGATAATTTGAATGCCGCTACTGCTGTTTTTCTGCAATAGTCTCTGCTGTTCAAGCTGAGGAAAAAGACTTTCTTGTATTCGCTGTTGAATTTCAACCTCCCGCTGAAGTCTTACATACCTGAGCAAAAGATCAGGTATATCAAACAGCGAAAAATAGGAATCGTTCACCAAAGACAGCTCTTCGCTACGACGAATGCGAGACTCAAAAGCCGACCTGAGTTCTTCGAGCTCAACAAGCTTAGAGCGATAGATTGAAGAGTTCTGATTAACGTTTCGCTCAATAACCGCCAGCTCTATTTCACGCTGAGTAATGGTTGCCTTTAAATTTGCGAGGTTTTCAATGAGTGCTTCAACCTGGGCAGGCGCCCGTATAATTCCGTACTCATTTTGAAATTCATTCAGCTCGCTTTCAGCCTCTGTCAGATCTGACAATGCCTGTTCATAACGAGACTCAAGTACATTCAGAGATTCAGTACTGGAGCTTCGGTTTAATGTTTCAAGTTCCTGAACGAGTTCGTTCAATATGTACTCATTCATAGCCTGAGCACGCTCCGGATCACTATCAATCACACCAATTTTAACGGAAACAACGGGGTTAAATCCAAATCCACCTTCACGCACTTCTTCAATAGTCAGGTTACTACCGAGAATTTTACGGGTAGCTTCAATAATATCAGAGTCATAAACTTCTGAAAGATCAAACTCCTCGATAAGGTTGTCTCGCAAAGTCTGGCTATTTAAGATCACCAGAATAGTTTCTCCCCCTACTTTTCCTCCTGTAATATTAAATGCAGCCAAATTCTGTAGTATGCCACCCACAGCAGAGCCTCCGGATTCCTGGACCTGTACGATTTCGGACCCCGACTTGAAAGTTTGAGGCCAGACGAGACTAACTATGAGTGACGCAATGGTGAGTGATACAACCAAAGTCAGGATTGTCACCTTATGCTTAAGAAGGGTTAACAGTACATCAAGAAAATTAACCGTTTGCTTACTCACGTATCTGACATTAAATTAATTGTCTGCTAAAATTCAGGTTCGCATAATACAAAAAGTTCGCAAACTTGTAGAATGAATTAAATCAATTAAGTGCAAAGTTTCCCGTTTAAAATTGCGATTGTCAGCCATTCATATCCGTCAGTATCTGATCCTTCGCGGGCCCTTTTTGTTAAGAATGAAGCGCGCTTGATCTCTTCTGATCATTCTGTTGAAATACATCTGCTTTCCGCTTTTACTCTCCCTTTTATGAAACGGGCTAAACGACATCAACATCCGCTCGAAGATACGTTACCGTTACATCAGTCAACTTACCTTTCAGTTCCAAGGAGAAATCTTAGTGCGTTGACTCAATTTTTCATTTCCAGGTCACTTTTGAAATCAATTGTAAAACAACAGCCGGACATTGTTCATCTCCACTCTCTATTTCCGTCAGGCGGTGCCGCAAAAGCACTTAAGAAAAAAGGTTACCCCGTAGTTCTAACAATCCATGGAGGAGACTGGTACTACAATCTGCCTCGCCCCCGCCTGATGAAAAGATTGATTGATTCTCTTCATCACTGTGATAGAATCGTCTGCGTGGGCCAACAGCTCATTAAAGATATTTCTGACTATGAGCCTGCGCTTGAAAAAAAGCTTATCCACATCCCACACGGAATTGATACAAATATTTTCTGCAGGGCTGAAGAACCAACCGGTGCGAAAAAAAAACTGCGCTGGGCGCCGGAAAAAACCCACCTCCTTGCCGTCGGCAACTTGTTCAGAGTCAAAGGGTTTGATTTGCTGCTAACAGCTTTTTCAGAAATCACACAGCGTCCTGGGTGCCATCTCCATATCATTTCACACCGTGAAGAACGTGATGCAAAACGAGAAGTTGAAAATATTATGAAAGAAAAAGACCTGAAGGCTCAAGTCACGTTTTACGGCCGCCAGTCACCTGAAGAGCTTGTCCAATTTTACAGGGCAGCAGATATATTAATATCATCAAGCAGAAAAGAAGGCTTTGGTTTGGTGGTAGCAGAAGCGATGGCGTGCGGCACACCTGTACTTGCCACCCGATCTGGGGGACCAGAAGAGATACTAACCGATAAAACCGGGATGCTGGTTGATATAGAAAAATTAGCCACTGGCTTAGAGAAAATGATCTCCAAAGTAAATCTATACGACCCTGACTACCTTCATGCTTATATTGATAAAAATTACAGCTTATCTTCTAAGATGGATAATCTCAATCAGGTTTACAGCGAACTAACCACCTGACCATCTTCTATTTAGAATTTATTTCTTTGGGAATCTTTCAATTTACGTAATAAAGCTTATTCTTGTTTTCTGAAATATTTTACGATATGATTATACTACCTCGAAGAACAGACGGCACTACCTCAGCAAAGCAATTTTGAGCATAAGAAACCGAATTCTGAAAAGCAGATTTGCGCGGCAGGTGATGGGCCTTGGTTCGGGCGTGGTAGTTGCCCATCTCATTACGCTGGCCATTAGTCCGCTGATTACCCGTATGTATACACCCGATCAATTTGGGATGTTTGCATTGTTTACATCTCTTGTATCCATACTTACGCTTCTATCAACCGGAGCCTATGAATTTTCGATTGTTCTTCCCAAAAAAGAAAAAACGGCGATTCAACTTTTCAAGGTGTCTATTTTATGCAGTGTCCTATTTTCGATAGTGTTTTATATCCTTCTCCTTTTCACTGCACCTTTCATATCAGATAGCACCACGCTTTCCATTTCTTTTTTGTTCTTGCTTCCGTTAGGGATCTTCTTTCATTCATTAATGAGCAGCTTTAACTATTGGTTTAACCGCAATGAGTATTTTAATGAATTTGCACAGGCCAAAATTGCGATGTCAGTAGGCACTGGTCTTTTCCAGCTTGGTTTTGGAGCAGGTGGTTTCACCTCTGTTGGACTACTGATTGGGCTCATTGCAGGTCGGTTTTTTTCAGCTGGAACAATGGCCTTAAAAAAGGCGGGTGAACTCAGAGAACTATTCACCGGGTGGGCAAAACAAGACCTTAAAGAGGCCGCGGCGGCTTATAGCGATCACCCCAAATTTGTTCTTCTTTCGAGCTTACTCAGCTCCGTGGCTATAGAAGTACCGGTCCTTTTGATCACAAGTTTATTTGGAAGCCGGGAGCTTGGATTCTACGGACTTGGTTTTCGTATATTGATGGCACCGGTAACGTTAGTTAGTTTATCTGTCGGGCACGTCTACTTTCAGAAGTTTGCGGCCCGGAAAAACAAGAGAGAAACACTCGCTCCTTACATTCTGCGCCTTTGGGCTATTTTATCATTAATCGGGATTCTTCCATTTACAGGTCTGTTCTTTGTGAGTGAACCTGTTTTTATCTTTGCTTTTGGGGCTGAGTGGGCCGGCGCCGGCAAGGTTGCGTCGATCTTGTCACCGATGCTGTTCTTTTTATTCATTACGAATCCCACCAGTAAGTCGTTACTCGTATTAAACAAACAAAAAATAATGCCCTTTATCTCTGCGGGATCGCTCTCGATCAGACTTGCCGCATTGCTTACCGGTTACTATTTATACGATTTCTATATCGCTTTAGGCTTAATGGTCGCCGGCCAAATTATCGTGTACATTATACAGGCGCTTTATGTTTATAGGTCGGCCAGAAAGTGGGACAGTCAAATTTCAACAAATTCTGATTTTTGATTCAAAGTTGTAATCACTTCACTTAATATGCTCAAATGATGTCTCTTTTTATTATTCGGCTACGTATGAGAAGGGGGTTTTTCGTAACTAAAATGACAAATATTGCTAATACTCAAACCATATTTCAGCATTTCAAACCTCTTTTATCTTTAAGGTTCGCTAAATGAAATGGCCAATCAGGTGGACTGGAGTAGCGCCATAGAAAAACCTCCGCTCTATAGAAGAAAGAAAGCCCGAAACCGATACCTGTAGATACTTCAGCTTTAGTTCCGGATCGTAAACCTGTACGCCTTCTCCCCAAACCATTTCCCAATGTAGAAGCGGCAGATGAGTCCTCTCAACTTCAAGCGCATTTTGAGCCAGAAAAATGGTCCAACCTCACGATAGCGGAGGTCATGCTTTTGGAAAAGGTAGCGTGCACCAGCCATTTTTTTTTCAAAGTTGAGGCTAATCTGATCTCTAGATCTGTACTCCCGGCTAAGAACACGATCTACGAAATCCACGTTGTATTTTTCTGAAAGCCGAATCATCAGATCATATTCCTGGCTTGATTTCAGCTTATCATCAAACCCACCTGTTTCCAGAAGACACTCTTTTTTGATGAGCATCGTTTCAATACCTGATATCGCATACCCGGTGAGTAGTTTTCGGTACATATTTCCACTCACACGGTTTGTTTTAATAACCTTTTCGCCAGACCTGTTGTCTTCAGTATGAGCGGTTACAAAGCCGATATTATCCACAAGGCTTTCCCTGAATTTTTGAACCTGCAACCCGATTTTATCCGGCAAAAGTTCATCATCGTCATCCAGAAAATTAATGTATTCACCCGTTGATTCACTGATTCCGCGATTTCTTGAATAGCAACCACCCTTGTTGTCCTCGTTCTGATAAAATTTGACGGACGGGTACTCTTTTATGAGCGCATTAAGATCATGATCTGAATGATCATCAACTACAATTACCTCAATATTTGAATATGTTTGATTCAATGAGGACTCAACGGCTCTCCGGAGAAGGTCCGGCCTGTTGTAGGTCGGGATAACAATACTGACTTTTGACCTGTTTTTATCCATTGAATGAAGATACGAATTTGACCCGTTGATTTTAAGCGTCGACAAGTCCGGCGAGATACCCCAACAAAACCAGCCTTCCATGCAGGTTTTCAGAATACATTTCTGGACTGTCCGGCGCATGCTCCGATAAGATATTCACTTTTTTGAGATTTTGGATAGAACCACAAATCTCATCCCTAAAAATAGGATCGCAAACTCTCAATTGTTCGGTTTTAGTACCATCCTTTTTCAGCCTTGTCAGCATCCTGCCAGATTTATGTCGGATGAATTTTATCATGTCCGACGCTACATTTACCTGCCGTTTTGATACAGTCATGCCCCCATCCGTTGTGGATATTTTCGAAAGAGCAGGTGCACACTCTGTCACTGCAGTACGATGAAACCAACTCAAAAACCGGTCACGGCGCCTGAGATTGTACCCGATACGCAATAGCTCCGGGTCCAGCAAAGGAGACCAAACCGGTAAAAACGTTGCAGATGCGTGAGAAAGCACTGAAATCTGCTCCTTAATTCTCAAATGATAGTAAACCTGGTCGTAAGTTTGAGTATTTGTTTCACGATGATAAAACGATAGGTGACTTTTAAAATCCCGTAAATAATCATCCTGGTTTTGTTCGAATGCGATGCCCAGCAGTTCTTCAGGTACGGTCGAAGGATACATTCTCATGCTCAAAAGCCGGTCGAAATCAGGACGGCTACTTCGATAAAATGGAAGATCCTGCAGCCACCAAAAATCTTTATACAGCTCACCGCCAACACCGGTAAGTGCTAAATCGTAGCCCTGTATTTTCCTCCAGTGCTGAGAGTTGTAAAGGGACCTAAGGCCAGTTGGATCCCACTGTCCGTCACCCAGTTTAATGAGTTTTTCTATCTCTTCTTTTGAAGAATAGGAATCGGGTGACGGAATAACTTTAAGTGGCAAGTTAACTTCATCGGTCAGTTTCTCGACAATCTTAAGCTCACCTTCACTCCCGGATGACATAGAAAAAACTACCTGAAACGGAATATCCAGATACATTAGAATAGAAGCTATCAGCCTTGAATCGATACCGCCGGTCAGGTCAACCGACACCTTTTGGACAGTTAACCACTTTTTCCTTCTTACAAAAAAATCGATCATCAATTTCATTGCTTCTTTGGCATTAACAGATTGCTCCTGCCGCAGTGGATTCTTGTCTTTTTTCGTTGCGCTGACTAAGCCCATATCCTCATCCAAACGGTATGGCTGATGTGTCGTTTCTTTCTTTATATTTTTGAAAAAAGTCTTATTTCCATAGACCGATCCGAAGGTTAAAAACTCCATAACAGCAAACGGATCAAAGTCTACCACACTTTTCTTTTCGGCGATAATGCAATCCAAAAATGAATTGTATTCTACTCCGTTTGTTGTTGTATATAGTCTCATATTGCGGGTTTTGGTTGACCAATGTCCAGAGCGTCAGCGATAGTTTTCTATCCTTTTATATAACACATTTGTATTTGGTTGTACCCTTTCTTTATTTCTCTGGACATCTGAATCACCTCTGACAGGAGGCAATTTGGATCTAATATTTCATCTTTGAAAGATAGGATCTAAACTCACCTTCTCAAACTGATCAGAAGCAGGTTCCGAGAATTACCTAAACATTCATTTTTTTAACTCAAACATCGTTACTACATCAAATAGAAAACAACAGAAGAAGTAAACGGGACGTAGCTTACTATCAGCCCACAATCGTAACGAATGTACAGCCCGGAATGCCCGCTTTTAATGAGGAGGCCTTTGGCCCTGTTGCGGCAATCATCCATGCAGAAAAATAAAAGGAGGCGTTTCAACTTGCCGGCCAGTCAAAGTATGGACTGGGAACATCACTCTTTACAACAGATACCGAACGGGATTTGAAATCTGCCGGTCAGGTACCTGATAGGGGTTTTTTATCAACGAGCTGGTGAAGTCCGATCCCAGACTCCCATTTGGCGGCACGAAACGATCCAGTTACGGACGAGAGCTTTCACGGGACGGGATCCTGGGGTTTTTGGACAAAAAACGGTTTCCGTTAAGTAAAATAACTCGACTTTCGAGTATGCTGAGATATTTAGCCTGAGAACTCGTCGGACGAAAACTTCCTCACAGCGATCCCTTCTTAGGGAAATCTTCCAACGAGGATTAACCCAACTTGCCAACTTTAGCCAATATTTCAGATATTTTCGGGATTCAATGTGCGATTCAGTCATTTTGAGGGGTATTTGACCGTAAATAGTCCATTGTAGTGATGTACA
>Ga0307966_1002969_pt1:0-10000 | contig 12798 bp, 14 predicted proteins | sample OrgLakmetagen646_FD_203141 | JGI IMG/M metagenome (GOLD analysis project Ga0307966, IMG submission 203141) | Saline water microbial communities from Organic Lake, Antarctica - #646 | ecosystem: Environmental > Aquatic > Non-marine Saline and Alkaline > Saline | place: Antarctica: Organic... | reverse complement strand
CCAGTCAGATTTGGGCCACTCCTTACTTACAACAAGGCAAAGAGATGGACAGTCCCCTTCAGAAATGGCTGATGGCAGAGTTGGAAATGATGTTGGAGTCAGAGACACCATGCCCTCATGGTGTGTCATGCGAGAGTGGATTCTTGGAACCCCTACAGTTCATTTGGTTTCGCGCGGCAATGCAGCTGTACACTTCTGACTAAATCCAACAGCTACACAATGAATAAGGTCGTACATGCTGACATGCAGCTGAGTACACGATCCAGTGATTGCTGGTCAGCACATATTCTTTCTGCCATGGATTATGGCCTGACACAACCGTATATTTTCATACATAAAGCTGCAAAACTGTGAACCCATTGATCTCAGCCGTTTTGTCGTAGACCTCAGAGAGAGACACTTGGAGTACTGGACACCTTATTCTGAAACCCATCCGAGAGAACACAAAGCAAACGCTCTACTTATCACCAATGATGTGCCTACAAAAAGAACTTTGGGTCTCATTCGCCTTACATCCTTCCCGAATACAAGTTTCTCTACCTGCCTCGTGATGTCATCCTTAGTACAGCTCGTTTCAAACTTCGTGTCCACACCCTTCGCTTTGAAAAAGCAACTTAGAATTCCACCTCCTCCCCTACTTGTGACTTGTGTGAGGCTGATGATGATGTTCAGGATGAAAGACATGTTGCTTCTGCACGCACCCTCAGATGGCTTCTCTCTGCAGGAAGTACGCATTTTCATTCTGCTTTTTTACATCAGGATAACAATAAATCTCCACCTTTCCATCATGGACTTATTTTACTTTATGAACAGGCGAGCAGTCACACCTCTTGACTGAAGGCCTTTTTCTTGTAAATCTTGTAAACCTTATACAGCTCGTTTCAGACTTCGTGTTCACACCCTAGGTTCTTACAGCGGCATTGAATTAAAGTAATTACCCTACCTCCACCTGTGACCTGTGTGATACTGATGATGTTCAAAAAAAAGCATGTTCTTTTCCACTGCGCCAATCCCCACGTAAATTCTCTCCGCAGGAATCATGCATCTCTGTTTCCCCCGACAGGGGCCCCCGATGTGTTTACTTCTTAAACCAGCACAATAAAAGCTTGTCAGATCAAATTACCGTCACTACAAAGTATAAGACTCAGCACATATACTAATGAACTGAACTGCTCTGTCACACGATTCGTCGCTGCAAAAAATTGGGCGTGACAAGCTTTATTTTTTCCTCATGAACCAATCGCTTATTATAAGCAGGCTAGCAGTCGCACTTCTTGCAAGAAGTCAATTGACTGAAGGCCTTTTTTTGGAAACTTGTAAAACCTGTAAAACTTTATCCTGTTACCAATCACAGGCCGACTGATCAGCCGGTTAGGCATGATATCTGAATCTAGTCCACGCCGGAAGTACTTACACCATGGCGTTCTTTTACTCTTCTTTACACGCGCCATTGACGCAGGTTACGCAACCCCGCAAAAATATGAGTTAGGAGCCCTGCAATTCGGTGGCTGCCTACTAAATGCACACGACAGCAGCCTGTCCCTCTGAATTGAAGAGCGCACAGGAGAGCGCACAAAGCTATGTGGCTTCTTTTTGGCAGTTAAAGCAATAGTGTGTCCCGGTGCAGCCCTCTCCTTGTGATCCTCCATCTTCTGGCACGACAGTGACGCTCGCGCCTGTCCAAACCCCTTCCCTTTGATCGTCCCTTTTCTGCCCTTCCGCTGCTGCGATCAAGGAAGCAAATAATGTGTGCAACTGAACCAGATCTGGGCTCTGTGCTGCTCAAGGACAAGCCGCCAGCACAAGGGATTATTTACAGCGTTATTATCAAACGGGTTCAGTACACCGCTATTATCATTTAGTTAAAAAGAACCGTTGTGTTTTAGGTTTGGTACACCCGTTAATTCTAGTGCCAGCACAGACAAAACTGTCAACGTAGTTCATGGCGGCGATGTGATTTACTTGGACAGCTGTCGATTGTGAGTTTGTTGAGAGAAGGAAAAGCTCCGTGTTGGTGGGGCTCAGTTGAGCTTACAAGTTGGTGGGGCTCAAAGGGCAGTGTCAGCATAGGCAATCCCGAAATCCATAAGACTTGTATGCAAACACGTTGGGAGGAAAATTGACATTTGATGTAACGAGCATTTGATAGGCCTACAAATTGATTATAGCTACAGGTATTTAAGGCCAGCCTTCCTTAAGAAATATAACTTGGCAGCAAAATCTTTTTCCCTTTTTACGTTTTTCGGTAAAGCCTTTGTAGTTTTCTCAAAAACCAATTTTGCTCTGGACGTTTTTTCAGTACCGCACTTGCATTTTTCCAACCCCCTCAAAAAATAGATATTTTACAAGGATGTTTTTTTTTAACGTCACCCCCCAAATCCCGTAAAATCCCTGCAAAATCTGAAGGTTGACATAAAACATACAAGAGTGGTTTGATCACCGCCACTCCAAAAAAACGTTAGTTAATGGCAGTGATATACCTTACGTACAGTAATCACAAAACTAACTCAGGAGCTTCATTCAAATATGATTTGAACTTGTTGAACGTTGGTGTTAGCCTTAAAAATGATGCAACATCATCCACCTTCTCATGCCTTGCAGACCTGCAGCTTCATCACTCAGCCCTCGCTTACCTTTGACTTTTTGTTTGCCGGTTTCAATGGCAGCACATAGAGCGGAAAGGTACCGGCCTCGCTGCGTTTGCACCAGTTTGTCCTGAACAAAAGAAAAGCCGAAGCTGTTAGTGATAAGAAAGCTATCCTAATGTCTGGGGGGAGATGAGCTACAGTTGCAGCCACTTGTGTGATGATCGTTAAGAAAATAGGTCTCACGTGAATGGACTTCAGGGGCAAGGAAAGCAGCTAATTTGAATACATGAGAAACATCAAGCAGATCCACTCCCACCTCTTAAATCCAGCAGCTTCGTAGAAGGCAATCGCGTTTGGGTTGAAGTCAGCAACGTTTAGCCAAGCCAATCGAGCACTGTGGTGTTTATAATAAAGCGGATGAATCTCAGTCGACGTAAGCTAACGAGTTGTTAATTTGAAAGTAGAGAGGAAGGGGTAATTGGTGCAGTTGTTCAACGTTGGTAGTTGAAACATCAAGAACGGCTGGATTTTGGCATCCAGCCACCTGTTCAATGCTTTGTGCCAAGAGGATTGGCCGCATAAAAACAAAAGCTTGTAATGAGTTTCCAAACCCGAAGATGGTTTGCTGGCTTGAGGACAACACGGGCACAAACGTTACTCAATGGTGTGCTAGCTTACTCATTACCTCTCTCGACAGGAGCAGGTACTAGATCATCCCTCCTTATCCCCACTGACTCCCTTTCTTTTGTGGTGGAGGAGCTTTACGGTGCTTGATACCTGAGTGGCTTTTTGTTCTGGGCATATACGGGGAATGAATTCACTGCACACGTCATGCTTTTTAAGATCCAGAGGCATGCCCAGCTGTCTGACGCCCTTTGGTCCTAAGCAAAAGAGCAATAAGCGTGTGCAGTGATGACAGCCCAAGCATGGATTCTGGCACAGGCGCCCCCGGTCTCATTGCGCCCACAAGTATATCAAAATGCTCATGGAACCTACTAAGCACCAAAATCGTTTCCAAAATACACTGTTCAGTACCATGTCTGGACAATACACACCCTGCTAGTTGTCCGACTTGCTTCACATAATCCAAAAGCTGGTTGCCAATGCCTTGCCGCCGGTACTCGTAATCCACACCTGCATGCAAGTTCAAGCATTTTACACGGTCTGGTCAGACTTGTACTGAGCATGGTGCTTTCAACTGAAAGCTCTAGCGAAAAAGGTTGCCTACGGTTCCTGGGTTGCGTGATTCGTTCTTAAGGTCAAACCATGCTTCTTGTACAAACTTCCTGAGACATATCAACAGCTTTCTTCTCGTTCTCCTTGATGCTTTCTCTTCGCGCTTCTTCAACACAAACGTTCTCTTTTTCTATACACTTTATTCTAGCTTCTTTTTCTGGTGTCTTGTTCAGTCTGGCCTCTTTCTCTTCTTGAAGCTGGCTTTTTTATGCTATAGCTCAACTGCCCTCGCTGGCGGATATAGCTGTGTAACCCTTACCCTTAAGGTCAAAATGCGGATCTTAAAAGTAGCAGGAGTTATAAACTGAACAGCCCTGTACAATACATAGACGCAGTCATGGCCAACCCAGTAACTTCAATGCTGGAATCTATGGAGCCCAAGGATGTAAGTTGCAATGCCCTGACAGTCGTGGAGCCTTTCCCCTCAAGCTCCAGCACACACTCTAGATTACGCTGTCAACCCTGTTCATTTAATCGGCACGCCCTAGTCCATAATTATTAGCTTCTCTCGTCAATTTGGAAATGTTCATTCGACCGACACGCCCTTACCCAGACTATAAGCACCACTTGTGACATTAAAATTAATTGCATTCCACCACAACCTAACATGGGTAGGTTGGCCAGGACCATCCATTCATGGCTTTTCCGTGCCGGTGGTGTTTACACTATCTGCGTTTTTTTCCCTTTCTTATTCTACATGGCTTTAGCTAAGACCATATACATATAACGTACATACAGTGACCATATACATAAAGTGACCATGTACATACAGTGACCGTATACATACAGTGATCATGTACATACAGTGACCATTTACATAAGTGACCGTGTACATACAGTGTGGGTATAGTATGCACAATGTGTGAATAGTGTGCACAGAGTATGTACAGTGTGTGTTCAGTTTGTACATTGACGGTGTACATACAGTGACGGTGTACATACTGTGACCATGTACATATAACGTACACACATGTGTACATACAGTGTGTGCATTTCAGCAGGACATCTCCAAGCCTGTACTTTACAATCATGTACATGAATGACTCTCACGAACTATAAACTACGACTCACTCACTGTGGCTCTCACAAACTATAAATGAATTTATGACTATCACGAACTGTAAACGAAACTATGACTCTCACGAACTATAAATGAAACTAAGACTCTCACGAACTATAAATGAAACTATGACTCTCACGAACTATAAACGAAACTATGACTCTCACGAACTATAAATGAAACTATGACTCTCACGAACCAGAAATGAAACTATGACTCATAATATATAAATGAAACTATGACTCTCACGGACTATAAATGAAACAGCAGACTTAATTGCTTGGAGGTTTCCTTGCTTGCCAAATCATCACCATGTATACACACAATAACCTGCGTGTACCCCTTAAGCTCAAGTTCGATTGAAAGATCAGAACTCCATATCTGTACGGAAGCTCAGGCTTGCTTGTCAAGCGTACTCCAGCATGTGTGGAAGCTCAGACTCACCTAACAAGCGAATCTCCAGCACTGTGTCCTCCATGCTGCAGTTGACGTGCTGCAGAAACTCCTGGGCGTGTCAGAAACAGAGAATCAGTAGAATTTGGGGAAATGAAAACAGGATCGTGCCCTCTGTGCTGAGATTGACGTGCTGCAGAAACTCCTGGGCGTGTCAGGAACAGGGAATTAGTAATTGTCCTCCCTAGAATTTGGGGAAACGATAACAGGATCGTGCCCTCTGCTGCAATTGATGTGCGGCCAAATCTCTTGGGCGTGTCAGAAAAAGAGGATCGAAATTGTCCTGGCTAGAGTTATTAGGAGCTTATGTTGGGATCGTGCCCTTTATGCTGCTGATTGTGGGCTTGTAGGAACTTTTGGGCGTGTCAGAAAGAAAAAGAGGCCAGTTCAGTCACTGCCGCGTGGATTAAAAAAAACGCAGGGGCGGTTTCAACCTTACATATACATAAACGACTACGACAATATAGTTTAGGTTTTCTGCTAAATTTGCTGTAGTACGCTATATGCGTGTGCCACCCACAAAAAGGTAAGTAAGATAGGCTAGAACAGTATGCATATGGTCAGGACCATACAATTTTAAGATTTCCCTGCTAAGCACACACACACCATACACACACACCTGTGTACACGGTCATGGTAAACCCCAAGTATGTGCTGATGTAGAATGCACCACCGTATGGACGCAGAGAGACTCACACCACTTGGTTACCTGGGTGTCAGTGAGGGCTTCTGGTGCAGACGCGGTTGCTGTTGCTGTTGCTGTCGCTGCAGGTGACGTGGGTGGTGGTGGTGTAGCTGCCGCTGCTTTAGGCGCAACTGGCGAAGAACACGATAGAGCTTCAGCTGCTGCTGCTGCTGCTGCTGCTGCTGCTGCTGCTGCTCCTGCTTCCGGAGATATTGATGGAGATGATGAGGGAGCTGCTGCCGCTGCTTCGGGTGCTGGTGGTGAAGGCGCTGCTGCTGGCAAAGATGTCGGTGGTGTTTCAAATGTTGCTGATGATGTGAGTGAGGGCTTGTCCTGCTCAAAAAATTCCTGCATGGCATTTGGCGCGTTCGCAACTTTGAAGTGTGGCGCACTGCAAGCGAGACACACAACGCACGGCACGGCTCCTGAAAAGCAAGGGCCATCTTTCTGATAGTTCTATCGGCAAGCAGAGTACACCTGTTCATGTAAATCTGAATCAAAAGGTGCGGCAAAGAACAGCCCACGCGCCCATGCGGCATTGTTAGCCAAAGGAGATCCCTTTGCAAGCAATGGCCGATCTTTGACAGACACACCCACCCTAGAATTTTGCAGGCTGGCTACCTCAGCAATCAAGAAAGCTACGGGCAGCCCATTGGTGTCAAAGGCACCAATGCCTATGGAACTGCACTCACAAAATATGTGAGGATCGAAGAAGCATCGGTTTTGTTTGATGAGGTTGAGGAGGATGCAAGAAAGCAGAATAACAAAAGAAAGCAAGGGGTGCCGCAAGTGAACAATAAATCTAGCAGTGCAACAGAGTGAGTTTTGCTGCCAAAGGGAAAGTAGTGCATATATAAACAGCCAAGCACTGCCAAGAAAACGAGCAGGTACGTCGTTTATCAGAGAGCATAGAGCAGGAAGAACTTACTGCTTATAGCTGGTGCACCCAGGAATCCCAGACTTACTACTCACTGACTCACTTAATTTGCTGCAGCTCCTCCCACGTGAAATCCATGTCACGCTCTAAGACCCCGTAAGACAGGAACCTTTCTTTGATAACGTCCACGTGCTCCCTACTACTGAGGGGCTTGTAGTCAAGCATAGAGGCCTCTAACAGCTTACTCAGCACCTCGTCTGCCCTCTCTTTTGAGAGGCCCTGTGTGAACGGGCGTGTGTGTGAATGTGTGTGTGTGTGTATATATATGCGTGCAGATGTGTGTACGTGCGTGTGTATGCGTGCGCGTGTGTGTGTATGTGTGTGTGTGTGTGTGTGTGTGTGTGTGTGTGTGTGTGTGTGTGTGTGTGTGTGTGTGCGTGTGTGTGTGTGTGTGTGTGTGTGTGTGTGTGTGTGTGTGTGTGTGTTTTTGTGTGTGTGTGTGTATTTGTGTGTATACATGTGTTGCAGATGTGTGTACGTGCGTGTGTATGCGTGTGGGTGAGCGCACATATGTGCGTGCATGTGAGTGCGTTAGTGTGTAGGTGTGTTGCTCTATTTTGTGTGTTCGTGTTACAAACCAACCACCTTCAGCAGAGCTTGGATGTCAGTAGGGAGCTGGATGTCTTGGCGATCCGAAGCCATTTTAGGACGAGTTAGTTCAGATGACTCAGTATTTTAATAAATAAAGATGCAAATGGCTAGTTCTTTAGATTAATAAATAGACAAGATCGAAGAACTAAATAAGGCAGGGGCGATGCCCGACGCTCAGAGGGCAACGTCCACTGTGTTTGTGATTATCATTTGGTATGCCACGAACATCCTGGTGCTGCTGGGCAACAAATTTCTACTGTCGAACACCGGCTTCAGGCAGCCGGTGCGTGTCCACACTTCGAATCGGGAAGCGTGTTGTTCACGCTTTTCATGTTTCCTACACGCAGCCAACGACGTATCGCCCCAATAAACCGGCTCCACAAAAACTCCCCCGCAACAGGTGTTCTTGACACTGTGCCACATGACAGCCTGCATGTTCCTGGGCATCGTCATCTCTGCATCAGGGTGGATTCCAGTAAAGCCGTTGAAGAGCAGGATGCAGCTGGCCAAGGTCTCCATTCTGGCAGTCATCTTCTGCTCCACCATCGTGCTGGGCAATGCTTCCCTCAAGTGAGTCTTTGCTCCTTCCAGTGTGTGGGGGCTTCAAGATTTGAGTGTCTTGGCACGCGTTCGACAGCTGAGTGCTAGCGCAACTCGCACACAGAAGCAGACGGCAGTGTGCAAGCACGCCCTTTTCTTGTGGGTTTTTGATCATGAGGTTGTTTTGCAAATGCGGTGTTGCAATGTGGGTTGTAATTAGATGCCCGTTTACTCCTGGCTGAATGTATCCTTAACAGGTACTTGCATGTGTCCTTCACACAAGCCATCGGAGCGACTACACCCTTCTTTACGGCTTTGCTGGCCTACTTCTTCCAGGTCAGTGGTACACGCCCCCGTAAGCAAGCAAGTTGGTCAACATACAACTGTCAAGAACAGCTGGTACCTCTCTCTTCGTTCAGAAACCCTAACTTCCTAGATTCCTGCTCGACACCTAGATCAGGCATCTAATTGGATGCGCATGGCTGTTTGTAGGTGTTCACGCAAATGCCATTATTAGGCCTTTGTGTACAGCACATGTTCTCATGGTGGGAAGGCTTCGTCATCTAGACGCTGTACACACAGGCTCAAATAGAAGGTCAACGGGGACTTGTAAAACAAGGCCCTTGGTGAAGGGAGCCGCAGGCGTAAACCGTAAAAGTGCACCACATTCATGAACGCACACGTGCAGGATTTCCTGCTCACGGTTCCGTGCTTGCACCGCATAATTGTGTGTATGATAAATTAAACGTATGAGCCTGGCCAGTTCTGCTTGAGTTTATTGGGCCCCCTTGGCCACAACATCGTTGGTGGCAAGCTATAAGTGGGCGTCCTCAGACAGCCTCGCCATGACGCGCAAGTTGTATGTTGCAGCGTGCCCCACAGTTACACAAACGTTGCCGATGCAGCATGTTATGCAGCGTACACACACTCACATACATACACGCACACGTACGCACACGCACACATACATACACAGGGTGCACGGGAGAATGCAACGACGTATATGGCCTTAATTCCAGTAGTAGTGGGCGTCATCATAGCTAGCGGGGGAGAGCCTAACTTTCATGTGCTGGGCTTTACGCTCGCGATGCTAGCTGTTGCAGGTAACAAAACATGTGCGCATACCTGCACATGCACTCTTTAACGCATATACGCATACGCACAAACGCACGCACACGGGCACGTCAACACACGCACTCACTCACGCACACACACACGCACACACACACACACACAAACACACACACACACACCATCTTTTAAATGCATGCATGTTTACTCGCCTACACACGAATGATGTGACATGCAGTTGTCCTGGGTTTCCTGCATGTCCACCTTTCTTTTGTGCTGCTACGTGTTCTGCTTGCTGTGTTTGTGTTGCTATACACACGATTAATAGATAAGAGCGCGCATGACGCACTTGACATGCATATTAAGGATGCATTGTCTTCTGATGCTGCATGGTTTGTGTTGCTATACACACGATCAATAGATAAAGAGCGAGTACGACGCGTACGACATGCATATCAAGGATCAAGGATGCATTGTCTTCTGATGCTGCATGGTTTGTGTTGCTATACACACGATCAATAGATAAAGAGCGCGTACGACGCGTACGACATGCATATCAAGGGTGCATTGTTGTCTGATGCTGCATGATTTGTGTTGCTACGCACACAATAAATAAATAAAGAGTGCGCACGACGCGTACGTCATGCTTATCAAGGGTGCATTGTTGTCTGATGCTGCATGATTTGTGTTGCTACGCACACAATCAATAAATAAAAAGCACGCACGACGCGTACGTCATGCATATCAAGGATCAAGGATGCATTGTCTTCTGATGCTGCATGGTTTGTGTTGCTATACACACGATCAATAGATAAAGAGCGCGTACGACGCGTACGACA
>Ga0307966_1002965_pt1 | contig 12804 bp, 6 predicted proteins | sample OrgLakmetagen646_FD_203141 | JGI IMG/M metagenome (GOLD analysis project Ga0307966, IMG submission 203141) | Saline water microbial communities from Organic Lake, Antarctica - #646 | ecosystem: Environmental > Aquatic > Non-marine Saline and Alkaline > Saline | place: Antarctica: Organic Lake... | reverse complement strand
ATTATTTTCTATTTCGTTCACATCGAACTCCAAATTATTATTAGTTACGCGCGCAATGTAATGAGTTCTAGCGTAGACGGATTCAGAAAAATAGGTGTTAAATTCGACCTCACCTTGAGCATTAAAGGACCGTTTCAGTAACTCTTGAGTTTCTTTTCTTAGTTGGGTGTTATAGCGCTCTCTTGGCACATAAACCATACACGAGAAAAACCGCCCGAAGGTATCACGACGCACAAACAATTTAGACATACCACGCTCTTGCATCTGAAAGATTCCGAGAATGATTTGGGCTAGCTCTTCGTCAGAGGTTTGTAAAAGTTCATCACGAGGGTAAGTCTCTACGATATTAACAAAGGCTTTATAAGCATGAGTGCCAATTTCAAAGCCTGAGAGTTTACACATACGGTCAATTTTTTCTCTTAACATTGGCAATTCAGCAGCACTACTATTGTAAAACGCGGCAGAGTAAAGACCTAAGAAGCGATGCTCCGCGCACACCATTCCCTTGTCATCAAACTCTTTAATACCGATATAATCCATGTATGCAGGACGGTGCACACGTGAATGCGTATTTGTTTTGGTTAGCATCAGTGGATTACTGGACAACGCTTCGTCACGAGCACTCGCGGGCATCTGCGAAAGCAAACGCTCCTTATCACTTATTGAGTTTTTCATTAAGCCGAGACTACTATCGTTATCAGAAATCCATCTATGGTCGCCTTCAACAGGCTTTACAGAGTAGTAGCGGTAGCCCATCAACGTGAAATTATGGTCATTTAACCACTTTAGAAAAGTCTTACCTTGCGCAATGACATCTTTTGATGCTTTGCTTTTCGATTGGTCAAAGCCTTTACTGATGTTAGCTAGCTTTTCTCGCATTGGCTGCCAATCAGAAACCGATAATGAAACTTCGCTGACGACCGAATGTAATTCCTCAGTCAGTTTTTTAATATCGCTTGCTCGCGATTGACGGTCTACTTCGATAAAAAATACAGTTTCTGAACAATGTGCTTGTTCACGGGAGTCAGGTCGAACGAATGACGTAACTGCATTGTCATCATCGCGCATAAAGTGCATCGGTGTATGTAAAATTAAATGTGAGGTGATATGCAGACGATTGATAGCCATCCGCATCGAATCGACCAAAAATGGCATATCGTCAACTATAATTTGGATTATGGTGCGTGACGACTGCCAACCATGTTTTGCTATGTCTGGATTAAACACGCGAATAAGAGGCTCAGCTTGACGCTTTTCCTGCAATTGACGCCATAGACTCAGAGCAGCACCGTACAAATCACTGTCACTACGGCCGTTTAAATCGTTGAATGACATATTTTTAAACAATAAGCGAGCAAACTCTTGAAGCTGAGCTGTTTCGCTTGCGTCTACTTTTTCTTTTATCAAAGAAAAAACCTTTTCTAAAAGTACAGAATGTTGGTGATGAGTGATCGTCATATGCAATCTCGATGTTGTGCCGTGTGCGTTAAAGTAAAAGATAGCGTGCTTATAGTCGCTTTACCAGAAACTAGGCGTATTTGTTGTTAACGGTATTTTCCTAAAAAAATTAATAGTTTACTAGTAATTATTAACGGATATTTTACATCTTGAATAAGCATTTGCCTTTTGTGCATAAAAAAAGGAGTCAAAAGACTCCTTTAAATAACTTAAATACGTGCATGCTCAGAGCCATGCGCAAAGTGCCTAAAAAATACTCTCAAGGCACTATTCAGCATAGACGAATAAGTATGAACAATTATTTTTGCGTGCGCTTATACCAAAACAGTCTGGCAAGCGCAGGAAGCACTATAATTGCACCTAACATGTTCACAACAAACATAAATGTCAGCAAAATACCCATATCCATTTGGAATTTAAGTGATGAGAACACCCAAGTACTCACACCAATCGCTAATGTGATACCTGTGAACAACACGGCACTCCCCCGCTCTTGCAATGCGGCATAATAAGCTGCTTGAACAGAATCCCCCTCTCTAAGGCGTGTATTCATGGTTGATAGAATATAAATTCCATAGTCAACCCCAATACCGACACCTAGGGCAATAACTGGCAGTGTGGATACCGTTAGGCCAATTTCGAGAAAAGTCATTAACGCTTGTGCAAGGATAGAAACAACAAACAAGGGAACAACCACTGCCATAGTAGCTCTTAAAGACCTAAAGCTCAGTAAGCACAATATTATCACTGCACCAAACACGTAATAAAGCATAGGGTCTTGTGATGACTCTACCGCTTCATTAGTTGCTGCCATTACACCCACTGGACCGGTCGCAAGGTTAAACGTCAAGCCAGAACTTTCATAACCTTGGCGTATTTCTTTAACCGCATCCACCACGGTATTAATTGTCTCAGCTTTATGATCTTCCATGAACAAAATAACTGGCATCGCAGAGCAATCAGCATTAAGCAAGCCTGACGAGGTGGGCACTCTTGAAACCGACTGCACCATCGTGGCTTGGTTTCTGGGCAACACCTGCCATTTTGGGTTACCTTCGTTGTATCCAGCATTAACTTGCTTTGCAATCGAAGATAGGGAAATAGCCGACTGAACACCCTCTACGTTTTGCATACGCCATTGAAAATCATCAATAGCAGACATTAGCTCGAAGTCGGTACAGGCCGAACCTGGACCTTCAACAATCACTGATATGTAATCTACTGTAATTTCAAACTTGTCGGTTATTAAGAAAGTGTCTTGATTGTATCGAGAGTCTTCATGCAATGCCGGTGCGCCAGCATGTAAATCACCAATTTTAAGCGCTTGTGATTGGTTCAAACCCCATGCGAATAATAACGCTGTAATAACGACGATAATTGCTGCCGGCTTGCCTGATGCACAATGAGAAACGGCTTTCCACATTGCTGAATCTTCGCTCTTTGCCTGATATCGCGCTTTATTTTTATCGGTAAGTTTAACGTAAGACATTAATATTGGGAGCAGTAACAAGTTGGTTAATATAATCACAGCAACACCCATACTAGCGGTAATCGCTAGCTCTCGGATAATACCTATATCAATCACCAGCAAGGTCATAAAGCCAACTGTGTCAGACAACAATGCAATACCACCGGGGATTAGCAGCGTTCTAAATGCATGCTGAGAGGCTACTTTAACATCAAGGCCCTGTGCTGCTTGTTTTCCAACCGCGTTAATCATCTGTACGCCATGACTAACACCTATGGCAAATACCAAAAACGGCACCAATATTGACATTGGATCCATCCCAAAGCCGAATACGGTTAGCAAACCCAACTGCCATATAACTGCGATAAATGAGCAGGCCAATGGTAAGATTGTTAGCATGATTGAGCGACAGAAGAAGAACACCATGATAGCTGTGATCGCAATAGCAATAGCAAAAAACATCACTACATCTTTAGCACCGTTTGCGACATCTCCAATCATCTTAGAGAAGCCAATAATATGAACACTGATTCGCTCAGTCTCATATTGGCCACGTAATTTGCTCTCAAGCTCATCAGCAATAGCAAGGGTATCGAGAACTTCACCGGTCTCTGGATTAATTTCCAACAATTGAGCTGTAATCATTGCACAACTAAAATCATTGGAGACTTGGCGACCCACAATGCCCGCTTTGTCGATGTTTTTACGCACTAACTCAAGTGCAGCAGGATTAGATGAATCAAAATCGGCTGGAATTACCGGACCACCAGAAAAGCCACCTTCTACAATTTCAGTGAATCGTGTTGATGGAGAAAAAAGCGATACAACTAAAGACCGGTTTACTCCGTTAATGAAAAACACTTCGTCATGAATATCTTTAAATGTGTCAAAGAAAGACTGATTAAAAATCTCCGTCTCGGTGTCACATACAGAGACTAATATGTTATTTGCACCACCAAAGTTTTCTTTATGCTTTATATATGTCTGCATATACTCGTGGTTTAGGGGTATATTTTTTGTAAAGCCAGCATCTAACTTAAGCTGCGAGGCTTGATACATCAAAAACACAGTAATTGCCGCAAAGATTGATATTAAAATCCCGCGGTTTCTAAAAACGCCCTTCTCTAAGGAATCAATGAGCCCGTTCATATTATTTAACCAACTTTATTGATTGCAGCCCATTAGCACTAACTGCTGTGAGGGTCTCATTTTGCATAAATGCGCCAGTAATAGCTGATGATATGTCAGTTTCTATTTGTGTAAGCGATGCATGGATACTGCAATTCTCGTCGTTAGGCACTTTTACATTTTCACTATTAAGTAATGCCTTGTCGACCGACAACACCACGCCATTGTTACCGAGCACCAGAAGCAGATCATTCACATTAACAATAGCGTTAAGCGACGTCGTTGCGCAGCTAGCTAATGCTATAGACTCTTGCTCGTCATTTAATACGAACATATTACCTCGCAGACCAACGGCTAGCAAAGAGCCGGTATCAAGCTCCAAAGTGTCAAAGAACGAGCCAAAATAGTCGAGCTCAAAACGTTTCCACGACTTACCCTTGTCCTGACTCTTCGCAACTAAGCCAGCCTCACCAGCGATATAAAGATTTCCGCCTTTTTGGCTCAATCGATTAAAGTGAGGAAAAATAAAGTTAAGCTCTTCGTTATAAAAGTCTTCGTCGTCTTTAATACTGTCTAGGTAGTCAATATCATCGGGCGACAATAAAGATACATGTTGTTCTGCTGTCCAGGTTTGACCGGCATCGCTGCTGCGGAAAAATAAACCATATCCGCCCACTGCGAGGACTTCTGACTCATTCACAAACAACACATCTAAAAATGGCCTATCTAGCTCTATATCGCTGAACACTACGTTCCAGCTTTCTCCACTGTCGGTGCTACGCAAAATTGTCGCATCATGACCCACTGCAATATAAGTACTCCCTATACCGTCTACAGCAGTAAGTGTCACTGTTGTAGGTACTTGAGCTTGAGAAAGAGTTTGAGCATCGCCTACTAGAATATGTCCGCGCTCACCCACCACGACGGTTATATTTGATTGAGTAACGTCTAGTAACATAGATTCTTTAACTAAAGGCGCCTGATAGGATTGTTCAGACTGCGCCGATGCAGTAAGGAATAAAAAACATAGAGGAAGGACAAATTTAATAATCACACGTATCCCATTTATTAGTTGAAAAAAAAACGGTTGGCAATGCCAACCGTTTGTTATTAACGCTTGCCTGCGCGCCTCAGAGCTTGAGGTGTAAAATCGGTATCACTCGGACGTACCGTAAAGTCATACATATCTTCTTCATTATCTAAACCAATCGCTAGATAACGACGCGAATTCAAGTCATGATATACGTCTAACGTAGACCAATGAGTTAAGATATCGTAATAGTTTACACCATAAGCGATAGCAACACGATATAACTCACCACGATTATCATACATATCTGCAACCTGAATTTGCCAGCTATCTTCATCTATGTAAAACGTTCGTTTCTGGTATACGTGTCTGAACTCATCTTTTAATGTTGCTTCGACAACCCACACGCGATGTTTTTCGAAACGGGTTAAGTCAGGATTCACATGTCCAGGCTGAAGAATATCGTCATAAGATGCTTGGTCGCTGTGCAATGCATAGTTGTTATAAGCAACATACATTTCCTGCTTGCCTTTCAACTCCCAATCATAACGATTAGGTGAGCCATTAAACATATCAAAATCATCAGTGGTTCGAAGACCGTCAGCAGCTGTTCCAGGGGCATCATAGGCAATATTTGGCGCACGACGAACTCGTCTCTGTCCAGTATTGTAGGTCCATGCCTGACGCGGTTCTTTAATTTGGTCAACCGTTTCGTGAACAAGCAGCGCTGTACCGGCTAAACGGGCTGGACTTGTAACCGACTGTTTAAATTTAAACAGAATGTTATCTTCTACCAGCTTTTCTGGAGTCATACCAGGTTCAGCATATTTAATCATGAGGGTTTCATCAAAACCAATAACGTTGAAGGCACCGCTCGCAGTAACCGCAGCTTGACCACCATAACGCTGGACCGCTACACCACGGTAGCGCAAGGTATGGTTCCAAATGGCCTCTACGCCGTCATTTGGAATTGGAAAAGGAATACCAATTGCAGCACCCGTTAAACCGTTTCCACCTTCAAGTAGCTCTGCTCTAGTAGCGTTAGCTTTAGTTGCGTCATATACTTCCTGAGGATTAGATGCTGTTCTACGTGTTTGGTAAACCGGCATTCTATAAGTATCAGGGTAAGCTTCGAATAAAGCTTGTTGGCCAACACTCAAGAATTCTGCATATTCCTTATAATTTGCGCCCGTAATTGTATAAAGGGGCTTATCATCCGGAAATGGGTCTGTATGAAAACTGCCCGGAACGAATCCCGCGGGCGGAGTTGTAATTCCACCCGTCCATGCCGGAATACTACCGTCAGCATTGCCAGCTTTCTCTGCACCTAAGGGAGTTAAATCTGCGCCCAGTCTTGCAGCCTCAGCTTCAGATACTTTCGCCATAACGGAATGACTGCTGATAGCTATAGCTATACCTGCAGCAACTACACCAAGTTTTTTTATCATTTTAACGTCCTTAAATTGCATATTTAATATTAAATGAAGCGAAGTCTCTATCACTAAGCGCGTTAGTTGTACCAATGCCGCCCCAGAAAGAACTATACGAAGCAGTAAACGACCACTTGCTCAAATAATCAAAGGTTAACGCAATGTTTGCAGACTTACGATCCTCTGTGAAAAGGAACAATGGGTCTGGCGTTGTGCCGTCTACATCATGCGAAAATGTTGCTCTAGCACGCAAATTAATACCTGCATATACGTTGTTAAAATCTGCCACCGCTAATACTCGATATCCCCAAGCGCTAGATGTTGAAAATGGATTGGTCTCAGGCCCATCGGAAAGACCAGTATGTAGACCTTCTCTGCGGTTATTAGTTCCTGGAAGTGGCTCCAACGAGGGTGTTCTTGATGTGCCTGGCGCATTTAAACGAATCACTTCAGGGTCTGGGAAATCGACTATCTCAACATAACCCGCCTCACCTAGCACTATTAAGTTATCTGTTCCTAACATTGGGCCAAATACATGTGATGCCGTGGCTTGAACCTGCCAAGTATCAGACAGTAGGAAACCATCTGCAGTCTCGCCTGGCCCAACACCGCGACCAATATTATTCATTTGAGATATGCCCGCTAAATCTGGACGCAAACCTGCATTGGCAAGTTGCTCTGGCATAGCGGTGTAGAGTAACTCAACATCGTCAATTTGAAGCGGCTCATCTACACGATACGCAAATTCACCCGCTAATGCGGTTGTACCAACGTTTGTGTTAAAGCTTACCCCATACAATTTTATATCTTCAGGATATGCAAATCGTGACTCAGTAAAGGCGCCTAGTGAAGTCAGATTGTTGCGATCAATTTCTGTTGTGGCAATTGTATTTAAGTCTTGTGCAATGCTTTGCGCTCTAAAGTCAGACGTTTTACCTGATACTAGAGGACGCTGAGAATGGTAGTTTATATGATAAAAACCAAATTCAGTCTCGTTTAGATCCTGAGCAAACCATGCGACTTTCACACCGTACTGCCCGTCATCACTGGCTTCGTCTTGTGCTGAATTGCTAGGTGCTCTAACGGCTACTTTAGTTGGATACGCAAGATATAATTGCCCAGCTGTTTCTGGTGAAATTGCTCCAGCGCGTAACGCATCACCAATTCCGTTAAGTTGAGTGATAAGAGTATCAGCATCAATATCTGGATTACCTGTAAACCCAAGCTGGATATTATTAAACGAACCACCCTCACCTGCAAAGTCATTGGTTGCAAAATAACTGCCAGACACTGGCAATAAAGACCGCTCGTACTCGTATTGATAGTAAGCTTCTAGGCTGACGGTGTCTGTTAAACCGATAGAACCAAATATCATGCCTACTGGAATGAATACTTCTCTTAGCTCTGCACCAGGGGCAAGTGCACGAGTCACATCAACAGGGTTTGTTGTATTAATGCCATGTTGAATAAAGGTACTTTCACCCCAAGAAACCACTTGGTCACCAATACGAATACTGACTGGTTTGTCGCCTAAGTAAAAATCACCATAAAAGAAATAATCAAGCATACGTGCGTCACGGCATAATTCATCACGCGCTTCGTCATCGCGGCATGGATCTACAGTGGTACCAGTAATTGGGTTTTGCCAGTCTCGGTCGCCGTCCATAAGTTCGAAGTCATAAAAGTAGAATCCACGTGCGAAAAAACCAACATTGCCGTAATTTAAATCTAATTCATGAAGACCAACAAATTGAGTAGAAAAAGCTTCACCTGGGTCAAAACTTAAATTACCCAGATCTCCGTTGGTACTATAAGCACCATTTCCAAGCGCCCACACATCAGCACTTGGATATATAACATTGGTAGCTGCGTTGTAGCCGGTCCAATCAAACTGAGGTAAGTTGCTGTTGCCGATGAGGCTCAAGTCTCTATCTTCAGTACGAATACTTGTCGCAAGGCTGAAATTTGAGTCAAAGGTGACATCAAGTTTGCCGAAACTCCAATTTGCTGCTGTTGCTTGGTGCGAAGCTGCAGCCAATACAGCAATAACTCCGATTGCTATTGTTGACTTCTTATATGCACTAGGCTTATTTGTCATGCTATTACCTTCTCCAATACAACCGTAATCAAAAATAATTACGATCAGTTTAGACACAAACGTTCAATTAACAAAATGATTACATCATTTTACATCATTCGCAAGAACTAATCGTACCAGTTCGGTGCGAATGCTATATTTTAGGACTATTTGATCGCCATACGCACATATAATAACCAATTCACTCATCACGCTTAAGCGATTTAATTTTATTATTATCGTCAGTTGTTAATTCAAAACGACCGTGAATTCCCGAAGGGAGTAAAAATTGACGCAAATTCTCTTTTGGGAGACGCAAGGTTTTTCCTAAATGAGTACGCACAACAACATAACGTATTTGGTCCAAATACATGTCCTGACATTCTGCATAGCTCATTCTAATCTCAAATAAATATCGCGGCATACTCGTCTTTAACCATGAGTTATCTGTTCGCCTATCTTGTTTGCAAGCGAGTACTCATAGTTTACTCAATGTTTTGGATAGTTTCTCAAATAAGTCGCGACTTAAGCCTTTACTATTGAACAAGCGAGTAAGTTGCACTTTAATTAACGCTTGCTGAGGTTCGCAGTATCGCTGCAGTTGCAACATCGGCGTCACCAAACGAGCGGCTACTTGCGGGTTAAGTTTATCCAGCTCCATCAAATAATCAGCTAAATAACGATAACCACTGCCATCAAGAGCATGAAAGCCTTGTGTGTTATAAAATGCAAAACTCCCCACTACCGCCCTTACTTTATTGGGATTCTTTATTGAAAACGTACTATGCGCTTTTAATAAATCCAATCTGGATAGTATATCCTTGCGTGGAGCGGTTGCGTGCAGCGCAAACCACTTGTCCATTACAACTGAGTCGTGTCCGTACTCTTCCTCAAATAATTGCATTAAGCGATCAAATTCATCCAGATTGTCTGATTGTTGAGCCGCTTTCAATGCCGATAATTTATCGCTCATATTATCGCTGTTACTATAGACATCGGTAAATGACACATTGTTGTCGGATATTGCCTGACTAGAATTTGCCAGAGCTATAATGCGTAAACACACTGCCTTAAGACTGCGAGCATTTACTTGTTTTTGCTCATATTCATAATTTACTTTAGGAAAGCTTGCTATCATTTTATTTGCAAACATATAGCTAACATTCGCCAATATTTTATTAACGCTATCTCTCGCTCCATTAAGGCGCAGCGGGTATAGGTCTTGATAGCTGACGCAAAGTGTCTCGAAGCTAGGTAATGTTAATATTTGCGCGAGCACATCCATTGGTAAAGCTGACTGCTCCAAGTAACTTATCAATGAATTAAACAACTCAACACACAGGACGTCAGCGCTCTCGTTATTTTGGTAGAAATGTTCAATCATCATCGCATACAGCATCTGACTGGCATCCCATTTTGCATAATGACTGCCAGCATGGCTAACAATATGAAGCAGCTCACTCGCTTCATAGTTATAGTGCACCTTGACTGGAGCTGAGAAATTACTCAAAAACACTGGGGTATAGACCTCGTCTTTGTGACCTAAGGAGCCCGGTAACATCAAGGTATGCTCAGGTTTATCTAGCACAAAAGTACCGCCGAGCGCTTCATCAAAGAAAACTTCCTCGCCATTGCTACGCAGCAAAGAAATATTTAACGGGATAAACATTGTCTGTTTGCTGTCTTGATCTGCAGTAGCAGGTGTCTGTTGAGTAAGGCACAGTTGTGATTGTTGAGGTCCACCTATCTTTTTTGCTGAAATTTCCGGCGTACCTGATTGCGAGTACCACAAGCGAAAATGCGTCAAGTCGATATCATTAGCATCTTGCATTGCTTGGACAAAATCGTCACAGGTTACTGCCTGACCATCATGTCGCTTAAAGTATAAGTCCATCCCTCTTCGAAAGCCTTCAGCGCTTAATAAAGTATGCAACATACGTATTACTTCTGCGCCCTTATCGTAAACCGTGACAGTATAAAAATTATTCATTTCCATCACTTCATCAGGACGTATAGGGTGGCTCATAGGTCCAGCATCTTCTGCAAATTGATGCTCCCTCATCACTTTTACCTGACTAATGCGTGTTCCGAGCTCACTGCTCATATCAGCCGAGAACTTCTGGTCTCTAAATACCGTTAAGCCTTCTTTTAAACTCAGCTGAAACCAATCTCTACAGGTGACTCTATTCCCTGTCCAGTTGTGAAAGTACTCGTGAGCAATAATAGATTCAATATTAAAATAGTCATCGTCAGTTGCGGTGCTGGGCTCAGCGAGCACAAACTTAGAATTAAACACATTCAGGCCTTTATTTTCCATTGCGCCCATATTGAAAAAATCCACCGCAACAATCATATAGATATCAAGGTCGTAAGCTAAGCCGAAGGTATCCTCATCCCATTTCATTGCTCGTTTAAGTGACGCCATTGCATGATCAGACTGATGTAAACGACCGGGATCGACATACACTTGAAGAGATACTTCTCGACCCTCAGAAGTAATATATTTATCTTCTAAACAATCAAAATGTCCAGCTACCAAGGCAAACAAATAGCACGGTTTATAGTGCGGATCATGCCATATTACTTTGCGACGACCGTCGTCCAAGCGCGAGTCTTCTATTTTGTTACCATTGCTAAGTAAATAGCTTAAATCATCGTTATCACTAATAATTGTTACGGTATAAACCGAAAGAACATCTGGCCGGTCCATAAAATATGTGATTTTTCGAAAGCCTTCAGCTTCACATTGAGTGCAATATGCACCACTGACGTAATATAAACCTTCTAATGACGAATTTGCTTCTGGTGAAATAGTGTTTTCAATTTCTATAATGCTTTTGTCATCGAGTAGTGTTATAGCAATGCCTTGATCTAGCATTCGATAATCGCTGCCTTCTACCGCCAAACGTCCGTCAATGTGCAGACTTTGTAAGTTAAGCCCTTCGCCATCAAGCTCTAAATCTTGCATTGCCATTGCACATCGAGTAACAACGAGTTTACTTTTTACCAGTGTATTACTTGGTGCTAACTCAAAACACAAGTCAACAGTATCAATGGTAAAAGATGGCGGCGTATAGTCTTCTCTGCGTTTTGCTTGAATAGCGCTAGACATAAGTAATCCTGATAGTTAAAGAGTAAACATTGACTGATTTTAAAATAAACGAGTGATATGTGCTAACTGGCTCATTACGGTGTTTATCACTTACCAATTATATAACAAACAAAAAGCGCGCTATTAACGCACTTTTATAAGCTTTTTATGGATATGTGTGAACAGATTTAATTATTACGTGCGCACTTCAACTTTCGGTGGTTCTAATCGTAAGATTTTTATACCCATATAGGCATAAATAATCGCCAATATCGGGTTGATTAAGTTAAAGAATGCATAAAAGATATAACTAAAAGGATGTACGCCTAAAACACTGTGCATGTAGGCCCCACATGTATTCCATGGAATCAGTGGCGAGGTGATAGTGCCACCATCCTCTAAGCTGCGTGATAGATTGAGCTGGTGAAGGTTACGTTTCTCAAACTCTTCTTTGTACATGCGACCCGGCATAACAATACTCATGTATTGGTCCGCAGTTACAATATTTGTTCCCAAGCTCGTTAGAATAGTTCTAAGTACCATGTCACCGGCACTAGTAGCACCTTTCAATGCCAGAGAAACAACAGCTGCTAGTAGTCCCACTCGCTCTAATACTGCACCAAAGGACATTGCACAAATGATTAACCAGATGGTGTTAAGCATGCTCGACATTCCGCCGCGTGACAACAATGAATTTAAATTTTCGTCTGGTGTAGAGAAGCTGACACCATCAAACATTGCAGTCCAAACCACCATTAAACTTGTAACAAAATCAGAAAACTCAGTTTCTAACATGCTCGAAACTAAATCGGCTTGAAACAGTAAGGCCCAAACACCACCAATCGCTGCACCGATGGAAACAGCAGGAAAAGCAGGCATTTTACGTATTGCCAGCGTAAGTAACACTACAAGTGGAAAAAGGTTATACCAAGCAATATGAAACTCTTGCTGCAACAATAATTGCATTTCTGGGATACGTGAACTAGCGCTCACAGTATTTTCTTGAAGTCCTAACAGAGCAAACAAAATCAATGCAATACAGAAACTTGGAATAGTAGTCCACATCATATATTTGATATGTTCAAATAAATTTGTTCCAGCAATCGCAGGAGCAAGATTGGT
>Ga0307966_1002963_pt1 | contig 12809 bp, 1 predicted proteins | sample OrgLakmetagen646_FD_203141 | JGI IMG/M metagenome (GOLD analysis project Ga0307966, IMG submission 203141) | Saline water microbial communities from Organic Lake, Antarctica - #646 | ecosystem: Environmental > Aquatic > Non-marine Saline and Alkaline > Saline | place: Antarctica: Organic Lake... | reverse complement strand
CCCCAAAACCCCAAAACCCCAAAACCCCAAAACCCCGGCAGTTAGTTGTATGTTGAAATACTAGATTTCTGAGTAGATGAATAAAAGTAATTCAGATTAGTATCTGAGTGCCAGGAATACAGCAACTCCTGCTCTAATCCACTTATTCTCTTTCTGATCAGTTGGAATTTCCAGGAACAACACGAAGTTAGTTGAGTGTCCTGTTGTTGAAAGAGTTCCCTGTCTTGACAGTACTTTGTAAACCGGACAGTTGTATATTCCCTCTTCCTTTATCACTTTGTTTGCTATTGGCATGAAATGGATGCATGGAAGATCAGTGTAAAGCATCTTTGGAAGTGATTCGGCAAGCATGTGGTTTTCATAGTCCCATCTACACCCTTCAATGTACATTCCATAGATATAGCAACCATCTTCTGGTTTATCTGTAAGGTCTTTATAAGTCACTGTGTCCATATAGTTGAATGCAAAATCGAGTTGATCAACAGCGATAACATGCTTTCTTGCATAATTCTGAAGAGTACCTGTGAAGAAAGCTTGTGGGAAGAAGAATCCACTTATCCAGAACACACTTGGAGTACCACCTTCAATCCATTTGGTCAAGAACTCAATACGGTCATTCATGTCAGTCACCCATGAACCTAGAGGCTTGAGTGACAAGAATCCGAATTCAGACCACATGTGTGGAACTTGATTGTTAAACAAGGAGTCGCCCATCTTCTCAAGATCTTCACTCATGACTACTTCTCCAACGATAGCTTTCTGGATATTGATCAGAGACTCATGCATAATTGCAAGCATTTTGTTGTATCTCACACACTCCTGGAAAAGCACGGTGTTCATTGATTCAGTGTACTCAGTTGGATACTGGTTTCCTACCATCTCGAGGTCGAAGCAAGGAGGAGTACGCTTTTGAATTCCCTCTGATAGCTCTTGGATGATTTCCTCTCTTGTTTTCCCTGCACCTGCAGAAGCTCTTGGCTGGATAGTAAGAATCGTTTCAAGAATATTCCTGGTTTCCATCTGTGCTGTAGTGATCTCAGCATTTTCGTGCAATCCGAATACCTCTGGATTTGGCTTCAATGGTAAACTCTTGATGTAGTCTTGGTAGTCTTCTATATCTCCATTGGGTGGAACGAAGTATTTTCCTGACTCAGAGAATCTATAATTGTCATCTAAAATGTCGGGTTTAATGTAGACCTCGAGAATAGTATTGATGAGTCTTTCATCTTTGTCATCAGTGACTCTTCCACCATAGTTAATAACAGCACCTAAGAAATGCAATACTTTGAATGGGATGTCCTCGTACTCGTCTAAGAAGATCTTCAACTGCTTGAGATTGGCACTCAAGTCTTCATTTGTGAACTCATAAGCAATATTCCAACCGATTGGACCGAATTTTCTTCTGTCTTGGACAATAGCATGGAAGAAGCAGTAAGCGAAGAGTAACTTTTTATAAGCTTCAGGTTTTGTAGTTCCTTCATTGAGTTCTCTCTCATCAAATGCAGCATAACTTCTTAACAAATTGGACCTAAGACCTTTTGGAGGTTCGAGTGTCATCTTTACTGAGTTTTGGAGTACAGACACTGGAAAATCTTTATTTGGCATACTTGTCAACCACATTCTGAAATCTCTGTGATTTGAGTCATCTAAGTTTTCGACTATGATTTCTAGCTTAGGCATGAAAGAAGTGGCAAGATGGCAGTTCATCAGCAAAACCCATCCACCTCTTGAAGCTGCTTCCTCGATCAACTTCTCTGCTTTCTTATCTTGACCCTTTCCGAGTGAGATTGATGCTTGTTTGCTCATCATGTTTTGTTCGTTGGCGAATCTTAAGTAATCCGATACTGGATCTGAACCTGCTGAAAGGACGAAGATCAGTGGAGATGTAACAGATGAATCCTTGAAACTCTTTGCCAGATCGAATGTTGGTGGGATAATGAACTCTTCTCCGATTTTTTCAACGATGAAGTTTGAAATTGCTTCAGAAATCTTATCTGCTCTGATTGCTTTAAGGACTATCATCTTTTGGAATGAGTCTAACTTATTGTCCCATTCTCCTGGAAGTGCTTCAACTTCAGGATCTTTAGAATCAAATATTCTCTTGAATTGAGCATGCTCCTTCATGAAATACTCGAGGAATCCCTTATAATTTTCGAGGTCTCTTGTGCCATAGATTTGCTTATAGACTTCAGCCCATTCAAGTTCTCCAAGCCAACTTGTTGGATTTGCAGGCACATCACAGTCTCCAGTGGGTCCAGCCAGGTAGTACCTCCACTCAAGGGGATCGATCTTGTTGTCTCCAAACAGAATCTTGATTGTTAGCAAGAATGAGAATTGGATCTTGTGTCTCTCGAACAGCGATCTGCAAATATTTTCGTACAAAATTTGGGTGAAGAAATCATTCAAGATCTTGCTTCTTTCCTCCACTCCCTCTGCTTTTGGTGATGAATCAATGGCAGTTCCGAATAGATGAGAGAACCACTGGAGGGAATATTGGTACATTGGATCAATGTATGCTAAGTCAATGATACAGAAGAATAAAAGCGAAGCTCTAAAAGCAACAATTCTGTAACTTTCTCTGATCATATCAATCTCTTTCTCAGTTTCTTCTGACTCAATAAGTCTTTGGTTAATGTCATCTGATGTCTGCTTTGAATCAGCCAAAATATTGATGAGTTCATCATCTTCCAGAATTGCGGAGATCTCACTGTTCTTTGTCAATCCTTGTAAAATCTTATCTTCAATTTCTCTGAGTGTTTTGGCTGCTTGTGCATTTTGTTGCACGATCATATCTTTACGTTTCTGTAAGTCCGGCATTTCTTGTAAGACGAATTGATTCAACATTTGCTCTTCTAACCCGAATGGAGTAATGGCGAAATTTAGTAGAGTCACTTTAACTGATGTTTCTGGTGAATAATGAGGATTTGGAATAGTAGTAGTCATGAAGAATCTGAAGTTATCATCATAAGCAATGACTTTATCACCTAGTTTCAGAGTCCATCCACCTCCTGATTTAGTTTTCTGTTGAAGTAAAATCGGTTCAAGTGCAGGATCAAGTTCTTGTCCAACATTTTCAATCATAACCCACTTTCCAGTCTGAATTCCAAGTTCGAGGTTTCTCAAAAGATTAGGATTACTAGTCTTCATTACATCGAGTCCAACTTCGCACTCTTCTGCTCCTAATTTCTTGACAAATTTGTTTGCCTGATTCTGAGGATCAATCATTAAAGACCACCTTCTACTCTTAAACATGATGATGGCATTTTCAATAGAAAGATTATCGTTTGGCAATCCAGATGCTGTCCATAACTTTGTTTTTACTTTATCTTCAAGAAGTCCCATCATTGTTATCCCCTTTTCACATGGGATTTTGCGTTCATCAATACGTATTCTCCATAATTCTTCAAGTTCAGATCTGTACTTGGAAGTAAATGGCCCAGCATAAGCGACCATACCTGCTGCAATGAGGCAGTTTCCAACAAGTAGCCCGTACTCAGCCTCATATTGTTTGACAGTGTTGGTCCATCGAATCTTTTCACCTTGTAGACCACTAATGAGTTTACCTGCTCTCTCAAGTTTCTTGTTACACTCATCAATTTCTTTGGTGAGGGCATCTTCCTGGTTGATCTTCTCTCTGAACATTCTCTCAAGTTCTTCAATCCTCTCATCAACTTCTTTGAGTTGTTGTCTCTTCTCAGCCAAATCAGCAGATACAATAGCGAGTTGTTCTTTCATCTCTGCAACCTTAGCTCTCTTTGGGTTTACGATCTTCAAGAGCTGGTGATAACTGATCATTGCACTGACCCACTTATGAATAGCGACCAAAGCACCTGATGCACTCTTTACCTTTTCCAATGTGAAATCTGGGCTTTCTAAAATTGTGTTTGCTCTCTTTACAATCGCTTCAGGAATATTATCTTTGTCGTAGTTAATCATTTTCTCACGGAAATTTTTTGGGTTGTTTAGTAAATTCGATTTAGCACAATCGAAGAATCCTGCAATATCATTTGCAGCGCGTTTGGGTAGATTCTTCTTTGGCTTCAGACCCATCATCACACATGAAAGTTCCATACCTATGACAACAGTACCTGTTGGATTATTGAAACTTCCCAAAATATACAAATCTTCGACTTTCAGTTCTTTTAACACTCTTGTAGCTTCTTCAAGTAATGGAGCAGCCTTCGATAGTTCAGATTCAGCTGCATCCTTAAGAGCATTTGCTTCAGATTCCTGTTCAGTAGCTTTAGCCTCCTTCTCAGCAACAATTGCTCTTTCTTCATCTGCTTCAGCCTTGTCACTAGCCAACTGTTCTTTTGTCTCTGCAACTTCTGCCTTTGTCTTTTCAAGCTCTGGCTGCTTTTTATCAAGCATGTCTTTCAATTTATCAATTTCTACAGAAGCATCGGCCAGTACTTTAAGACCTTTATTCAGTCTTTCTTTGAGGAAAGTGATTTCCTTCTGCTTGTTAAAGAACACACTTCTGTACACATTGAGTAGTTCTAAGTAAGATGTTGGAGTGACGTAATTATATCTTCTGAGTTCATCCAAAAACTGATCACTCTTCATCTCAACAGTCTGATGCATGTAGACGAATACTTCAACACAATCCCCGAGCATGTTGTCAAGGTTAATATCTGACTCTTCCATGTCACCAGTTGCAACTTCTCTTAAGGCTTCTTCTGGCCACTCTGTAAACCAATCGAGAGTACAACAATTTACTAATGATGGGAACATTCTAATTCGGTTTCTAAAAACTTCTCCAAGTGGACTCATGGCAATGACCATATGGACGTTACTTCTGACTCTATTCACATAGGAGCTGAATCTATTCATTGTTGTTGGTGCAATTCCTCTGCTTAGGCATTCTTTCTCTCCAACCTCCATGATTAATTCGAAGTCTTCTTTCTTGTATAGATTTGGAACATCTGCTGAGTTGAGAACACCATTGATATCTTCAAGCATCTGCTCATTGATGATCTGAGTATCGCAGAATAAGAAGGTGGTTGGCTTATTCTCAGCACCACATTGTAGCAGTACCTTCTTAATATCTTCTCTCCAATTTTGCATGTTGTATCCCTTGACAACTTCAATCTGGAACATCTTATAATTACAAATGAAAGAAGCAAGTCTAGATAAACTCTGTCTTCCTGAACCACCGACTCCCAAGCAGAATGCATTTCCAAGTGGTTGTCTGATACATCTACTAATTCTCGCAACATGATCACAAGCGTCCAAGAACATGACTAATCTCATCTTATTTTTGACTCCATCATTGTAGTTTTCAAGATACTCTCTGATCTTTTCTTGGAATTGTGGTAAATTGATAATTTGTTCATAACTTCTAGGCTCAACGTCTAGTCCATGCATGAAGTCTCCAAATACAATTCTTGGAGTGTTGAATATTTCTGATTTTTCAGCTTCAAAGTACTCCTCTGCTCCTTTGAAGAGCTCATCATCAAGCCAGTCTCTGTCAGTTTGGTCGATCAATCTATCTCCAAAAACTCTCTTATTTTCATGTACCCAAAGTCTAATAAGCTCAATCTTGGCAGCTACAGCCTGGTTGTTGACTGAGCAGATACCTTGGAAGATCTTTGAAATATCTCTCAAGTTGAAAGTGTAGTGACTCTTACGTGGAATTGGCTTCAATGGCCCAGTCAGAATACTATTGTAAACCTTCAACTGTACTTCTACCAGACTCTCAACGTTTTTCTTGATGTCTTCACTGAAGTTTGCCAAGAATGCTTGAACAATAGCCAAGAAAATTCCATGAATAGTATTTTGTTCGAGGTCAGTGTAAGTGATAATATTGAAATGTCTCTGTAATCTTTGGGTAATCGGACTTCTACCTCCTCCTGGTGGACCCATTGAGCATGTGTACATGATATCAACCACATTCATAAATGGTTTCTCTTTACTCTTCCTATCATACCATCCTTTGTGGTCAAGCCATTGTCTGAGTAATTCGAGTGGTGGCTGAGCTCCATATTCTTCCTTCTTAGGCATGTTCAAGTCATCAATGAAGATAACAAACTTATTTCCTGCTGGTGGCCCATAGACACCCTTTCTTCTTTTCTGGAACTTGTCATCGAGATAATCTTGGGTCTGATTTGCACTTGTCTGAGCTGAAAATGTCATTGCTAGGAACTGGATCTCTTCTGGGACCTCGGAAGACAATAATTGTGAAATATTAACTGTTTTACCAACTCCTGTTGGTCCTGGAGTGAGAACATGTTGGTTGTTCATGATCAAGTGTTTCATTAGATATTTCATTCTAACTGAGTCATCTGTCGGCACAACAATCTCTGTGTAGTTCATCTTTGTATCACAGTTATAATTAGGAATTGTATCTAACCATGGTACCCATTCTTTGTTCTTAATATTGTAGCACCAGTCATACACTGTCTTCTCTTTAGGGAAATTAATTTTGTTCTCAGAAAACTTGTTTCTCAAAAATGCATCCATTCTCTTTCTTCCATCTGAGTTGGTGGTGCATCCTATAGACCAAACCAATGCATAGGCGGTGAGTTCCTTAATCATGGACTCTAGATCTTCAATTTCGCTTTCGTCAACAATCTTGATTTCTGTATCAAGGTACTTTTTGAAGTAGGAATTTAATATTCTGAAGGATGACTGACAAAGATTATTATCAACTGTCGTCACTGGCTCAATACAGTTTTTCCTTAAATAGTAACAAGCATCATCCATAATACTATCAAAAATTTTATTCAGAGTCTCCATGATATTTTTATTTTCCTGAATTTTTGGTGGAAGTGATTGCAACCAAGACTTGATTAGTGGATTTAAAGTTAAGGCTTCTGGCTCCATATAAACCATTCCACATCTTGAGACAGTAGCTGGTGATGCAACTGCTAGATCTTCTACTTCAAACATCATAGTCATTCTTTCAGATAAAGCAATAATCTGTCCACTGTTTAAGCATAATTTCTTGTTGTCATCAAGCACAGTATTCATACTCTCAATCCACAAGGCATCGACAGGTCCATCGAACATGATCCAGTGTTTTTCAGGGGACTGATCTTTTGCACAGTCATTGACCATCTTAGCCACAACTCCATCTACCCACTCAGTTGTCTGAGGATCAACATAACCGTAGAGTTGTCCCATGGTAATAGACTTAGGATTAATAACGTGCACATTGACTTTCTCAAAATCTTCTTCATTTTTGAGAGCACTGATTGCATCAGAAAGAACTTTGTAATTCATTGTTTTGCCGCCTCCAGTGGGTCCAACAATCATGAGTCCGTGTCTAACCTGGATGGTATCGTAAAGCTGGATAATCTTTGCCAAGAATGGTTCAACTGGCTGCAATTTGTACTTCTCACAACTTTTATTTATTGATGGAGTCAGTTTGCCATATTCTTGCTCTGGTCTCTTCACTCCTGGGAATAAATCAAGGATAATGTTCTCAAATAATGGTAAATCATCTTTCAGGAACTTTGGGACGTTGACATCTCTCAATGCTCTCAGCAAGAGTTGGTCTTCATCCATGTCTGGATGAGCTCTCTTCAGTAGACCTGCTGCATTGATTACTGATCTTACAGCTCTCATTCCATAATCGTAGTGATCTTGATAAGATAATTGTTCAGATGAAAGTTTAAATGTCGTAACCATTTTTCTCGCAAGTGGCTTACCATTCTTGAAACCGAATGAATAAAGCATGATTTCTCCAATGAGTGCATAATCAGGAACCATCATTGCCACTGGTCTGAATAATGCTTTGAGATTATCTGGTAACTCAGTTCTTCCTGCATAACCTGGATTCATTGTGATAAAAACACTGAATGTAGGCTTCATCTTGATGAGACTTTCTTCGAATTCCAATTCAGGTTCATTGTTTTCTTTTGCACCGAAAAGAATAAGTAACTGTTGTGCAATAACTGATAGTACTTCAATATTGATTCTGTTGAACTCATCGAAACATGCCCATGCTCCTGCAGAAGCAAGTCCTTTGAAGAACTTACCAACCATGATATGGTCCATTCCATCCGAACAATTAAACACGACACATTGTTTAGCCAATGCTTTAGCTAGATCTTTTGTACTTTCTGTCTTTCCTGTACCAGCTGGTCCTGCTGGGGCACCTCCAAGATTGAGTTTTAAAGCTCCCATCAGAGTCATATAACACTTATCTGTAAGTGGAGTAATAACCAATCTGAGTGTATTTCCAAGGTACTCGTAACCATATGGGAAGTTAGTCTGAATACATTTGACAAAGACGTCATCGTTCTCCCAGTAGTATCTGAGCTGCATGATCCATTCAAAAGCTCCAATATTATCGACTCCTTGCTTTTTCAAAGTATCGACTACATCTCTTGCATGCACATCAATGACGATCAATGCGTTCATAGTGATAGTTTGCATTTTACTCAGTTGTTGCCTCACTAAAGTGACAGTATCATCGAGTTGGTTGCACAGGAAGGTGTAGTATTCTTTGATTCCTTCTATTCCCTTAGCTTTGATGCTCTCTTCAACTTCTATCGTCCAATGAACTTGTGATCCATTCAAGACACACTGACCTGGGTGTGATAGCACCCACTCAATTCTCTTTCTTTCTTTGTAGTCTTCGACAGAGTTCAAGAAGGCAGCTCTGACAGAATTTATCATCATTTTTTCGACATCTCCCATCCAGTTCTCCACATTTTTATCTCTTGGGTCAACTTTCTTGACGAATCCGACGTTTTCACCTTCTGCTGAGTACATTGAGTGGATGGTGTCGTCGTCTTTGAATTCGAGGTCAGCCATGTTCTCGAATACTTTTCTCAGATGGGGTCTCACATTTCTAACTTCTTTGGTCTGAGACAAGATCTCCAATAGCTCATCGTTTGACAAGAAGTAGAATCTAGCGAAGATAGACCTCTTCCTTTCGAGGTATTCTGCAAGTCCTTTCTGTACAATTTCAAGATTTTTGTTTGCCTCTGTGAACTTCTCGAGAAGGCCTTCCTTTGAACAAGACAGTAGAATATTTGGGGTCTGATTGGTCTGATTCATGATGTGCTTCCAGGTAGAATCAACACTTTTAAATCTCTTAGTTTCTTGTGGAAGCTGCTTCATAATATCTGGGGAATCAAAAATTGGTTGCAAATACATCCATTGTCCCTGGCATTTGATCCATTCTTCAAGCGTGTCTGAAACAAGTAAAAGCTTTTCATTCCATTTGATAATGTCTTCTTCGAATGGTCCTCTGAATGGAGAAAACTGCATGGTTTGAGTAGTCACAATATGTTCATCCAACATGTTCATTGCCTCATCGAATCCAGAGATGTAGAAAGTAGGAGTGCTCTTAAATTGAGGAGTCATGAAACAAACTCCATTCCAGTCTTCTTGCATTTTCTTGAGTAAACTTTCAATAGTATATTCTCTTGATGCTTTTTCTCCTACTTCTTCACATAATGGAATATGTTTTTCTAGTCCCTTTTCTATGACAGTTGTGAAAGTGAAATTCTCAGTTGGTCTGATATCGAACCCAACTCCTTCTGAGACTTGGTCCCAATGTCTTTCGTACATTCCTTCTTTTCTGAGAGCAACAGCAAGAGGAACATATTTCCTGAATCCGTCGATTTGGTCTTTGACGGTGTTGGCAATATCGAGGATCTTTTGTTGGTCTTTCGATTTGAAGAAGTTGACTGTTCTAAGGATAACTTTGAAAGAGTTTTGCACAGTATCTTCAAGTTCTTGTGCATTCAACTGCTCCCATGGGTCTTCTAACCAGCTCTTGTGACTGTGTTCCCAATTTCTTGCAGTAGTCCACAAATTTGAATATGGCTCAAAATCTTTGCATGCTTTTCTTAGTTTGCTATAGTCTGTCATTGGCTTTCCCATGAGGGCCTCTCTTCTATTGAATTTAGTTGTTTTTTCAGTGTACTCATTGAGACGAGCATTTACACTCTGAACATCAATATATAGTTCTTCAAATTTGGACATATCGTCGTACTGAGCGAATCCACCGACAGTCTCTTCAATTCCGTCAAGCATTTCCTCAAATTCTTCTTGTTCGTGAGCCATCTCCTTCAAGAAGACCTCTTTTTGCTTATCGAGGGTGCTAGTTTGAAGCTGGATAGTTTCCATCAACTTTTTTGGAGCGGAAAATAGCTCCCACTTGGAGTCCATATCATTCATGGAGAAGTCGTACTGGTAGTCTTCAAGCATGTCATAGATGCCCATGCAATCCTGAATTTCTACTTTATTTTTTTGGATTTCGATTGGTAATGCAGCCATGTAGTCTTTGATATCAGTCAGCTCTTCAATAGTAGATGGCACCTTTCTGATCTTGGACTCCATTTCTTCGAAATGTAGAGACAGTTCAGAATTCATGTCTCTTGCTCTGTTGGCAATCTGCTTGATTTCCTTCTCAACAATAGAAGAGTGCTTTCCAACAAATAGCTTTCTGATCTCTTTACAGTTTACTTTGAAGTAGGAGACATTTACTGATTCAGGGATTTCCTGTTCGAGTCTTAGGACTTCCTTTCTGTGCTTTGCTATGTCCATCTTGATCTCATCAACAGAAGCTGGATTATCGAAGTCATTCAGACCAAGAATGTACTTTTCAACATTGAGTTGACTCTCTGGAATAAACTTTTCAAAAGTCTTTAGGTACTCCTTAAGAGGTCCGACTGCTGACAACAAAGAATTTCTAATTTTTTGGGAAGCATTCCACAACCAGGTGTTCTCATCAGGCAGAATGTGTTTCCTTTCTGGGATCTTTGGCTCTGATAGAGGGATCAATGGTGCTTTGAGTGACTTATTACCGTGAGTGTTTTTCAAGAACAAGTGTTTCAAGAGGATTGGCTCAAGTTGTGGGATTTCTTGAAGTACTTTGATACCATCTTCAAAGATTCCCATAACAGTATTGACTACTTCTTTTGGGTCTGTAGAGTACTGTGGGATCTCATGGCCTGGTTTCAGAACCAAATCAAGTAAGAATAGTGGGTTAGGGTCCTTATCCTCATCTTCAAGAACAATGGAGTCTTCAGAAACATCGTCATCACTAAGTTCTTGATCGTGTTCACCTTCACCCTCTTTTTCTTTCTTTTCCTCTGCCTTCTTTGGGAAGATATTCTCAACAATGTTAGATGTCTTAACTTCTGTTGAGAGAGGCACGAACTTAAGAATAAAATCTTCAAATTCCTTGACACTCATTTCACAGATGGAAAGCACAGAATCCTGCATCATGAAGTTAACTGTAGTCAAGAATCTCTTGAGCTTTCCGAATTCATATGTCTCTTTGGATGTATCATGGATGTTGAACCATCCCTTGCCAATGCTGGCGAAACTGTCGTTGATGATCTTGCACAAGGTCTTGTTCACCCACTGCTCTCCTGTCGCATACTTCATCTGGGCATTTGCTGAATTTTGAATTTGTTTGAATTCCTCTAGTCTAATAGTCTTGTCCTTAGAGCAGTCGAACAATCTCTTGTTGATGATCAGATCATTGCACGAGGTTCTGATCTTCACCATGGCCTCAATGACCTCCTGTTTAATGTACAGAGAATTGAAACAAAAGTCTGAGAATTTCTTTGGGAAGTCATGAGCTGGGATTGGGATCATTGCAAAGTATGGACATTCCTTGTTGAACTTGTTTTCTACCCCTTCGGTAAGTGATGACTTGTACTCAATGTCTGAAGACTGAGTTGGGAACTTCAGATCTACATTAATCAATTCTTTTGTGTTCTCATCCTCTGGCTTCTTCTCGAAGATTGATTTATGTAATATCTCTTTGTTCATGGTCCTTGAGTAGTTCTTACTCACTTCACTCATCATGTTACTCAGATTGCCTCCGTCGAGCGAGTTCTGTCTATTAGCCATGTGTTGGATTCTATTTGTCTGTTCTGAGTCAAGCTCTTGTAGCTCATCAGTAGGCATGAAGCTCAGAATAAAGTTGTATCTAATTTGAGAGTCAGCATACATTCTATCTCTATGGGCTTTAGCCACTCTCTGTGCAAAAATTCTTGGATCTTCGGCATCAAAGAGTAGGTTCACTCTTGCCACCTCACATTTCTTGGTAGTGTTGTCCCAAGTACCTTCAAACATGTCTCTTTCTTGATCATGTTTGTATATAAGTACTCTTCTCCAGTGTCCGACCCCGTTCTCGTCTCTCCATAAACTCTGGCCTGGGATTGGCTCGAATTTTTCATCCATCTGATTTCCACACTCGATCCATTCTTCAGGAGTTCTACAGTCGTACTCGGAGTCATCAAATGGTTCAAGTGGTAGTTTGCAACTGGCAACCTGGGCACTAAGGTTTGGCACGTTGAATGGTGATGCCCAGCTCTCTGCAGCTTGCTTTGGTGGAATTGAGTAGTCCACACCGAGCTCTAACAGTAGCTCTTCAATGTTCAGGGAGGCAAATAATTTCTTCTGTCTGTCGATGATCACCTTTCTGGGTGGATGATCCTTCAAAGGAATGTATGGTTCCAATACCTTCGGGTCTACATCAGCGACGCCTTCTCTCTTCTTTGAGTAGTATCCAGTGTTAACATCTGGATTTCTAAAATAGCTCTTACCCAAAATCTTGGTCTTGGTATCCACTATCGCGCTTTGGGCATTGATTAATTTTTCTCTTCTCTTTATACCAGTGGCTCTAGGTACCTTCTGCACCAAGTTGGCCTTAATAATATTATCTTTGCTGGGTCCTGTGGTTGACCTCTTCTTAAGCTCTTCGTTGTCCTCAGTCACCAGAATTTCAGAATAAACTCCTCTCTGCTTCGGTAGCATATTTGAATTTTATTTAATTCTATAATAAATTCTATTCTTTGAAATAAAAGGGGTTTTGGGGTTTTGGGGTTTTGGGG
>Ga0307966_1002961_pt1 | contig 12819 bp, 16 predicted proteins | sample OrgLakmetagen646_FD_203141 | JGI IMG/M metagenome (GOLD analysis project Ga0307966, IMG submission 203141) | Saline water microbial communities from Organic Lake, Antarctica - #646 | ecosystem: Environmental > Aquatic > Non-marine Saline and Alkaline > Saline | place: Antarctica: Organic Lake... | reverse complement strand
ACAGCTCCATGGCGTTTTGGCAGCAACATCCCATACGGGTAATACTCATTAAATGAAAGAACGTCTGGTACAAATGTACCAAAAAAATCGACTTGGTTGCTGGTTTGGGCAATTTCTGTGATGTTAGCTATGCTCAGGTTTGTGATGCTGAACTCGGCTACTTCTTCTTGATAGCTGCCGTAGGTGTAAACAGTAACTTCATCTTCATAAATCCAAGCTGTTGTGTTCAAATCATCTCCAACAGCGTGCTTACTCTTAACGGCACTCGTTGCAAACGAGCGCTAGCGGGGAAATAATAAAATTTCATTTTTTGATTTTGCATATTTTTAGTCTTTTTCAGGAGTGTTTTTAAAGTCTGAAAAATTGACTTTTACTGCTTTTTACCATAACCACCAATCTCTATCTATAAGTGTTGTCCTAGATTTGGAATACTTTTAGCGCAGTTTTGAGGATTTGTAACTGCTACAAATCTAAGCTAGAAAGTTTCTGAGTGTTGCCACTGTTCTTAGCCTTGACGGCACTCGTTGCAAACGAGCGCTAGCGGGGGAGTTGAAATATTTTTAATTTTTGCACCCTGGATATTTATCCCAAACTTTGCTCTCGTCAGATTTAGAAAGCCTACAGCCACACATTAATTCGGAAAACTTTATTTCTTCATTAAATTTTGCTAAATATATATCACCAATATTCATTTTTCTTAACTCTCCTAAAGTACACATCTGCCTTTGATTATATAATTTATTTTCAAAATTAAATTCGTAGTGAACTGTACTAGTTTTACCAAAATTTATTTTAGAAACTTTTACTGTTATATAAATATGTCTTTTATCAAGATAACTTTCATTTATTTGACGTCTCACAATAATAAATATTGCGTACAAAAAAACTAAAACTATAAAAAGTCTAAAAAATAATTTTTTTCTACCTATTTCACTCATCCTCAATATTATTGTCACTACTAGCATCAGTAGCAGTATTACTTCCTTTCTTCTCTTTAAGCTTTTCGTTAACAGAAGTCTCAGTTACTGATATAACAGTACCATAAATAGCATCAAATATCTTTTTAGCCTTTGGATCTATATGCTTAGGATTTATTAATGATTCATTTTTAATTTCAATACCTTTTGCAATTAAACTTGTCGCTAAATCAATAACGACTTCTTTTTCATCTTTATTGATTCCAATTAATTTAACATCTCCTGAAATAATATTTAAATCAACAAACCCTCCAACAACTTCTCCTGCTCCATTTATTAATATTCCATCGAACATTACGTCTGCAAGGTCAATGTCACCAGTCATTGCCATTTGAGAACCAGCACTAATAATCATTTTTGTAGCTATAACTTCTCCACTTGCAGCTGTAATAACCATTGGTGCAATTTCTATTGCAACTGTTGGTACTAATATAAAAGTTACTGGTATCGCAGCAACTACATATGTAGCAATTTTAATATCTTCTGTGGCTTTTTGAGTTCTTTTCAGAGCATCTTGACGTTTTCTCAAAATTTTTGCTACATCTTCAGGTTCTGAATCACTAGGGTTTTCAATATCAAAATAGTCAAAACCAAAATAACTTTTCACTGAATTAACCAGACTTTCATAGGGCCCAGTCCAGTGTATGGATTTCTCTTCTAAACCTTCTAGTTCAGTAAAGGCTAAAATTTTGTTTCCTGAAAAACTATAAGGTGAATAATGAGGGTATTTCTTCGTCAACGGATCCACCGCAAAAAACCTCCCAAGCCTAGGATTACGCATCCTAAACTTATAGTTTACAGAATTCCCTTCCCCTTTTACTTCATCATCTTTTTCTTGTCCTTGGAACCCATATCTATAACTATCCACAGCTCCATGGCGTTTTGGCAGCAACATCCCATACGGGTAATACTCATTAAATGAAAGAACGTCTGGTACAAATGTACCAAAAAAATCGACTTGGTTGCTGGTTTGGGCAATTTCTGTGATGTTAGTTATGTTCAGGTTTTTAATACTGAACTCGGCTACTTCTTCTTGATAGCTGCCGAAGGTGTAATCAGTAACTTCATCTACATAAATCCAAGCTGTTGTATACAAATCATCTCCAACAGCTTGCTTACTTGGTACGGCACTCGTTGCAAACGAGCGCTAGCGGGGGGTTTAAATTTCCGTCAGTATCAAAATCGTTTGTAAAGATTGGTGGGTTAGCTGCATTGTATTCGTCTTTGGTTAAGACCGTATCGTTATCATCATCCTTGTCTAGGTAGTTGTCTATATTGTCTTCGTCAAAATCGGCTCTTGCAACTGGAACAATTATTATAACTTAAACTTATTTGCCAAGAATTATTACCTAAATTACTTTTTACTTTTTTATATCTTAATTTTTTCAAATTTTGAAGATTAAATGTTGTATCAACATATTTATCATTTTTAATGATTTCTCTAATTATATCTTCTGTTATTTGAAAATTCACAAACTTGATAAGTTCTTCTTTTGAATCAGACCTTAGGACAGCATCATAAGCATATAGAGTGTCTTTGCAATAATAATAATCCTCAATTAATAATATTTCTTCATTGAGTTTAATCCTATGATTAAATAACTTCCCTAAAGAAAATTCCTTTGTGAAATAATCAATTTTTGTATAATTCTTCATAGAAGTTGAATCATGAATTACATTCTTCCAATCAAATCCAAATCCAGTTCTATTAATTAAACATTCCTCCATTAAATTTTTTCTTAAATATTGAATTTCACAAGCTGAATCTTCTTTATTTGTAACACTTAAACATGAAATTAATACAAAACAAGAAGCAAAGCTAGTTATCCTTATTATCATCATTTGTATTTTCATTATTTGTATTTTCATTTTCTGCTTTATCAAGATTTTTCCTTATTATCTTAGCTCTTCCAGCACCAAACTTTAATTCATTTAATAAATCTGTAAACTGTTTTACTATAGGAGTGTCTTTTGTAAATTCATTAAATTCGTATCCAAATGTTTCGGAATAATAATTCTGTATTTCATTTAGAAGTTCACTAGTGTCCCTATCAAACCATACTCCATTATGTAAATTATTTCTAAAATTTCCAGCTAATTTGGAACCTAATTTTTGTCCCCATGAATTGTTTACTAAATCAACATAATTATCTATTGCTTGACTAACTTCACTTTTTTTAATTTTGCCGGTTCTTAAAGAAGGTTGGTCTCTTTCATGGATATCACCAGCAAAATCAGCTGAATACCTACTATAAAGCATAGTAATTATAGCTTGACCACCTAGATGATTGAAAGTGTTTACTAAGCCTCTATCTCCTTGGTGATTTTCTTTTAAACTTCCTTTAATATTATTTACCATTGCAGAAGCTACATAATAGAGAGCAGTCCCTGAATTATTTTTGTTTCTATAAGAAAGACTTTGTATTTTTTGCAAAGAGCCCTTATATAAAATAAGCATAGGGTACTTTTTTGCTGTTTCAAATTGTAGGTCAAAATCACCATTAGCAGCTCTTTTTAATTCTTCATCACCTATGCCATTATTCAAAGTATTACTAGCACTTCTTTCTAAATAGGTATGTGTTACAGAAACTGAAGCATCCTCAACATCTTCTCCTCTATACACAATATTGATAGATTTTTTTAATGATTCTAATGTGCCGTAATCTTTAGCAACTAAAGCTTCTAAACCATCTAAGTCTACTGCTGCAATTGGTGTATTACTTGCAAATTGATAAGGTGTTAGACTTGGATAAGACTTATACAATGGGTCAGTAGATAGAAACTTACCAACCCTAGCATCATAGATTCTAAATCCATAATCATATTGAGCCCCTTCTCCTTTAACTTCATCATCCTTCTCTTTACCGTTAAAGCCATACCTATAACTGTCCACAGCTCCATGGCGTTTTGGCAGCAACATCCCATACGGGTAATACTCATTAAATGAAAGAACGTCTGGTACAAAGGTACCAAAAAAATCGACTTGGTTGCTGGTTTGGGCAATTTCTGTGATGTTTGCTATGTTCAGGGCATAGCTTTTTATTTTTCTTATCGTGGACGGCACTCGTTGCAAACGAACGCTAGCGGGGGGTCGCAAACGAGCGCTAGCGGGTGAGTTCGACTTTTACTACTTATAACCTTCTATATGTAGATTATTAATTATATCAATTATTTGGCAATAAACTACTATATTTTCATTCTTGATATTTATAGGTCTATATATTAATATCTCATATAGATTTGTAAAATTACCTATGTATATTTTCAATGTTACATCACCATTATGATTAATAATTTCATATGCCTTATGTTTTAATTTTTTTAATCTTTCTAATGTAATACCATTAGAAATGACAGAATCCTTATCTACCTTGATTAGGTGTTTTTCGTAAGATTCAATAGCAAATTTGAAATCTTCACCTTTATTATACTCGGTTATGATAGCAAATACATCAAAGTCGTTCTCTAAAGGGATTTGTTTAGATATCATATATTCTTGAGGTGATAAAGAATCTATAAAATAATGTTTTGGCTTTAATATTTTTATATTATCAAAAATAGAAAGGGTGTCCTCTTTACTTATTTTTTCATTACATATAATATCACTCTCTTTGTTTTTAGACAAATACTGTCTGTTACAAGATGATAAAATTAAAAATATTACACTAATTGTTACAATTTTCAAAGCAATCATTTTCATTAAAATAATTTTCAATATGTTCTTCCCCAGATGTTCCTATCTCAATAATTCTTTCTAAATCTCGTAAATTATCTCTTGCCTTTTTAATCTTGTCATGGTAAACATTGTTAGGATTATAATTTCTGGTAATACTCTTATAAACATAGGCATTTGCGTTTCTTTCTGTATTCCCATATGCTCTAGCCATTAAACCGTTTCTTAAGTTTGTCAAGCCATTTGGATCTTTACCATCTTCAATAATATAATCTATGAATGCACCAAGGCCTGGTACGGCACCTGCTGTATATTTAATAGGTGCTGATGCAACTGTTTCAGCTTGTGTAACTGGGTTTCCATTTATGATTTTCCCCAAATCTGTAGCAATATCAATACCTTTAGTTATTCTATCTAAACCTTTATATATTTTACCAGCGTATTTTCCACTTTCGGTAGTTCCATTTTCTGAACTTTGTTTTAAATAATTTAAAGTTACACCGTACACATCAACTAATGGTTTGTTTTTTAATTGTAAAGTACTTTTATAAAGATTAAGACTTTTAATATTATCTAAATCACTTTCAGAATCAATCATATTAACAAATTCTGCTTCACCATTAGGTTTAATTCTATAAGAAGCAATACCATCACCCAATGGTCCTTTAGTATTTTCTGAATCTCCAAACACTTCTTGATAAGTTTTGATATGTATTACAGGAAAGTCTTTATCTCTAACATCGGTTATAGTAATAAATTCTTCAAGCCCTTCTAATTCTCTTGCAAAAATAACTTTATTACCAGAAAAACTATAAGGAGAATAATGAGGGTATTTCTTAGTCAACGGATCCACCGCAAAAAACCTTCCAAGCCTAGGATCGTGCATTCTAAACTTATAGTTTACAGAATTCCCTTCCCCTTTAATCTCATCATCTTTTTCTTGTCCTTGGAAGCCATACCTATAACTATCCACAGCTCCATGGCGTTTTGGCAGCAACATCCCATACGGGTAATACTCATTAAATGAAAGAACGTCTGGCACAAATGTACCAAAAAAATCGACTTGGTTGCTGGTTTGGGTTTCTGTAAATTTTAAAAAAATATTCCAGATGTCATGGGCAAGATGCTCGGATTATATTGGGGTTAGCTGGAGATTCACAAAGATTTAATAATGGCGGTTCCATCTACCCGACCATAATTAAAGTCTACAATACAATAATCAACTCTATTAGAAAAGTGTTTGCTTAAAATCACTTCACTAAACCCAACGCTATATTCATTAATTTTGAGATAATTATTTTTTAAAAGTAGGCTTTCTTCTAATTTCTTTTCTGTTTTTGAGAGGCTGACCTTTCTACTCGTAGTGAGTAAGAACTTTGATTCTAAACACATTTCTTCCCAAAAACTATTTCCATAGTCCAAAACAGGCCTACAATCTTTGTCTATAAAATATCTAAAGATACTAGAATGAGCTTTAACCATTGAAAAATCATCAAAATCAATTTTATCTGTTATATAAAAATATGATTTTATATTATTTTTATTTGATCCTGAAATTAAATCTACTCTTAGTAAATATTCAGTTTTTTCACTCTCAATCCTACTCTTACAACTTACTAAAGGATATAACAGTAAAGTGATTCCAATTAATTTGAAAAATATTGCGGAATTAAATTTCATAACTATTCTTTTTTCTAATCCTGAGTGGTATCAGGAATACTTTCTAAAAATAAATCTACATTATCCTGTGTAACCGTTTGTCTTTTACCATCTCTTGTTATTGAAAGTGTATAAGAATCCTGATTGCCAGTTCTTACGGAGTTCGCTTTTGGAATATAATTATATTTATAATAGGTAAGAATCCCACCTATCTCATTATGCAATTTAGCACTATTTGCAGAGCTTTTAACGTTTTCATTTGGATGATATCTTAAAAAGAAATGAGCCACCTCATGATTAATCGTATTTGATTCATCTCCTCTAACAGCGTATTCATCATTAACTCGCACTGTAAACAGACCATCGTATACACCTAATTCACTACCTTCTAAAACATTAGACAACTCTCCTGTGTCCGGATTGAAAGAAGGCAATTCGGACAACTTTGTTTTTTCCAAGATAAAACCTTTAAATCCAGTTTTTGGTTGTCCATTTAATGTTCCTGTAACTAAAGATTTTTCAAAATCTGCTTTATATTCTCTAGTGAAAGTATCTGCTGTGCCTTTATCATCAACTAAAAAAGTTTTGACATTAAATACCCAATATATATCATGTCCATCCTTATCCTTAAATTTCCCGTTAATATAATCTTCAGAGAAAGCTTTTTGAACTCTTTCTGCTATTTTTTCATCTTTTGATTCTTTTTTAGAATAATAATGATTGCTATTATTATCACGTGATATAGCTACGTAAACATCAGCTTCAATTACTCTTCTGATTTTTTGCTCACCATTTATTACTATCGTTTTTAAATAGGTTTGTTCCTCAAGTCCTTCAAGTTCATTCAAAAATACAGGTGAGGTAGAAGCAAATTGGTAAGGCGTCAGCTCCGGATATTGAGGAACTAAAGGATCCTCTGCAAAAAATCTTCCAATACGTGGATCATACATTCTAAATTTGTAATTCAAGCTATTCCCTTCCCCTTTAATCTCGTCGTCTTTTTCTTGTCCCTGGAAGCCATACCTATAACTATCCACAGCTCCATGGCGTTTTGGCAGCAACATCCCATACGGGTAATACTCATTAAATGAAAGAACGTCTGGTACAAATGTACCAAAAAAATCGACTTGGTTGCTGGTTTGGGCAATTTCTGTGATGTTTGCTATGCTCAGGTTTGTGATGCTGAACTCGGCTACTTCTTCTTGATAGCTGCCGTAGGTGTATAGAAAGATGGTAAGATTGCCACTTGTTGTTGTTGTAATTTGTTGTGCAATGGTCTTGGTGTCATAGACTACTTCTCTGTATAGCTCGTTTCCAGATTGTAATATCCTAAAGAGTAATCTTCCTTGGAAATTGTTTTTGTTTGCTTACTCGGTTCGGCACATATTGCAAATTCGCGCTATCGGGTTATCGGTATGCGATTTTTTATCGATTTTTATAACACTATCAAAAATTATAACCTAAATTCAATCTTACAAAAGCTGGAAAAAACCCTGAATTTCCTTCTGCGTCAAATACAAATAAAGGCCCTGCATCAAGTAAAAAATGAATGCGATTATAACTGCGTTGAAAACCCCATGACAGAACGAACATAAAATTAAAATCACTTTGGCGCTTCAAATTACCAACTAGAGGAGGCCCCGTAATTAACGAACGTACGTTTACAAAATTTGCAGAATTGAAAGCAGTAGATTTTCCTTTCTTATTCCGCTTCTCTAGATTATAAAAGAACTTTTGCTCAACCCCTATAAAAGGTTCAAACGAATAATTCCAACCCGAAGGCCCATCATCTCTAACCGTATTCATACCATTTACACTTCCCATATAAGTAATACCAGTAGCAAGGTTTAAGCTGGAAAATTTTCCTGTCTTAAGTTCCAAACCTACACCAGGGCTTAATAAATTAACTCTAAATATTTTATCTTCTAATAAACTAGGTGTTTCAATAATAGCGTTTTGAGCCAAAGCTGCAAAGCTGAAAGTTAATATCATTAATAATAATACACGCTTATAAACTATTTCCATAAAAATAAAATTTTTTAATAAAAGTAGAGAACAGCAGTTTATTAAACTACTGTTCTATGTACTTTATATACGTATTAATTCTGTTTCAACTGTCACCTCATTGTCTATGAATTCGAGAAGGATCCTATTATCACTTAAAAACTCTACATTAATTAAAGTTCCTTCATCACTTCCAGGCAGAGCACTTAGGTATGTATTAGGCGATTCTACAATCCAAAATGTTTCAAATACACTATAATTACAATCTTCATTTCCATTTAAGCTTGCCAAATTGTAAATTAATTCAGAATTTGGAGAATATATAATCTCATTATCTAATAAACAGTTGTCATCATCCAAAGGTAAAGCTGTTCCATTTATACTTATAGCAGCATATTTCCACGTACCTAATAATTTAGATTCTAAATTAGGTTCATCGGGTGGTGAATTAGCATTATCATCATCAGATGAACACGCAAAAAATAAAAATATCAGTGAGCAAAATAAAATTGTATTTTTCATTTATTAAAGTTTACATTTATTAAACTAGGGCTAATCTTCCTTTTTAAGGATTCATCTCCAAAAACATTATCATTTTTATGATATTATCTGATTTCTTATTTGCACTTTCAACGCTATGTTTTTCAAATACATGTGCCAATAAAACCGAATCGTATTGCTCTGCTTTCGTAGTGATTTCAACTACCTATTTTGTTGGCTCTTCCAATGGCCTATTTCTGCTTTAAATTCTGTAATGGGTCTCGTTTCTCCATTTTCTATCGCTTCTAAAAAAGCTTTTGCTCGTTTTGTAAAGTTGTTATATCAGAGGAATAAAATTCGTTGGATTCCTCGTCAAAAACTCTTTTTAGTTTTGATAACAGACTTTCATTTTTGGATTGCAATAGCAAATACATTAATTCTAATTTTGTAGCTTCGATGTTCATATTATCCACTTTATCGTAACAAATATAATTTAATGATTTAAGCTTAGCAAACCTGTTTGTTGAAAAGGATAAAATTCACCTTTTCTCACTCTTGACCCCTTGTCTAATACTTTATGTTCAACGTTTTTTTTTATAAAAAACTGCACAAAAACTGAGTGGCTTTATTTTGCTTTTAAATCTTAAAGTGTAAATATAATATAGCAAACAGTACGAGTAAAATGCCTGTCTGCCGACAAAGGCAGGCTCGTGCTAAGGTTGGGGAAAAAGATATAATAGACGGCACGAGCAAGATGCCTATCTGCCGACAAAGGCAGGCTCGCGCTAGCGGGGTAATTCTAGATTGTTTGTTACTTGAAATAACAAGTTATTACTCTACAAATCTTACTTCTTTAACAGATATTATGGATGATGGCATAGAATCATACTTCTGCGGAAGAACCTTCTGTTTATAGTTAAAATCATGAATTATTCCCTTGATTTTTAGCTTCTGATTTACTTTTACTCGTGATGCTATATTTTCAAAATCAACGAAGTCAGCTTCATTTATACTTGCAAATAAAACTCCATTATTACCTTCTTTAAATTTGAGTACAATACTCTCAGAAGTTAAATTGATGTTGTCGATTTCAACGACAATAAAATCATCCATTATTGTTTCTTCAACTTGATTGCAGGACAATAAGCTGGAAAAAATCACGAATACTACAATAATCTTATTCTGGATTAAAATCTTCATATTTGGTTTTTTTTCAAAATTAATTAAGACACTTAAACTGATAAACGACAACTCCCATTAAATTAAATAGATTTCGGCTTCATCTTACAAATTGTAAACAGTTTTATCTACTCCTGTTTCTTGCTCAACAATACAGATGAATTATGATTCGCTATTAGAATGTTTCATAAAATGAGTGCGATAATACTGAGCTGATAACGTTATAAAAACAATCAAAGTAACTACAAACCCACGTATGTTTTTATACTCAAACGAACCATCAAAAATTGAAACCCAATCTATATTCAACGAAAAATAGAGTAAACCAATGAATAAAATAGAAATAAGCACCACGTACAATTTTTTATTTATTTTCATGATTCCAAAATTTAATGTGTTTTAACAAATCTACAATAAAAAATTAAATTCACAAATTCATCCTGTCTGTAATCATCATATTCGCAATGCCGTGCGTCTCTGTTATTCCTTAGGCAAAAACACCTCAGCTAGCATACAACGTGCACTTCCTCCCCCATTTATTTCTATCGTTGCTATACTTGCACTTAGGATTTCAGTATGTTTTTCAATTTCTGCAATCTGATTTTGGGCTAGGGAATCGTGAGCAGTTTTACTCATTACCAAGTAGGTTTCGTCCGAAACAGAAGATTTAACTTGTAGCATATTTCCAGCAAATTGATGCATTTGTGCTTCCGTAATGTCTATAATTTGTTTGCCGTCTTTTTTTAAGGTATTAACCACAAATTTTCGTTGTTTCTTATCGTCTATACTAGCTAGGCAAATGATGACAAAATGCTCTGCAACACACATCATCACGTTGGTGTGGTATATGGGAAGCCGCTCATTATTTAAACTCTGTCGCGCTTCAAAAATGATTGGGGTATATTCAAAATCTTCACAAAATTCTATAATTAAATCCTCTTCAGATCGTGCTGAAATAGCGCAATACGCTTTCCTGTTTTCACGGTCTAAGATTAAACTTCCTGTTCCTTCTAAAAATAATGATTCATCTTCAGCAGCAGTATAATCTACAATGGTTTCAATTTTAAACCCATTTTTTTCAACTTCAAGCAAAACTTCTTCGCGACGTTCGCGTCTTCTGTTTTTGGCAAACATAGGATACAAAGCTACTCGACCATCCTGATGAAAAGAAATCCAATTGTTAGGAAATAAGGCATCTGGAGTATCTAATTTAGGGTCGTCTTCAACCACAATTACATTGATGTTTTTGGCTTTCAGAACTTCAACAAAAGCATCAAATTCAGTTTGTGCTTTGTGATTTGTGGCTAAGTGAATTTCTTCTGTTTTACGCTGAAAATAATTGTTTACCGCTGTTTCTTCATTCATTCTAAATGAAGCTGGACGTATCATCAATAAAGTATTTGTTATTTGTTTTTTCATTTAAGCTCTAATTAAAGGTAAAGTAGAACATCTAAGCAAACCTTCCTGTTTAGCAATTTCTCTGTAGGAAACTTCTTCTACTGTAATGTAGTTTTTTCTAAGCCATGCATTTAGTCTAGTGAAGTGAGCATCAGAAATCACCACGTCTTCTGCGATGGAAAAAATATTGCTGGTCATGTCGTACATTTCTTGCTCATCAATTTCAAATAAATTTTCTTTTCCAAAAAAATCAACTAACCATTGGTATTCTGCTTCATCTAAAAATCCATTTTTATGAATAATCGCCTTGTCTTTTCCAACAGGTTGAAAACAACAATCTAAATGAAGCGCATTGGCTTTTGCATTGGTATTACTTTTCCTCAGGTTAAAAGATTTTACTTTTTTGCTTGGAAATAAATCCTGAATAGCTTCTACTGCTGCCGGATTAGTTCGTGCGGTTATATAATCTACATAGTCTTCGCCGCGATAAGTACCGATAAAAATATGATCATTATGAAGCATGACATCGCCCCCTTCTACATGGCAATTTTCTGGGAGTACAACAACTTTTTCAGGATTCATCAAATGTATCAAATACTGAACAGCCTGAATTTCTTGAATTCGGTCTGGTAAAATATTGGCTCTTATAAAACTACCATCAATTACAAAACCAATATCTCTTGTAAAAATTTGGTTGTAGTCTTTGATGATTTTTGGCCTAAAAACATCTACATCATATTTTCTTAGAATTCTTGCAACCGATTCCATTTCTTGAATCATATCTTCTTCTTTAGGATAAGCTCCTTTCTTGATAAATTCTATGGACTTGGGGTCGTAGGCTTTTTCTATTGTTGGTGCAGGACCGTTGGCATTTGCCACGCCTAAAATTACAGCTTTAAGTCGAGCAGTTTCGTTTACTATATTTAGTTTCATTTAGCAGATTTACTATTTTGCAAAAATACGGAAATAAAATCAGCTATTTTCTATTATGACATTAGGTTTAGGTGAATTTCTTGCGAAATCTGCAATTTGAGCTGCTGCGCAGACTCCCGGATAATCTACTGCATTTTCAGGTAAATCTAGTATCCATTGAAAGTGTAAATGTGGAACATAATTGCCGTTTTCATGCGGCTCTCCTAAATGACAAAAAATCGCTCCCTTTCCTATAAATTCACCTTTTTGCAAGGACAGAGAAGCTTTACTCAGGTGACCATATAAGCTATAAAACGTAAAACCCAGATGCAGATGCTTCAAAATAATCGTACCTCCATAATTTCCTTCACCTTTATTGTAATGCGCTGAATGAACAACTCCATCCAAAGGAGCTAAAATTCCTGTTCTTGATGGTGCCCAAAAATCAACTCCTAAATGAATGTTGCGTACCTGTTCACTATTGAACAATTTGGAATTGGCATACAAATTTCGCTTTTCTAAATATCCGCCATACAA
>Ga0307966_1002960_pt1 | contig 12821 bp, 2 predicted proteins | sample OrgLakmetagen646_FD_203141 | JGI IMG/M metagenome (GOLD analysis project Ga0307966, IMG submission 203141) | Saline water microbial communities from Organic Lake, Antarctica - #646 | ecosystem: Environmental > Aquatic > Non-marine Saline and Alkaline > Saline | place: Antarctica: Organic Lake... | reverse complement strand
GGCGTCGAGGTTACCTTTAATGAACTCGGTGTTGGACTTGTAGATGGGGTAGAGGGGATCGTTCTCCGGGACCGGAATCTCGACGGCACCGATTTCGATGGTGGCCTCACCGGCCGCCTGGGTAATGGTAGCCCACAAGTCTTTCAGATTGTCACGGCCCGACTCGGCTAGTTGGCGGCTGACGCTGGCACCCTTGGCACTGCGGGCGAGGGTCATGGCGACCGAATACTGTTTGGCTTCGATGGCGGTGCGGATGCCTATCGTGAGGGCGGAGGCGCCCGCATAGGCGCTACCATTATCGGTCGCGGCGGTGGCCCGCCAGAGCCCGGCCGCGTAGGGTTCAATGCCGGCAAAACCGGCCTCCTCGAAACCGTTGGCGAGGCGAGTGACCAGCGGTTCATAGCCTTGGCCCGAGGGGTAATCTTCAACCGGAGCCAGTTCGCCGAACAGTGAGAGAACATTCTGGCGTGTAGCTGTAGACCACTCCGGTAGCTCTGCCACGGGAGCAAGACCGATCACTGTCACAGGCTTGTGCGCAGCGGAGACAAGGGTCATCACGCGATTCAGTGCTTTTTCGACTTGATCCGGCTTGGACGTCTGGTCGAGCGCCAGAAGCTCGCGGCTGATGGCGGCTGGATGGAGCGGGTGGGTGGTGGGCGATACGGCTGCGTGACCAAAATACTGGCTTTGAATCGCGACGTTCCTGTAGGCGGCATCCAGCTTTTGCCAGGCCTTTGAGTCGGCCAACAGGCGCATCCGTTTGCGGTTTACCTCCTGGTCCGGGTCCACGCTGTGCAGCCACATGCCGAAAAGAGTCTCCGGAATTTCTCCCTTGGCGGCGTATTCTTCGAGAGCTTTGCCCAGTTTGGCAATCAGCTCAGCGGCGGCCTCCTGAGTCGGTTTTTGGTGATAGCGTTGGTGGTTATTCTGAACCTCGGCTTGCCAGGGCATGCGGCCGCTCTTGCCGAAAGTTATTTGGTCGAGCGCGCGCTGCAGCAGCCAGGTGCGCTCATCGTCAAGGTCCTCAATCAGACGGTCCAGCATGGCGACCGTATCGGCATCCGGTGATTGCTTGAAGAGGTCGCCCCAGAGGGCAAGTGCGCCGGGGATCCTAGGCGCAGCCTGGCTGAGGTCGTTGAGCAGGCTCTCGAAGGCCTGCAGTCGCTGCTGGCTGTTAGCCTTGTTGGCCACCTGATTGGCCAGCTTCTGATAGCTGGCACCAAAATCCTTATATTTCTTAAGAGGTGCCCCTTGTTCACCCGCGCGTTCAAAAGCCGGGTTGTTCCAGATCTGTTTCGCGATTTCCTCGATATCCTTGAAACGCCAGGCTTCCGATTGCACGGCCGCATCCACGGCGTCCGGATAGTTCCTTTTACCGCTGGCGATGAGCCTGACCAGGGCGGCCTCAATATGAGGATTTCGGGCAAGATGTGGTGCGGCCTGTTGGGCCTCCTCTAGGGTTATCCCGCTGTCGATGAGCGGCACCTTCGGCGCTTCCAAGGAGTTAAAGATCTCCGGGAGGCGGGCCGCCAGAGCAAGCAATTCACCGCTGGAGAACATGAAATCACCGATCCGGCGATCACGGGCGTTGTCCACCTGGTGGCTTAGGAAACTATTGACCTGTGCCGGTTTCATCCCAGCAAGAGCCCAGAGGAGAGGCGCGGCCTTTTCGGCGCGGCGGATCGCTATAAACTTGCGGAAGGTTGGGGTGTCGCCGTGATTGAAATTCATCCAGCCCTTGGCGACGGCCAGCGAACCCTCGTAGGGCAGCTCAGTTACGAGTTTGCCCGCCGCATTAAGGGCAACGTCCAGAATATCGCCTGGGATTTCCTTTCGGGAGGCAATGTGCTCAGCCATCATTTTTGTGAGCGGCTCGATCTCCTTAATCCATTCGATGCGGGCCTTGATGGCGGGCGTGGAACGCTTGGCATCAGCCAGCTGGTCGAGGGCCTGATAAAGCAGTTTGCCTCCGTGCTGGTAGGTTTCGAGCTCGTCGAAGAGGGCCGCGAAATAGGGCTGATACGGCTCGACCGGGTCGTCACTGTCGAGGACGACGGCCAACCGCTCGGCCATGGCGGCGAGATCGGTCCGGCGGCTGGCCTGATCGAGGAACCAAAAATCGAAACGCTTGGCATCCCCGTATTGACGTAGGCGGCTCCCGTCCTCGCGCATCATCAGGTAGGCGGTCTCAGTCGACTTCAGGTGATGGATCAGCAGCCGGTAGGCGGCAGGCACCGCAGGCGCAAGTTGTTCGGCATTGGCATCCGGACTTTGGGCCAGCTTGCGGTAGAAGCTTACGGCGGCAGTCCACTCGCCGGCCCGCTCGGCCGCTTGTCCGGCGTGGAAGGTCAGAGTGGCGGAACTATCGGGATGTTCGTTTAACCAGGTTCGGGTGGCGGCGAAGGCACGGGCGGACCGATTTTCGCTCATACCGTCCTTTAAAATTTGCAAGACGGTCGGCTCGTCCGCTTGGGCCTGCTTTTCGAAGCGGACAATGGAATCATCCAGTGGCGCGGCCGTTGCCATCGGTGCGCTGAGGGTAAAAGCCCCGAGTGTGAGGCAGAGGAGGGCGCTCGAGGTTCTCACAGGACGGGTCCGGCGTATGCTGCGCTTCGGGTTAAATGGTCGCATGGTGATTCGGTTCATTGGCCTGCCTCCAGACGTTCGAGTTCCAATTCGCTTTCGAGTTTGAGCAGACGCTCCTGCGAGAGCTGGGCCCGTGCGTAAGAGGCCCATTTGCTTTCAGGGAAATCATAAGTCAGGCGTTTGAAATGGGAGTAAGCGGCCATTTCTTCTCGAAGGTCCTGGTAGCACATCCCCATCCAATACATGGCCTGAGCCCGCACCTCCAGACCATCGTAGCTTTCTTCGTGGATGAGCTGGTTGAAGGTCTGGATGGCATCGCGTTTGCGGTCCGCGCGCATGTAGGCCTGGCCTGCCCGCAGACCAGCGGGGCCGGCCAGCTTATTACTGGGGAAGCGTTCCTGGAGACGACTGAAGATGCTGGCCGTCTTGAGATATTCGCGCACGGCGAGTTCCTGTAGTGCTTCGCCCTCGTAAGCGGCATCCTTGTCCTCTTCGGCGCGGGCCAGAAGTGGCTTGGCCTGTTGTTCGTAAGCGGCGGCTTTCTTCAGAAAATGCGTGCCCAGTCGCGCCATCGAGGTGGCGAGGTATTCCGAGTCCGGATATTTGTAGGCCAACTTGACATATTCCTGAGCGGCGATGTCCGACTCCCCGAGTTTCTCATAAACAGTGGCGATGCGGTATTGAGCGCGCGAGGCGTGGATGGTGAAGGGGTAGCTGCCGGTGACATTCATGAAGCGCGAGAGTGCGGCGCGGAAGCGGGTCTCACGAAGTTCGCCCGCCTCAGTGGCGTCGGCTTCCTCCATGGTTAAGGTGCCGAGCAGGTATTCCGCATGAGCGCGGGTGTCCGGGTCGGTAAACTGGTCCATGGCTTTGGCGAGCAGCATTTTGGCGCTCCGGTATTCCTGATCCGCCTTTTCTGGCTGGCCGAGCTTGCGGTGGCGCTTGGCCATCTCGAGGTAGGCCTCGGCCAGGGAAAACTGGGTGCGCATCGCCATCTCCTCGTCCTCATAGACCTTGGAGAAGGGAGCGATGGCACCGTCGGCCCCCTTGCTGATGGTGACAAATTCGGTCTCGGTGCTCAGGCCATTGGTATCGGTGTAACGAGCGGCCACGGTGTCGCCGTAGGTGATGGGCAAGCCCTCGCGATTGATGTCGCGTTCCTCTGGCAGTTGGCCGGGCTCCCGGCTGTAGCTGAGCAGCACGTCGTCGCGGAAGATGCCAGTGTGCGGCCCGCTTTCGCTCAGGGTCAAATAATATTTAGCACCCGACTTGGCCTGCATCAAAAGGCGCACATTGTCGATGTCGTCGCTAACATCGGCACCGAGATCGACCACCCGCAGGTAGAGTCTTTCTCCGGCGTAGGCCTTATCGACCTCCTTCGTATAGCCCTCGCTCATGATGTCGAAGGCGGGGTGGGTCACGACCTTGGCAGTGCTGGTCTCCCATTGCTCCTGACCTTCCGGATTTGTGTAGCGGAAGCCGAAGTAAATGGTGTCTCCGGGTTTCGCGACCAAACTATTTTGGCTGACTTGAATGTCTTTTGCACTTCGGGAATCGATTTGGGATTCGGCGATAGCGTCGAGTTCGGCATCACTGAGGACGCCGTTTTCCGGGGTGACGCCGGCGATCACTGTGGTCGCGACCTGGAAGCGATCATTCTTGGGCTTTTGATAGCTGCTCCATGGGTAGTGGCTGCGATAAGTATTGATTGGCGGAACCTTTCGCCAATCGTTTTTGCCGGGCAGGCGATTGCCTGCGCTCCCGGTGAGTTCTATGGTGCCAGGAGTGTTGATGTCAAACGGAGTGCCCGCGGGAAGGTTGGCCGCGCGCCGTCCGCTTTCGGTTTGAGCATAGACAGATATCTCGGAGTTGGTGCCAAGCAAGTATTGCGGTGCGACCAGTTCGAGGTAGAGGCCCTGTCCGAGGACGGCTTTAATCCCTCCTTCGGGGGCCTCGTTAGCTGGTATAAAGCGGGGTTTGACGTCCCAGCGCGGGCGGACGCGTTCCGTAATTTTCCGCCGACCATCATCCTGTCGCTGGAACATGGCTTGGAAGCCGTGGTAGAGAGGTTCCGTGTTGGGGTTACCTTTCAATTCACTCACCTCAGCGTGGCCGATGAGGAATTGCGGTTGAGCGAAGGCGGCATGGTCGATCGTCGTCACCCGCTCAGTCACAACACCCGGACGGTTGTTCTCCTGGTCGGTATAGGTCGTCGTCATGGAGCCGCCCTCAGCCACCTGAAACTGGTTCGCCTCTTGTGGGGCACCGCTTACCGGCACGATGCTGAGTTTGAAGATGCCGGTGGAGTCGCCGGTCTCGGTGGCCTCAAAGCGTTTTTCTTTCCCGTTTTCACTGGCCAGAATTATCGGCACCTTGTCGGGCTCGACCGTGGTATCCATATCCGCATCGTGGATGGCAATACTCAGTTTCTGATCGTGGTGGAAACGGATCCGGCGCTCGTAGTAGGGCATGATCTGTTGGTGCTTGTCGCTCCAGCGCGGCTCCATGTCGGCAAACTCGATCCGGGCATCGGTGAAGGCGACCGATAGGAAGCGCTCCTGGTTTTCCTTGTTGCGGGTGACAAAGCGGTCATCGCGGTAGCGAACGGTAATGCGGTCGCCGGTGAGCATTTCCAAGGTGCTATTTTTATTGAGTTTGGCGAAGTCGTCTTCGAGCGGAAGAATTTGTGCACCTTCAACATCGGTCAGTGCAATTTTGTTGATCGCCGGGGCCGGGCTTTCCTGGTCGACAAAGAGGAAGCGGATCAGGCGGGCCTCCGAAGCTGGGGCAAAATCGACGGTAAAGGCGGTGCCAGCTTCGTTGGCGATGATGATGGCCGGTGCATTTCGGCGGTCGAAACTGCCCTCCGGAAATTCAGCCGAATTAAAAAACGCGTCCGGGCATTTGGTCCATTCTTCCTCGTCGCTGGTCCGGGTCAGGAGCTCGACATCGCGGCCAAAACCAATGTTGCTCAGCCAACCGGTAGCCCAGATCTCGAATTCGTGCACACCTGCTTTCAGGTTGATGCTGCCTTCCAGCGATTTGTCTTCCTTTTGAGTGATGACCTTGCCGTTGACGGATAGTAGAAACTCGGCTTCCTGCTTGGCCTCTTTCTCGTTGGCTTTAACGGGGCCGTTGAGTGGGTTGTGTTTGCCGAGCTTGAGTTTGAAAGAGCGTTGAACGTTTTCGTCTTCGTGGAAGAAGGCCTTGAAGCGGACCGCGACGGCTGGATTTTCCCAGCGGCCGCCTTTGAGCCATTTGACATCGGTAGGAATCGAGGCGGGCAGCGCATCACTGGGCCCGGCGACATTCTTTGTCGTGGCCATCTCCGGGGCTTCGAACCATCCGTATTCCATGTGCTTGCGCAAGTCGCCTATCTCGTAAACCGAGCGGGCACCATAGTGGGCATTACGTCCGGCTTCGTTGATCACGGTCACCGAAGGACGTTCCGGGCTGTTGGGAATGACCTTGGCGGTGTCGGGGTAGGCGGCGACCGTCGTCCAGTTGCGGTGGTTGGGTGCGGTCTGAACAATAAACTGACGAGGGGCAGAACCGGGCTCCGTGGCGGTCAGGCTGAGCCGGGAGAGACCGACGCGGTCATTCAGATCGACGATGAAATCCGGCTTGCGGTCCTCTCGGACGATCGCCCGCCAGGCGGGATAGCTGGTATTTGCGCTGATCACCATGTTCGGGTTGAGGCCGGGCTCCGTATCCTGGGCGAAGGCACGGGCGGTGGCACTGGCAGTCTCGATCGTGCCCTCAAACCATCCGGTGTGGGTGCCGGTTTCATTGAGGGTGACCCGGCCGATCGAGTCGCCGCTACTGGTGCTGACGCTGACGCTGAGTGTATCAACCTCTGCGGTGCGACTGCGGTCGGGGTCGATGACCCGCACGTGGATCGGATTGCCAGGTTTCGCGACATTGACGAGGTAGCGGCCAAATTCATCTTCGACCACATCGCCGGTGGATTGCGACTCGAGCGTCTGTGAGGCAAGCTTGGCGCGGGCCGCGCCTTCGAGGCCGCCGCTGATCTCGCCTTCGATGTCCTCCATAATAGCCTCCATGTCGGCGCGCCGCTGTTCGGCAGCGCTGAGGAGTTTGCGGGAGGAGGCCATCAGGAGGGCATCCGAGGCCACCCCAATCGGGCCGCCGCGTTTTTCCTCCATATTGTTCATTTTCTTGCGGAAGCGCTCGGAGTAGGCGTAGTAGATCTCATCGTCGCCGATGACTTGCAAGGTGCCGTCGTCGGGGGAGGGGGCGCCCAGGGCGGTGGCGACTTCGCCGCGGAACTTGGTTTTTTGATCGCCAAACTGGCGGAGGAAGAATTGTTCGCGGTCGCCGGTCACCGTCCAGACGACCACTTCGACTTCTGTGCCCGCACCGGAGACAGCGAGAGTCGGATCGGTCAGCGTCACCTTGAGCCGCTCTCCGGGAACGAGGGATGGCTGACTGGTGGTAGTGCCGAGCTCGACCTCGGTGGCTTCCATTAGCTTCTGACGCTTGAGCTGGATCTTGCCCAGCAGGATCTTGGAGTCTGGTTGGTTGGGCTCGCGGGCGAGGATGGAATCGACGTCGTCCTTGGCATCCTCGAAGGCCTCCATGTCGTAGTGGACTTCGGCGCGGGCGTAGCGGACGTCGACCCATAGGCCCGGGACGCGTTCCAGTTCCAGTTCGGACAGTGTTTCGAGTGCGCCGTCAAAGTCCTTGGCTACCCGTTCGGCGGCGGCTTTGCGCAGGGTGGACACGTGGCGAACTATCAGATCGGCGTAGGCTTCCTTCTGGGCCACCCGGTTGTAAATTTCGTGGGCCTGGCGGAGCTGGCCGCGCTGCATGGCGATGTCACCGTAGGCGATTTCGATTTCCGCCTTCTCCGTCGGCTGCAGCGGGCTGGAAGCTTCTTCCGACCAGGAGAGTAGGGCCTTAATTAGGAGTTCCTGACGTGGCTCATTGCGGGTATCGATGCTGCGCTGCAGAGCCCACATGGTATAAGAGAATGAGAGTGAGCGGTGGATTTCGATAAACTTGTCCCAGTTCGTATCCAGCAATTTCCAGGCGGTATCGATATTGTCGGTCATCCATTCCGCCTGCGAAAGATAAACCGGGTAGGCTGAATCATTCGCTGCTACCGGGATCTCCACCAGGCCGAGTGCCATGGCGCTCTTGCCCCGGATACGCTTGAGTAGGGGGATGTCGGTCTTGGCTTTAAACCAGGGGTGTCCTCTGGTGTGACGATTTATCACCTGCAGCCCGATCCGGGCGAGGGTGCTGGCCGCCTGCGGTTGCTCCTGGACCAGATCACCGGTCAGCTCCATCAGACTCTGGTGTGGGCGATGGAAGCGCTCGACGACCCGCCAGAGGTAGGCTGCGGTGGGTAGAATGAACTCGGGGTCGCGCGCTTCAGCAGCGTGAGCCAGCAGTCGCTTGCCGAAGTCCGATTCCTGACTGGTGATTCGGGCGCGGTCGATCATCTCAACTAGGGCACGAATAAATGCATCTTCGGCCCATATTTGGTCGCTCAGGGCGGCCAATTGTTCAAGTCCGCTCAGCTCGATTCGGAAGGGCGCAGAGAGTATCGATTGGGTGGTGGCTTTGACGGCCTCAGTTGCGGCATCGGCCGACGCATCGGCCTTCAGTTCCAGTAAGGCACGGCTGACAAAAGAGGAGGTCGCTGCTGCTTTGAGCTTTTGCTGAGCAGGGCTCAGGACAAGCTCGGGGAAGTGTGCAGCCAGACCGTAGCTGACCCGGATCGGCATGGCTTTCCAGGCGGGGGATTTGATCAGACGTTCCGCCAGTTTGGCCGACTTTTCGTGTTGATCGGGGAACTGGGCATTGAGCCAGCTCATGACCAGCCAGGGCTCGACCTGCCCGCCTTCGATCTGGCGGGTGAGCGCCGATACCAGAGCTGGGAGCAGGGGGTGGGGCTGGTAGCTTTCCTTCGATTGGAATTGCTCCATGCCACGGTGAAGTTCAGCCAGTCCCGAAATATAGGGGGCGTAGCGCGTTGTGGAGATTGGTTGGACGCGGTAATCGTAGAGCAATGCCTCGCCGTCTTTGAGTTTCTGGCTGATCAGCTGACTGGCAAAAAACTGCGCTTCGGTTGAGGGGTCCTGGATGAGCACAGCCATAGCGTCGGGGCTATGCTCGGCAAAACGCATGATTTGGGCCGCCAGATCCACCGTTGAGGGCTTGGGCGAGCGGTAGTCCTTCCAGAGCTCACGGAAGCGCTGTAGCCGCTGCTTGGCGGACATGGCTACGACTTGCTTCGTGTCGGGTATGGATTCCAGAAGGCTGCGGCTGCGCTTGATTGCCTGGTCGCGCTTGGCGCCACTCGGTTTTCCGGCGTAGTGCCAGAGCTGGTCGGCGTATCTTCTATCGAGCTCGCGCGAGCCCAGTCGCCAGACTTCTTCACCAAGCAGGCGGTCCATCAACTGGTCGTAGTCCTTCGACTCGCCCACATGGGCGATCGCGCGAATCAGCGAAGCCTCGGGAGAGGGGTTGCGCTCCAGTAAGGGCGCGAGCTCGCTGGCCTGCTCAAGTTCGAGCCCGCGCCAATCGAAGGTAAGCACCGGGCCTAGGCGTTGATTGACTTGTTCGGGCCTGTTGAGGGTGAACTCGCGCGCCTTCTCCGGATCGAGAAGCACGGGCCCGGAGGTGTAGTAGCCGGGGGACCAGCTTTGAAGGAAGTGTGTCTGCTTGAACTCACCGAGTTTGGCATTTGCCTCGTGGATGGGTGCCAGTTTGTCCTGCAACTGGTGCGGCCAATACTTATCCGGATCGTCCCGATAGTACCTTCCGGTGCTCCCGCCTGCCCAGTCGGTTTGCACCTCGAGGGCATACTGAGGAAACTTGGCGAGCAAGTGTTTCGCATCCTCAAGGGGAGGCTGGCTTTCTATGCCTTCAATACGATCGAGATTGTAGCGCAGGACCGCCGTTTTCCATATCATTAGGAGCCCCAGTTCGGGATCAAAGTCCAGCTCCTTGCCGAGCTCCCGGATCGTGGCCAACAATTCGTCGGTGATGGGGCTGGGCTTTTGGCTGAGCCGCGAATCGTCCAGGCGGTCCAGCAGCCAGAGCAGATCCCCGCGGTGATGGACGATCAGATAATCGTCGGAGACGCCCGCTCTGGCGGTGGCGAGCAGGCGGGTCGCCATGCCCTGGAGATCGTTGCGTTCGTTTGATTGAGCCTGATCGAGGAACCAGCGGTCATATTGGCGGAAGCGCGGGTTGGCGGCCAGTTTCGGCGCCTGAAGGAGGCCGAAGTTGTAAGCGCTTTCCAGATCATTGAGTTCATCGATCCAGAGATGATGAATGGCGGTAATCGCCGCGGAGGCCTCCGGGCTGACAGGATCGGCCTGGCTCAGGAATTGTTGGTAGAAGGCGGCGGCCTGCCGCCATTCGCCGGCCCGCTCGGCATTGCGACCGACCTGATAAAGGAAGACCGGGCTTTCCGGGCGGTTTTGCTCCAGCCATTGCTTGGCCAGGGCTGTTGCCTTGGCTGGTTGTTGCTGCTCGAGGCCTGCTTTGAGCAGGCTGAAGAGGGTAGCTTCATCTTGGGTTTCTAAGCTGCCAGACAAGGCACGGACCTGTTCGGGAAATTCCTGAGCCGACAAGACGGACAGGCTGCTGGTGACGATGGCCGCGGCCAGGACCGGCGAGAGCAGGCGCAGCCTACGTCTGGAGCGGGCTGATCGGGTGAAAATGTGCTGGGCTCGTGTGTCCATGGTCGCTTATTGCGCGCTGCCTGCGCTTTCTGCCTCGAGACCGGTCAGTTTATTGCGGGCTTCACCCACATAGGGGCTGCTTGGGTAGTCGAAGATTAGCTGGCGCAGCTTAGCCATGGCGGTTTCGTTGTCGCCCATACGGAAGCCGACGTTGGCCCAGAGCAGCAGCATTTCATCGAGGAAGGCGGCATCCGGGTAATCGGCGAACACGCTCTCCAGTAAGTCGGCTGCCTGAGCGAAGTTTTCCGTATCCACGTGGTGGCGGACCACCCGCCCGAGTGATTCAGCGGCGTAGGAACTTTCCGGATAGGTTTCATAGGTCCGTCGATAGGCCTGAATGGCCGGGCTCATACGGTTTTGTAGCGCGGTCATCTTGTTGAGGCCGGTTTTGCCCCACTTGCTGTTGTGTTCATCGGCGGCCTCGGTCATGGCTTCGGCGCGTTTCTGTAAGGCGACGCCGATCCGGAACTGGGCCTCCGCGGCAGAAATCGGGTTTTCCAGTGCCAGCACCTTCCCATAAACTTCGACGGCTTGTTCGTAGTCGCCCTTGTCTGTAAGGCTGCGGCCGAGGGTCATCAGGGCCTGATCTGCGAGCACCGACTCGGGGTAGAGGCGGTTGAAGGCGAGGCAGGTGGCGGTGGCGGATGCGAAGTCATCGCTGAGTAATTCGCTCTCCCATTTCAGCTTGAAGGCTTGCTCCACGAGGTGGCCCGGTAGCTGATCCCGGTTGAGGATGATCGGGTTGACCTTGTCCAGCGCTTCCCGGGCGCGGGTGGCGGCGCGCTGATCGAGCCCCATGTCTTTGTAGATCCGGCCGAGGCCGACCAGGGCCTCGGCTTCGACCGAGCCTTTGCGGGCCTTGAGCAGTTCTTCGAAGACCACGTATTGGTCGGCAGTCACACCGGAGTTGACCGAGCCGGAGACCCGGATGGTCGATTCCGTTTCGCGGGCCTCGTCTCCGTAGAGGTGGACTTCATCGGTGTAGCTGACCTGCAACTCGTCGAGTTCGTCGCTGGTGAGGGTATCATCGTTCGGATCGGGGTCGACGCCCTGAGTGAGGGGGCTGAGTTTGATTTTGCCGAGAAATTCGCCGCTGCGGATCTGCGGGCCTTCCCCGGTTTCGGTCAGGGTGATGGTGATGCGGTCGCGCTCCTTCCAGACGTCCTCCTCCTCATCTTCGAGGGCAAAAATGTCCAGCAGGTCGTCCGTTTCTGCGGCATCGCCTGCTTCCACCTTGTAGCGGGAGACGACGGTGATGCGGTGGCTTTCCGCCTGCGGTGAGCGGTCGAGGTCGGCATCGCGCAGCAGAACCACCTGGGGCTGACCGGGATAGGCGATGTAGGCGGGGGTTGACAGGTCGCCGAGATAGAAGCCGACTGTGCCGGTGCTGACGGCGCGGACCGAGCCGGTGCGCTTCACGCCTTTCTCCCCCTCGGCGGTGCTCTCGTCGATATAGGTCACGGTGAGCGTGTCGCCTCCGATCATCTGGATGACGCCATCATTGGGCTTTGCTTCGCCCAGGGTGGTGGGGGCGGAGGCCAACATTTCATTTGCTTTACCGGGCACGGGCACGCCGATGATCACCTCGCGATCGCCACTGCTGACCTGGACCTCGGCGGTGACTGGGATGTCGAGTTTGCGCATGATCGGGATGTCGCCATCTTCTATCTTCGAGTAGAAGCGCTGGCCGATTTCGATGCGACCGAGGTCCCCGCCGGCGCTGCTGCCAGCCTCGTCCACTTCTGTGCCGACCAGGGAAAGTGAGTCGATAGCCTTGTTCCAATTCTTGAGATTGTAGTGGCTCATCCCGATGTAGAAGTAGGCCATGTTGGCCCACTTGGTGCGTCCGGCGACCTCGGTGAGTCGTCGGAAGAGCGGGAAGCAGGCCGCATATTGCCCGGACTGATATTGGGTGAAGCCAGCCTGAAAGAGCGCCTCGTGGTAGAGTGCCTCGTTGGCCTTGGAGAGTGGCTCGCCGGGCTCGGGCGTGAGCACCCGCGTCAGGAGTAAAAAGTGGTCAAGGGCGTCCTTGTTCTTACGCTGGTCGAGGTAATGTTTGCCCATTTCAAGGTGGGCCTGGTAGGCGATGGTGGTGCCGGGGTTGTCGCGGATGACGGTGTTGAGCATTGCGAGGCCCCGTTCGAATTGCTTGTAGTCGAGTAGTTCCAGCGCCTTGTCAAAGAGGTGCATGGCCTGGCGGTTGACCTCGCTGGCATCGACTCGGTTGCGGCCTGTTTCAGTGGCCTCTTGTGCCGGTGCCAAAGTGGCGAGCAGGGCACTGATCAACAGCCAACGGATAACGGAACGGATGCCGCGTGCAGCGGTGCCGACATGGGAGCAGCGGAGTGGGGGTGTCGAGTGCATGGTTTTTAAATCAATGTGGGCAACCGGGGCGCTAGAGCCAGAAGGAAAAATTAGTCTCTGGCCTCGGATTCGCCGCCCACCAGAGCGACGCCGTAGTTTTCCAGAATCCGGTGGGCCTCACTGGATTCGCCGCTTTTCGGATAGCGCTTC
>Ga0307966_1002952_pt1 | contig 12838 bp, 19 predicted proteins | sample OrgLakmetagen646_FD_203141 | JGI IMG/M metagenome (GOLD analysis project Ga0307966, IMG submission 203141) | Saline water microbial communities from Organic Lake, Antarctica - #646 | ecosystem: Environmental > Aquatic > Non-marine Saline and Alkaline > Saline | place: Antarctica: Organic Lake... | reverse complement strand
CCAAGCTATCTCAACCTCGGCCACCGTGCGGCCAATTTTGTGAAGTTTCACAGTCAAATGTAGTCGAGTTAGATCACTGTTAATCTCATCTACAGACGGTCCCAAAGCACGACTGTTTACATCGGCAAACCGCACCAGCTTCCCTTCGGGAATACCCAGTATTGATCGCAATTCTGATACAGTGAACCGCTTACTGGTGACGTGTTTGAGGTTCTGCAAGCTGGATATGTACTGGAACAGCAGCACGGAATATTTACTGCCCAGATGAAACACTGCTTGTCGGTCGAGAATGGCCCAATGGTTCGATGCCCGCGCCATATCTCGGAACGATCTCCCAAAATACCACGACAGCAAAGTGTCTCCGCTTGTAGGGTCGCGACGATCCAGAACGGCCTGATCTAAGAGACCGCCAATCACCACCCGATCAGTTTCTACGTTCGGATCACCTTCCCTGATTGTCGCCGCCCGTAACTCTTCAAACAGAGGTGCAAGAGAGGCACGAGTATGGTTGTTCATGCCTTCAATCTTTTTCACTGCTGAAAGTTTGAACTCGTGCTGCACGTCATCAGCCATTCGCCCACCCGCCGTTCCGATCATCAGGTGCATCAGCTTGAGTGCTTGCAGGCTTGGTGCGTGTTGCATGTAAACGCCTTGCGCCACCTCTTTAGGCAGCACAGTTTTGGTCTGGTCATAGGCGCGATCAGCAGCGACTTCAGTTGTCTTTCCCATAACCGCTTTTTTAAGTGACAGATGCGATACTGTAAATGCGTGATTTAGTCTGGATTTGTCACTTGTCGGTCTGGATTTGTCACTTATAACCTCGTAGGTATTTGAAATATAAAAGCAATAACTCCCTGAACTTATAGAACACTTAGAACAAGAAGGCGCTACGCGCTTTTTTGGTAAATATGTTTGGATGATTTTTGCGCTTGATGCGCGGTCAGTGACCCAATCACATCCTTCGGACGTGTGGTGGTGACAGAGCCAGATTGACACTCTTGCCATTTGTAGTTACGTTTCTACATTACGGTGCTTAGAAGGATGTGAGCTATGGGAATGACAACGATCAACAGCCGGACGTTCAACCAAGACGCCAGCGGTGCAAAGCGGGCGGCGCAGGAAGGACCCGTGTTCATCACCGACCGGGGCAAACCTGCGCATGTGTTGCTCAGCATCGAAGCCTACAGACGGCTTGCAGGACTGCAGGGAAGTATTCTCGATTTGCTGGCTGATCCAGACGGGGCAGACGTTGCTTTTGAGCCGGATCGTTTGCGTGACCTCACGCGCCCTGCTGATCTGTCCTGATGTTCATTCTGGATACGAACGTGGTGTCTGAACTGCGCAAAGCAAAAGCGGGCAAGGCGGATGCCAATGTCGTTGCGTGGGCCGAGGATCAAGACCCGTCCGCGCTCTTTCTGTCCGCCATCACGCTTCTGGAACTTGAGATGGGCGTCAGGCAAATGGAGCGGCGTGACAGCACACAAGGCGCCGTCTTGAGGGCTTGGATGGCGGACAGGGTGCTTCCGGCGTTCGAGGGGCGCATTTTGCCCGTTGATGGACCCGTGGCACTTTGCTGTGCGGCTTTGCATGTCCCAGACCCCCGCAGTGACCGGGATGCCCTCATTGCTGCGACAGGGATCACCCACGCCATGCCCATCGTCACACGCAATGTTGCGGACTTTGAACCAACAGGCGTGCAGATCATCAATCCGTGGGAGCCGATGCCATGACGACCAACAGCGCCTCACCTCAAGTCAGAGGAGGCCATCATCGAGGGGATCGAGTGTGGGATGGCGGATATCAAAGCGGGCCGGACGGTCAGCCACGAGGCTGCAATGGCATCTTTGCGGAAGATCATTGATGCCGAAGAATTAGAATGATTTTTGTGCTTGATTTGACCTTGCAGTGCAAATGAAAAAACGTTACATGTAGCGTAACTTACAAGAAAGTTTCTATCATGCCGGTTTCGATCAACGCCCGTGTCCAGAAACGCCGCGACGCTCTTCGTACCGCCGGACTACGTCCTGTTCAGATCTGGGTTCCCGATACCCGCCGCCCCGGCTTTGCCGCCGAGTGCGCCCGCCAGTCGGCGCTCATGGCCGAGGCCGACCGGAACGACCCGGTGCTCATGGCCGACCTCGAAGCCGCACTTGAGGACGTTGAAGGGTGGACGTGAAATCCACGGCACATGAACGGGCAATCAACGAATGATCCGGGGCGATCTGGTGACGGTCGCCCTACAGGGGGATCACGGAAAGCCACGGCCCGCCTTGGTGATCCAGTCGGACCTGTTTCGCGACACGGAAACCGTCGCAGTACTTTTGATATCGTCCACTCTGGTGGAGACACCGCTTGGCCGTGTCACGGTCGTGCCATCGGACGAGAACGGATTGCGGGTCTCCTCGCAGGTGATGGTGGACAAGCCGATGTCGGTGCCCGTCCGAAAGATCGGGTCCGTCTTCGGTCGCCTCGATGCTCCGACCCTGCTGGAGGTGAACCGCGCGCTGGCGCTGTTTCTCGGAATCGCGGGCTAGACTGGTCCGCCGAAGAATGGCCGGACTGATCAATCGTACCAGAACATGCAGCCTTCTCGACCGGCTGTATTGGTCAAATCCTCACCACCCGCCGGGTTGCAGTAGATGCGCGGATATTGCCCAAATTCGCGGGCATCGCCTCGCCCTTGTATCAAAGCCATCGCCAGCACCCCAATAACGGCCCCTGTGGCGAGCATAGCGACCAACCACACCCAGAACCCGCCAAACCAGCGCCACGCCTCCCTACGGGCCTCTCCGGCTGCCTGTGAGAGCTTTGCGCGTTCATTGTCGAGGTCATGCCTGATTCCGGCCATGGCGCTCTCAGCGGCCCTTGTAGCAGCCTGTGTGGCGCTGCGGGCCATCTGGTCGCGGTCCGCTTCCAAAGCCGCCTGAATTTCCCCCGGCGCATTTTCTGCCGCCTTCGCCATTTTCAGGACTGCTGCCGTCACGATCTGGTTCAGCGTTTTGGCCTCGTCTTTGTCGAGACTGGTGCGGGCAATATGCTCGATGCTGCGACGAAGGGCTGTCAGCTCATCGACCAGTTCCTGAAACGGATCCTTACTCATGTCTGATCCGCCTTGGCCGCTGCCTGATCCAGTTCGTCCAGCAAACCGACCAACTCTTTCTGGTCGACGTCACGGGTGGCGTTCTTGCGCAGGGTTACCGCCATCCATCGTGCAACCTTGGGATCGATCAGCGGACAGTTTTGAACCCAAATTACCGCCCAGCAAAACAAGCTTCAAACGTGTCTCATATAGATGGTACGGAAAGATTTGCAAAAGAGGCCCCCTATACGTACAATACCTCCATGAAAACAACGCTCATCGGATATGCTCGCTGCTCCACCAACAAACAGGACCTGTCAGCCCAACGGCAGTCCTTGCTCGACCTTGGAGTAACTGAAAACCTTATCTACACAGACCACGGCCTAACCGGCACAAACCGCAAGCGTCCTGGTCTGGATCAGGCCATTGCTGCCGTGCGCGAAGGCGATACATTGGTGGTTCCAAAACTGGATCGTTTGGCCAGATCCGTCCCAGACGCCCGTGCCATCGCAGACCAACTTGCCGCAAAAGGCGTCAAACTGGCGCTTGGGGCATCGGTCTATGATCCAACTGATCCGATGGGAAAGATGTTTTTCAACATCCTCGCCACCTTCGCAGAATTTGAATCTGATTTGATCAGAATGCGCACTCGCGAAGGCATGGCTATTGCCCGCGCCAAAGGCAAACTGCGGGGAAAACAGCCAAAACTATCTGAAAAACAACAAAAAGAGCTCGGTCGCATGCATGCAACCGGCGAATATTCAATCTCTGATCTGGCTGAGTTGTTCGCGGTTTCAAGACCAACTGTGTATAGAACCCTAAACCGGATACGCGCCGTTTAGGATGACAGGGCTTCTAGCTTAAAGCCCTTATGATACGATTCAGCCCCCTACCGGACTCGACCCCATTATCTCGAGATCATCAAGGTAGTCAAAAGAGTACATTGCCTGTTGGGCAGCATTCAAAAGTATGCATTTACCAATGTCATCATCCGCATCCAAACGCCTCGAAAGACCCCGCCTGCTTTCGTCCTGAGGCCAAGCAGTCCCCATTGTGACAGAAGAGATACCTTCACCCTGATCCACCACGTAGTAACCATCGTAGCGGACCTCTGGCGTAAACAGATTGGCCACACGCAAACCTCCCGCAATGTTCGACAGGTTGATACGCCAGTCTAAATCAGGAAAATATATGGAACGGGAAAGTCTGACGCTTGTCAGCCCAGTGCTGCTGGATGTGACTTCACGGCTTCGGTCGCATTGATATGGTTCGTCAAAATGATGTTCGTTAGGCGTCTCAGCATGTGCCGTAGCGCCATTCCACAGCAAAAAAGCTAAGGTACAAATGGCGATAACTTTAGAACTGTCTATAAACGGCTGAAACACTTCACTTGCTTTCTGTTGGTTTCAAAAAAATGCACATTACCTGCGTTACCAAAACTCGGCAAGAAGTCCCCAGAGCCAGCATTCACGGCCTCTCAAAATCCACCGTTAAAGAACGCTCATTACCGTCCTTGCAACGCGCCTAAATTGTAGCTACATTAGAGCTACAATAGGGAGTCCTCAACATGACGGCTAATGCAGTTGTACGCGCACGCATCGACACGGACACGAAAGAACGGGCCACAGCGGCGCTGGAAGCGATGGGGCTTTCGGTGTCCGATGCAATCCGGCTGCTCATGCTGCGAATTGCGGACGAAGAGCGGCTCCCTTTTGAAGTGAAAGTCCCAAAGCCAGCGACGGCGAAAGCTATGAAAGAGCTGGAGGCAGGCAAGGGGCAGCGCTTTGAAACGCCCGGTGCGCTGTTCACCGATCTGGGCATCTGATCAGTGCTTGCCTTGGTCCTATCCAGCCGCTTTCGCAAGGATGTGAAGCGGGCAGAAAAGCGCGGCAAGGACATGGCAAAGTTGCGGGATGTGCTGACGCTGCTGGTCCAGCAAAATGAGCTGCCGCCGGAATATCGCGACCACACGCTGCGCGGGGATTGGCGAGGTTTTCGCGACCTGCACATCGAGCCGGACTGGCTGCTGCTGTACCGGATCGCTGGCGATGAGGTGCAGCTCGCACGCACAGGCACCCACTCGGATTTGTTCCGCGATTAGATCGCCTGAACACAATCAAACTCCCTCAAGCTGCCTTCAAAACACGCCCCGACATCGACCGCCAGGAGTCAGGGGAGGGGTGTGTTTTGGCCGTCCTCAGGGCGGCATGTTTGGGGTTTCAAAAGGGGATGCACAGCGGTTCCCTTTGCCAGCGGAGCGCGGGGTTTTGAAAGGGGAGCACCGCCCCCTTCACCTGCTGTTTTTGGGCTCGGCCAAAAACATAAAGCAGGTTTATCTTTTTTCAAAGATCGCTAGAAAGGCTCCATGGGACAATCTGGATCATATCGCGCCGAAGCCTTGGACACTGCCGGATTGTCGGCCATGGAGGCACACGGGAAACGCCTCGACAGGACCGGAGATCGGCGGGTTGTTCGCAACACCAAAGCGTTGATTTACGACCCATACGGCCACGGCCTTAACCTGATCAAAGCCCATGCGGATCACATCAAAGGGGCGCGGGTAAACAAGGGTGCAAAAAAGGTGGCACTACACGCCTTCATTCAGTTCCCGACAGACTTAGAAATAACGCCCGAAAACGAGCAGATGATGCTCGATCAGGCGGTGGCCTTCGTGAACAAGACCCACGGCAGGAAGGCAGTCTTCCACGGTCGCTTAGATCGCGATGAAAAGGGCCGGCATGGCGTCGATGTGTTCTTTGCCCCTACCTACGACAAGACGACGAGCCAAGGGACCGAACGGTGGGTCAGCCTGTCGAAGTTCGGAGCCGCTTTGGCGCGTGACCGCTTGGGCCAAAAGGCGAAAGAAGAAAAAACGGACAAGAAAGACCCCGCAACGGGCAAGGCGATTTGGGAGCCTGTGTTCGATGAGAACGACAACCCAGTAATGGTCTGGCAGGACTCCTCGTTTTTTGTTGGCCGTGTGATGCAGGACGAGTGGTTTGAACATCTCCGCGACGATGTGGGTCTGGATTGGGCCAAGCGTGGTAAACAGAAAGTCAGCCGTGATCCCGACCGTTTGGAACCAGAAGAATACGGGCTTGAGCAGGACCGCAAAGCACTCGAAGTCCTGCGCGAAGAGGTTCAACAGGAAGTCGGGGCTGTAAAAACACAGATTTCCGAGGCCTTGGCCAAACGCGATGCCGCTTTAGCCAAGGCCGCTAACCACGAGCGCCTTGCCGAGAAGCACCGCCTGACAGCCGTTGAGAACGACCAGAAGGCCGCAAAGGCACTCAAGAACGCCGAGACACACGAGAAGCGCAAGGAGGACGCTCAGAGGACCGCTGATAGCCTCATAGAGACCATTGAGGGCCTACGAAGCACCGAAACCCGCCTGACAGCCTCTGTGGAGCGCCTAGAGGCCCGTGAGAGCGATCTAAGGGCCTCCGTGAGGCGTGAGGAGGCCGAACTTGAGACCGTCTCGAACGCGGTGGCTCAAAAAAAAACGAAGAACGCCAGCTTGATGCAGCAAATGCAGACCTTGAGCGCCGCATAGAAGCCGCACAGGCCCAAGCAGCGCAGGAAGAGGCTGACAGGGCCGCACAGGAGGCCGCAGAGGCCCAAGCACGGCAGTACGAACTCCTAATTCAAAGAAAAGACGCCGAAATCGATGAGCTGTCGAGATCTGTTCGGCGCAGGAGAGAAGACCCCTACCTCGACCCGCATGTGAACAATGCGATCCGCTTTCGCCAAGACGTTGTTGATAAACTCGACGTTTTGAGGGGCGCAAAAACGCAAGCACAAGTCGACCAAGAGCAAGCAGCGCGGGAAGCCGACCGCCAAGCCGTTTTGAGCGGCACGAAAACGCAGGCACAGGTCAACCAAGAGCAAGAAGCGCGAAAAGAAGCCGCGAAGGCCCAAGCACGCCAAGAGGCGGCTGACAGGGGCGAGGAACTGCCCTTAGACCCCGAAACCGCAGCCCACATTGAACGGTACGAAGGCTATATTCAAAGAAAAGACGCCGAAATCGAGAAGCTGAAAAAGTTCCTCGCGGAAAATGACCCCGATACCGTTAATAGCCTGCGTGTGAGTTTAAGCTACGAGTTACGTGAACGCCAAGAAATGGTGGATACCATCGACGTGCTGAGGGGCACGAAAACGCAGGCACAGGTCGACGAGGAGCTGGCCGCGCGAAAAGCCGCGTCAGAGGCCGCATACGTCCAAGCACAGCAAGACGCCGTGAACAGGGTCTAAACCGCGCTACGGTGCTCTTTGGCCCTGTGCGCGATGCAGAGGAGAAATTGACCAAGGCGCGTAATCGTTTGGCAGAAGAACGCAAACGCCGTGGCCTGCCTGTTGAGGCCCACGCTGATACGCCCAAAATAGTCAATGAAACTGGGCCAGACGCGCTCTATGGGTTTGTTAACGAACACTACGACGAAACTTTGCGGACGGGTCTCGATCTGCAAGGTCCGAACGCCGCTGTTGGCAAGGCATGGCGTGGGCTTCAATTCCTAGATGCGATGGTTTCTGAGGCTTGCAGGAGCGGCGCTGAATCTGGGCAACGGATGCTCGACAAAGTGAAAACATTCTTCAGTTCATCCACGATTGGCACGGTAGCTAAACAACTGACTTCTATCGCCACACAAACTGATCGAATGACCGACGATTTGAAGAATGGGCCAACCGGCAGTTCGTCACCGTCACCGTCACCGTCTTCGTCACCGTATGACGACAGACCGGGTCGCTGACCTCTCGACCTGGCCCCTTCTCATCCCCAGCATCTTTCTGACCTCACCCCCAGCAGTGCCGGAGGCGCCGAAGAACGTGAATGAAGAAAAACGGTCCCGTTTGCGCTCCAAAACACCCCCTGTTTTTCCAAAAAAGCGCGTAGCGCCTTTCTTGTTCTAAAGGTTCTATAAGTTCAGGGCGCTGAAAACCCTTATTTATAAGGCTTAAAAGCAGTTAAACCTTAGAAATCGCGACTGAAACCTTAGAAATCGCGACTGAAACCTTAGAAATCGCGACTGAAACCTTAGAAATCGCGACTAAATCGGAAGTAGACACCTTAGTTTTAATACGTCATAAACTTTTTTATGGGAAAGACAATCGAAGTGGCTGCGGATCGCGCCTACGACCAGACCAAAACCGTGCTGCCAGCCGAGGTTGCGCAGGGCGTCTATATGAAACACGCGCCGAGCCTCAAAGCGCTCAAGCTGATGCACCTGATGATTGGCACAGCAGGGGGGCGCATGGCCGATGATGTGCGCCACGAAATCAGGCTGTCAGAACTCAAGGACATTGAGGGCATGGACAACCTGACGCGCACCCGAATTGTCCCACTGTTTGAGGAATTACGAGCCGCCACATTGTCCCGCGACGATACCGTGAAGATGCGCGTGACCATCGGCGGCTTGCTGGACGAGGCCGTAGTGGATTACCGCCACGAGGTCAGCGGCGACACGCTGATTTCATGGTCATTCGGGCGCACGTTTCGCATGATGGCGCGGGACTCTAACCACTGGGCTATCCTCGATCGGCAGGCGGTGTTCCATCTGGGCAGCAAGTATTCCGTGCTGCTGTTCCAGCACATTTCGAGCATCACCAACCTCAAACACGTCACAAGCAAGCGGTTCACCGTGCCAGATTTACGGATGATGTTGGGTGTTCCAGAAGGCAAACTAGGAACATTTTCCAATCTCAAGAAATGGGCATTGGAACCCGCCATAGCCGAGATCAACAGCGACCTGACGCGGCTGACGTTGACGGCGACCTATCACAAGATCGGGCGCACGGTGGCCGAGGTTGAGATCGCTTGGGAAGTCAAAGAAGACCTGACCAAAGTGAAGGCGGAGCATGATCGGCCCAAGGTCGGGCGCAAGGCGCGAATTGATGGCACGGCGGAATCGCCCGTGCTGACGTTCCCCGCGTCTGGGTCGATCAAGGACACGCAGCCGTGGGACAAGATCGCACGGGACAACGCGCCTCGCATAGACGGGCAGCATGTGCCAGACCTGCGCCAGCTTGCCGATGCGTTTCGCAAGTGGTGTGACGGAAAGTCGATCAATCTGGATGCGTCAAGCATTGAGAAGACTTTCACCACATGGTGCAAAAGCTATTCGGCGCGTTAACTGATGGCACCGCACACCCCTCCGCACATGTCCCCCGCACAGGCCGCACAGGTGGCGAATGTCTCTCGATGGGCCATAATGAGGGCTATCAATAGTCATAAATTAAAGGCCAAAAGAGACAATCGGAACCACTGGAAAGTTTCACCGGATGATTTGGATAGGTGGTGTGCGCACAGTGTGCGGATCGCACACCCCGCACACCCTGATGAAAGCCCTGAATTACGCGAAAAGTTAGCGTCTGAAACCGCAAGAGCTGACGCGGCAGAACGCGCGCGGGATCAAGCTGAAAGTGACCGTGATAAGTGGCGGGGTATGGCAGAAAAACTAGCTGAAAAACCTCGGCGCGGCTGGTGGTGGCGGTAGGGTTCACAAACCTGCCAAAACTAGTTCAGTTTTGAACGGGGTTTTTGGCGGCGAAAAACGGGGCTTTTTCCCGCCGTTCCAAAAACGAGGGGTTTTGAACGTTCTATACAGCCTTTTTCGCAGCTTTATCTTTTGCCTCAATAGGATTGGGCTTTGCTTCGCCAATCGCCTGCCAAGAAACACCAGCACGTGCTATATGAGTGGCACCCCATGTGCTGAACTCTATCGTAAATCCAGTCGCTTTGATGTTAATAGCGTTGACCCATAATCGCTGATTTTGTGAATGATCACAGTCCATTCCCGTGATTCCGAGCGTGATCGCGGGAGGTTCCTTGAAGGTTCTCTCGAATATGATGTTGGCCGTTACTGAGCGGTCCCCATCGCCAGACCACATTGGCAAACCGTCATCCACATGATTAAACAACTCGTCAGATGCTGTGATGACCTGTACTGCCCCAATTACCTGCTTTGTTTGGGGGAATATCGCTAGTACCGGTAAGTTTTTTGGATTTTGAGCAGGTTTAGCCATGAACGTAAACTCTAATTGCTCGTTTTAGTCGCGGCGTTGGCTTCAATGCTGCTCTCAACTAGGGCATCTGGTGTAGCCACGCCCATATGATCCGGAATGCGTAAACTTAGCTTCAGAACCTTAGCGTCGGATAGATCTTTCACGCGGTTAACTTTGACCTTCCCCAGAGGAGGCAGGTTGACTTTTTTCCCGTCAATTAGTGCTTCCGAAAGGAGGGCAAGGGCAGCCTCTATTGCTGGCTTTGCGTATTTTTTCTCAACACCAGAACGCTTTATGGCCTCGTCAAGAAATGGCTTCTTCTTGATGGCCGTGCGTATTTCCTTTCCACCAACGTCTTGAAACGCCTCGCCTTCAGGCGGCGCTGAAGGAGTGAGTGCGCCTGGATCTGGTTTAAAGGCTTTGTTTACGGAGTTTTTAGTTGTTTTTTTCATAAATGCTTAATGCAGTAAATCTGTACTGTAGTCCACATCATGTTTACAGTCAGAAAATTGAGGCCTGCAGACGCGCTTCTTTACTTGAGGCGGTTGGTTTGGTCTCGAGATGCCTATTTTTCCACTGGATTTTCTGGGGCGTTTACTCGAGAGTTAGTCCGTTTTTTAGACAGCATTTTCATTCCTGAATTGATGCCTGAGTTAAGTCCCTTCCGCATAATCGTGCGGATGATCATATTGATGATACTGTTCGCGTTCATATTCCATATCTCCTGTTATCAACGGCTATAGCCGTTCTTAACACAAAGTTCAAAAACGCTCCAGACTGTGTGGAAACTCGCTTCACATGCGACATAAAATGTCTGGGTCGACTGGTCATGGGTGTTTTTCCAATTTTGACCGTTCAGGCGGGCCAAACGCCGTAGAACCCGATTGTGGTGCGATTACGCGGCCGTTTCGGCCGGAATTGGCGGGCGAGAGCCCCCATTAGGCGCTGATGGCGCTCATGAGGCCGGCCACGCCGACGAGGGTCAAGGCGCGGCGGATATTGTAGGCCAGCGCTGTCAGACTGAACTCACCTCTGACATTCTCAATGCGGCGCGTGAGGAAGTTTCTGTGGCCCATCCACTGCTTGATCGAGCCAAAGGGATGTTCGACGCTCTCGCGGCGATGATCCATGACCTCAGGCCTTGCGACTAGCCGTTCCGCCATCCGGTCCAGGATGGCCTCGTTGGCGTAGCGCGTCACCTTTCGGAAGGCAGCATTTGTGCATCGCGCACGCAGGCCGCAACCCTTGCAGGCTTTCGTGTTCACATAGGTCATGGCGTCATTATCGCGGATTTTTCTGGTATATTTTGGCGCAAGTTTGTGGCCACCCGGACAGATCAAAACGTCAGCTTCAGCATCATAGCGGAACTGCTCTTTTGTGAAGAACCCGTTCTTGACGGCAGAGCCGCGCAGCGGCTTGGGAACATAGGGCGTGACGCCAACGGCTTCGCAATCTTCGATGTCTTCAATCTTGTAGTAGCCCCGATCAGCAACGACATCGATATGATCAACGCCCAGATTTTCTCGTGCGGCATTGGTTGTCTCCGCTAATAATCCCAAGTCGCTGACTTTGTTATGAACCTGCTGCTCCGCGATGAGTTTGTGCTTGGTATCAACAGCGATCTGGATGTTGTACCCAACCCCAATGCGGCTTGAGGAATGCATCGCACGCGCATCCGGATCGGTCAGGGATATTTGATCCTCGCCGCTGGCTTCCAATTCTGCGCGGTGCTGCTCCAGTTGGGCGCGCCGTTCTTTGATGGCTGCGATCTTCTCTTCCAGATTATTCACCCGCTCCGGTGGCATGGTGTCGTCTTTATCCGCTTCATCCAACTGTTTGAGATAGCGATTAAGCCGCTCGTCACTCTCAGCCACGGCTTTTGCCAGTTTGCCTTTGGTAAAGTTGCGCTGGCCACTGTTTACCGCCTTCAGCCGTGTACCATCGACGGAAATCAGCTCACGGCCAAACAAATCAAGGCTACGGCACAGGACCACAAACTCACGGAAGACTTTCCTGAAAGACGTTTTGTTCTCGCGCCGGAAGTCAGCAATGGTTTTGAAGTCAGGCTGCAATTGACGCATCAGCCAGATCACTTCCAGATTGCGGTGTGTCTCAGCTTCTAAACGGCGGATCGAACGCACCCGGTTCAGATACCCATAAATGTAAAGCTTCAGCAGATCACTTGGATCATACCCTGGCCTGCCAGTGGCCTTAGGGAGCGCACGATCAAAGCCTGCCGCCGCAAGATCAAGGCTTTCGACAAAAGCTTCAATAAACCGAACCACGTTGTCGGGCCCAACATAATCATCCACGCAGGCAGGCAACAAAAGCGTCTGTGCGCGGGAAGTTCCTTGGATGTGTGTCATGCAAAAATATACCATTTCTGCACCACACAAGGAATCCTCAATCCGGTAAAATCAGCGAAAAATGCCAGCATTAATAAGGCGGGGAGTTTCCACACAGTCTGGAGGGTTTTTGAACAATCTATCGCGCTGAATAGCTCTTGCACCATGTCGTGAAAGTTTTCTCGATAGAAGACCCATCCAACGGGATCGACTTCTCACCGCACCACTTGCGGAACGTATCGGCCAGCTTGCGCAGGTCTGGCACATGCCGCCCGTCTATGCGCGGCGAATTGTCCCGTGCGATCCGGTCCCATGGCTGGCTGTCCTTGACGCTTCCAAAGTCAGGGAAGGCCGTCACGGGCGTTTCCGCTGTGCCATCCCGTCGCGCTTTTCGGCCCACCTTGGGCCGATCCAG
>Ga0307966_1002944_pt1 | contig 12851 bp, 13 predicted proteins | sample OrgLakmetagen646_FD_203141 | JGI IMG/M metagenome (GOLD analysis project Ga0307966, IMG submission 203141) | Saline water microbial communities from Organic Lake, Antarctica - #646 | ecosystem: Environmental > Aquatic > Non-marine Saline and Alkaline > Saline | place: Antarctica: Organic Lake... | reverse complement strand
TTAAGGTGCGTAGCCACTACGGTACTGGCATCCACAACGGTATAGCCCAGAGTCTGGGCCTGATCTTTCTTCTCTGGCTCGATCCAGCTTGCGTCCAGGCCAAACGCCGGGTCTTTGCCCTCAATCCCTTCAATCTTCCCGAAGACCTGCCCCGGATCAATGGCCAGTTCACGGTCCGGGTGAATTTCCGCCTCGGCGATGGTCACGCCCATCAGGGTGATGCGGTAGACGTTGGGCATCAGATCCAGATTGTCGCGAATATGCACAGACGGCATAAGAAAGCCCATATCCTGGGACAGCTTCTTCCGCACGCCCTTTATCCGACTCAGCAACTGCCCACCCTGGGACTTGTCCACCAGGGGAATAAGGCGATAGCCCACTTCCAGGCCCACGATATCCACTGTCGCTACATCGTCCCAGCCCAGCTCACGGGTCTCGCCCGGTGCCGGCAGTTGGCCACCCTGATCCGTGGTCTCGCCACCAGCCTGAATATCCCGCCCTGCGGGGCGGGCGCCACCACGGGCCGAGAATACGGCTTCTTCTTCGACCGTTTGCCGCTCGTGCTGCCAGATATACCAGGCAAGAGCCGCTGCGGTGCCGCCAAGACCCAGAAACGCCACGTGGGGCATGCCCGGAATCAAGCCGAGAATAATAAGGATGGCCGCTGCAATACCCAACGCTTTGGGGGCACCAAACAACTGCTGAAGAATTTGCCCGCCCATGTCCTGGCTGGACGAAACACGGGTCACCATAATGGCGGCAGAGGTGGACAGCAGCAGGGATGGAATCTGTGCGACCAGGCCGTCACCAATGGTCAGCAGCGCATAGTTCTGCATGGCAGTACCAAAATCGAGACCGTGCTGAACCATACCGATGGCCACACCACCGATGATATTGATAGCCAGAATCAACAGGCCAGCAATGGCGTCACCTTTTACAAATTTGCTGGCGCCGTCCATAGAGCCATAGAAATCGGCCTCCTGGGCGATCTCCGAACGGCGGGCTTTGGCCTCTTCCTGATTCACCAGGCCCGCGTTCAGGTCGGCGTCTATTGCCATCTGTTTGCCGGGCATGGCGTCCAGAGTAAAGCGTGCGCTGACTTCTGAGACCCGCCCGGCGCCTTTGGTGACCACCAGAAAGTTAATGATCATGAGGATGGCGAATACCACCAGGCCAACTGCGTAATTACCGCCAATCAGTACCGCACCGAAAGACTCGATCACCTTACCCGCAGCATCACCGCCTTCGTGCCCGTTCAGCAGCACGATCCGGGTTGACGCCACGTTCAGTGCAAGACGGAGAAGGGTCGCCACCAGCAGAACGGTAGGGAAGGAGGCAAACTCCATCGGCCGCATGGCGTAAACGCACACCAGCAGGATGACGATGGACAGCGTGATGTTGAACGTGAAGAACACGTCCAGCATAAACGCGGGCACGGGCAGGATCATCATGCCCAGAAGACCCATCAGCATGACGGGTACGCCGATATTACCCCGCGTCAGGGATTTGACATTATGGAGGACTAACGCTCGATCCATGCCGGAAAACTCTTCGATTAACGGTCTGCGGCCGGTGGTGCCGGTGGTTTTTTTGACGCCCGGGGCCAGTTTGAGAGAGTCGTCGCAATATCCGTACCAGTACTGAATCATTTTCTTCCGGCGTAGCCTGACGCCCATTTTCAGATGCGTTATCCTTGCGCCCTGCCCCCTCTTCGCCACTGATCAAAACAGAAAGGTAAGACCATGCCCATTCACGAGGTAATACATCCGCTGATCCGCCACAAACTCGGCCTGATGCGCCGCGCCGAAATCAGTACCAAGAATTTCCGGGAACTGGCCCAGGAAATCGGAGCACTGCTGACCTACGAGGCCACCAAAGATTTTTCACTCCAGTCCAAAACCATAGAGGGCTGGGCCGGGCCGGTGACCATCGAGCAGATCCAGGGCAAGAAAATCACCATCGTGCCGATTCTTCGTGCGGGCATGGGCATGCTGGATGGCGTGCTAAGTCTTATCCCCGGCGCCCGCGTCAGCGTGGTCGGTCAGGTCCGCAACGAAGAAACCCTGAAGGCCAGTACCTACCTTGAAAAACTGGTTGGCGAACTTGATCAGCGCATGGCCATGATCGTCGATCCCATGCTTGCCACGGGAGGTTCCCTCATTTCTACCATCGACCTGCTCAAAAAAGCCGGCAGCACTGAAATCCGGGCACTGATCCTGGTTGCTGCCCCCGAAGGCGTCAAAAAAGTCCTAGAGAAGCATCCGGATGTTTCGATCTACACGGCTTCGATAGACGAATGCCTGAATGACAAGGGCTACATCCTTCCCGGCCTTGGCGACGCGGGCGATAAAATCTTCGGCACCAAACAGAAGGACGTTTAATCATGCAGGACCACATCAACGACCCGGTCTGGAAACAGGCCATTGCCGGCTCACAGATGCTCTTGGTAGCCTTCGGCGCCCTGGTACTGATGCCACTGATCACCGGAATGGACCCCAACGTTGCACTGTTTACGGCGGGCATCGGCACCCTGATTTTCCACGTTGTAACGGGCGGGCAGATTCCTATCTTCCTGGCGTCGTCTTTTGCGTTTATCGCGCCCATCATTGCCGCCAAGGGGCGTTTCGGCATGGAAGAAACCCTCGGCGGCCTGATGGCAGCGGGTATTCTTTACATCGTTCTCAGCGGACTGGTCCGGGCCAGAGGCGCCGGGTTTATTATACGGCTGCTGCCACCGGTGGTGATTGGCCCCGTGATCATGGTGATCGGGCTCAGTCTTGCCCCAGTGGCCGTTCACATGGCATCCGGGCGCACTGGTGATGGTGCCACTCAGCTGATCCCGTACGACACCGCTATATGGATCGCCATGATTTCGCTAACCATTACCGTGATCATGTCGGTGTGGGCAAAGGGGATTTTCCGCTTGATTCCCATCATGTTTGGTATTTTGGTGGGCTATGTAATTTCTGCCTTTGTTGGCATCGTTGACTTGTCGCCCATCACCGAAGCAGCGTGGCTTGCGATTCCCAATTTCATGGCACCAGCCTTCAACATGAGCGCCATTCTATTCATGGTTCCGGTGGCCATTGCCCCAGCCATTGAGCACATCGGCGACGTTCTGGCCATTGGCAGTGTCACCCAGAAAGACTACCTGAAAAAACCCGGCTTGCACCGCACCCTGCTGGGCGATGGCCTGGCTACCACCACCGCTGCAGCCTTTGGCGGGCCTCCCAACACCACCTATTCGGAAGTCACCGGCGCGGTAATGCTGACGCGCAACTTCAATCCGAGAGTGATGATCTGGGCCGCGGTCATTGCCATCGTGCTGGCGTTCGTTGGCAAATTCGGCGCGGCACTGCAGACCATTCCGGGGCCGGTGATGGGGGGCATTCTGTGCCTGCTGTTCGGCTCGATTGCGGTGGTAGGACTGAATACCCTGATTCGTCATCAGGTAGATCTGTCCCAGGCACGCAACCTTATCATCGTTGCCATTACGCTTGTCTTCGGCATCGGCGGCATGGCGCTGGGCCAATTGGAAGGCATCGCTTTGTGTGCCGTAGCAGCCATTGCGCTGAACCTGGTATTGCCCGGCAAAGGTGACGCCTGGGGAAATATCGATGAAACGCCAAACGATTAAAGACAGGTCGGTTTAAGACAGCACCTAAACTAAACATCTCGCCGCAAATCCGAAGGAATCGGGAATTTGGGCACAGGGGGCTTGTCACCCCGCCCTTTACGGAACTGCCGCAGCTGGAACACATAAGCCAGAACCTGCGCAATGGCCATATAAAGGCCATCCGGAATCTCACCGCCGAGTTCCGTATTGTGGTAAACCGCCCGGGTCAAAGGCGGAGCCCGCATGATTTCTACCTTATTCTCCCGAGCAACCTCCATAATCTTGAAAGCCATCTCATCCGACCCCTTGGCCACCACTATCGGCGCCACCATTTTATTCTGATCGTACTTCAGCGCGACGGCATAATGCGTCGGGTTGGTAATCACCACATCCGCACCCGGCACGTCCTGCATCATGCGACGCTGTGACATCTCACGCTGCAACTGGCGAATCTTGCCTTTGACTTCCGGCTTGCCTTCCGTGTCCTTGAATTCGTCTTTCACTTCCTGCTTCGTCATCCGAAGCTTTTTCTGATGATCATAAATCTGGAAAGGTACATCAATTATCGCAATGATGATGGTGGCGCAAGCCAATACCAGAAAGCTCCAGCCCATCGTCCAGACCACATGCTCCATGGCCGACTTGACCGGTTCTTCTGAAATACTCAGCAGGTCTTCTGTACGCAGATTCAGAATCACAATTGCCACTGACAGTACCAGACCGACTTTCAGAATGGCCTTGACCAGCTCAATCAGAGACCGCGCGGAAAACATGCGCCCGAGTCCCTTCATCGGGTCCATCCGGCTCAGTTTCGGCGCTATGGCTTTGCCACTGACCAGCAAACCACCAATACCAATAGAGCCAGCAATAGCGGCAACCAGCATCAGAATCAGCAATGGCGCGGTCGCCCAGGTTGCTTCTTTGGCGGCTGCCAGAAGCTGAATGCTCATGTGGCGGGTGTCGAATATTGCCGAGCGTTCAAGCACAAAGCTATCCCGCATGATATCGGCCAGCGAAGCGCCCAGGGCGGAACCGAATATCAACAGCCCACCGGCACCCGCCAGCAGTACCGCCATGGTGGCCAGTTCCTTGGAACGCGCGGTCTCGCCATCCTCCCGGGCTTTTTCGAGCCTTTTAGGGGTAGCCTCTTCGGTTTTTTCCTGACTGTTCTCGTTCTCTTCAGCCATGTCAGAACTCGTTTATTTTCAGGGCTGGCCCTGAAGCTGACGCATGAATTCGAAAGTTTCCCGGGAGTACTGTTCGAAATGTGGCAGAAAATTGGCGTGCAGTACCCATATGGCAAACAATCCAAAAATCAGGCCAATCGGGAAGCCCAGCGCGAAAATATTCATTTGCGGGGCGGCACGGGTCATTACGCCGAAGGAGATGTTAACGATAAACACGGCAGTGACTGCTGGAAGCGCCAGCAGCAGGGCGGAGACAAAAATCCAGCTGATGCGATGGGCCAGGGACCAGACACCAGCCTGCCCCAGCCCCTCAAGGCCAATGGGCAGAGTGTAGAAACTTTCAATAAACACGTCGAACGCCACAAGATGGCCGTTCATCGCCAGATACAGCAAGGTAATAGTGATGCTGTATATCTGCGCTAGCACCGGAACGTTTACGCCATTGGCCGGGTCCACCATGGACGCAAAGCCAAGCCCCATTTGCATGGCGATCATCTGGCCCGCCACCACAAAAAGCTGGAACAGTGCAGTCAGGGCAAACCCTATCCCAATACCAATCAGGATCTGTTGCAGGGTGATGACCACCGCATCGGCGCTGAACGCGTCTACCTGAGGAACAGGCGGGATCATGGGAACCACCAGCACAGTGATTAGCATAGCAAGCCCAAGGCGGATACGGGCAGGCACAAGCCGGGTACCGACAAAAGGGATCACCATCATGAAACTGGCCAGCCTGAAAAACGGCCATAGATGCTGGCCGACCCATTGACTGATCAGGTCTGCGCTAATTTCGGTCGGCATTCTGGGTCAGCCGATCAAGAAGGGAACGCTGGAAATCAATCTTTCCGCGTGATCCATCAACTGAGTCAGCATCCAGGGCCCGGCTACGATGATGGTGACGAGTGTTATCAGCAAACGCGGCAGAAAGCTCAGAGTCTGCTCGTTAATCTGGGTAGCCGCCTGAAACGTACTCACCACCAGACCAATCACCAGACCCGGGCCGATGATCAGGGTTGACAACGTCACAATCATCCACAGCGCCTCGCGGAGGATGTCAATGACGGTTTGGGGGGTCATGGCGGCACTCCTTATTAAAAGTTCATAACGGGTCTATATTCCGTAACTGGCAGCCAGGGTGCCCATAATCAGGGCCCAGCCATCCACTAATACAAACAGCATGATTTTAAACGGCAAGGAAATAATGATTGGCGACAGCATCATCATACCCATCGCCATCAGCACACTGGCCACCACCATGTCGATGATCAGAAAGGGAATAAAAAGTATGAACCCGATCTGGAAAGCGGTTTTCAGTTCACTGGTCACAAACGCAGGCAAAAGCACCCAGAACGATACTTCCTCGGGTGTTGCGTACTGCTCGTCGGAAATGCGCATGAACAGCCCCAGGTCGCTCTCGCGGGTCTGAGCCATCATGAACGTCCGGAACGGCTGGCTGGCCTGCTCAACCGCCTCCATTGAGGTTATCTCTTCCTGAATGTAGGGCTGCAAGGCCACGGTGTTCACCTCTTCAAATACCGGTTTCATGATGAAGATAGTGAGAAAAAGCGTAAGGCCCAGAAGAACCTGGTTGGACGGCGTAGACTGCAAACCCAGTGCCTGGCGGAGAATGGCAAAAACCACGATGATGCGGGTAAACGAGGTCATCATCATCAGCATTGCAGGCAGGAACGTCAGCGCAGTCATGAACGCCAGAATCTGCAGCGATACCGAGTAGTCCTGAACGCCTTCTTCCGCGCCGGGCGTTACTGTAAACGCTGGAATACCGGGCAGATCCGCCAGCGCCGAAGGCGCCCAGAGCAACAGCAGAATCAGCGACAGTGGCGGGACACTCCGCCCGAAAAGCCGAAACATCATGTCAGGAGTCTTCCTTATTGGCGGAGCCGGAACCCCAGGATTTTCCGATCATCCCCTGGAGTTTACGGGCGAAATCGCCGGTCACAGGTCCCCCCTGCGCTACCACGGGCTCGTCAAAGACGTGGAGTGTGCGTATCGCCTGAGGCGTAACGCCGATCAGAATCTGCTTGCCTCCGACATCGATCAGAGCAATTCGCTCCCGGGTGCCCATGGGCATCACCGAAACCACCTTCATGGCGCGGTTGTTGCCGCCGGTCATGCCGCTCATTCGGCGAACAATCCAGGCACACCCGAAGATAATGGCAACTACCGCCAGCACGCCGACACCGAGGGTCAGCATGGTTGCCAGGGTATCGGGTGCCGCCACGGCAGCGGATGCCGCTTGCGGTTCACCGTCCATGTTATTTCTGCAACCGTTTGATGCGTTCGCCTGGGCTGATTACGTCAGTCAGGCGAATACCGAATTTCTCGTTAACCATCACTACCTCGCCGTGAGCGATCAGAGTGCCGTTAACCAGAACGTCCAGCGGCTCGCCCGCCAGCCTGTCCAGCTCAATCACCGATCCCTGATTCAACTGAAGCAGGTTACGGATAGGTATCTGGGTGTTGCCCACTTCCATGGAAATGGTCACCGGAATGTCAAGTATGACATCAAGATCCGGCGCTGGGCCTTCTCCCAGAGCGATTTTGGAGCCTTCGGGGAATTCTTCCATGGGCGCTGCGCGAACATTGTCGTCATCGGCGTCCTCATCGTCCCCGGTTTCTCCCGCCTCTTCCATGGCAGCGGCCCACTCATCATTGCGTTCATCGCCGCCTGACTCTTTCGCCGAGTCGCCCGAACTATCTACGGCCGATTCCCACTCGGCGGCAAGCTTCTCATCTTCGCTGAGCTCCTGCTCGTCTTTCTTGTCGTCGTCAGCCATTGCGTCGCACCCTTATTTGTTTTTTGACCCTGGGCAGTGTTGCCCGAGCCTTGATTCTCAGTGCCAGCTTGCCGTCACGGGTTCCCAGCGTTGCATGGAAGACCGGAATACCATTGGCAGTGAGCGTCAGTGCCTCTGAAATTTCTACCGGGATGATGTCGCCCTCCTTGAATTTCGCCACATCCCGAAGTGAGATGCGCCGACGGCAAACCGTTGCGTTAAGCGGCACGCTGACCTCTTTGATGTCTTCCTGAAGCGCACCGACCCAGCGCTCATCCACGTCGTCGATATCGCTCTGAACCCCCGCGTCCAGAACATCACGAACGGGCTCAATCATGGAGTAAGGCATGACCATGTGAAGCTCACCGCCGCCGCCATCCAGCTCGATATGAAAGGTGCTTACCACAACTACTTCACTGGGGCTGACAATATTGGCCATCGCCGGGTTTACTTCGGAGCTGAGGTATTCAAAGTCCACTTTCAGAACCGCTTGCCAGGCTTCCTTCATGTCGTGGAATACCTGGTTCAGAACCATCTGGACGATTCGGTTTTCGGTCGGCGTAAATTCGCGGCCCTCACTCTTGGCGTGGTGGCCCTCGCCCCCGAAAAAGTTATCCACCAGCTTGAACACCAGCTTGGCATCCAGCACAAACAGAGATGTGCCGCGCAGGGGACGAATCTTGGTAAGATTCAAGCTGGTGGGCACATAGAGCGTGTGGATGTATTCACCGAATTTCATGATCTGCACGCCGCCTGTCGAGACATCAGCATTGCGGCGCAGAAGGTTGAAAAAGCTGATACGAGTGTAGCGGGCAAAGCGCTCGTTGATCATTTCGAGTGTGGGCATCCGGCCACGGACGATCCGGTCCTGACTGGCAAGGTCGTAGGATTTGACGCCCTGTTCGTCAGTTTCGTCGTAAGTATCGATGTCGCTGTCATCCACACCGTGGAGCAGCGCATCGATTTCGTCCTGTGACAGTAAGTCCTGCATACGTTTCTCAGCCTTTGAATTGAGCCCGAAAGACCCTCTTGCGCTCTGTTTCTATTGAACGACGAAATTTCTGAAAAGCACCCGCAACAGGGGCGGTTCGCCTTCCTGCTCCAGAACACCGTTAACGGCCACAAGCATCTTTTCCGCCAGTGCCTTTCGCCCTTCAGGAGTCTGAAGCTCGGTAAAATCACTACCGGCCAATACCCCAATAAGCTGACTGCGCAACAGCGGCATGTGTAGCTTTGCTGCATCCAGTGCGTTCTGGTCTTTTGCTTCCAGTGCCAAATAAACCTGAATGTAACGCTGCCGCCCTTCCGCTTGCACGGTAGTGACCAGCGCCTTTTCCAGAACTTTATAGCCACTGGGCACGAAGACGTCTTCCACTTCTCCCGTCGGTGCATCCCTGCTGCTCAAGCCCGGAATATCAGCCCCGGCGAGCCAGAGCGTTCCCACCACCGAAAGCCCGATTGCCAGCACCACCAGCAGTGTCAGAATCAGTATCAGCTTGAGCTTGCCCTTCTTGGGCGGTGCTTGCGCAGGTGCGTTGTCTTCAGCCATAGAGTTTGTCTGCCAGAATTCCGTCGTAACGGTCGGGTTTAGAAGGTTTGAAGCAAAGGGCGGGCCAGAATTGAAAATCCCCCTTCCCAGAACAGCAGTTTAGCTGTTGGTAAGGGGGATCGGCAAAGACTGTGGAAAGAAGATCGGCAAAGCGGTAGTGATTAAGAGTATTCAGGCAAAAATATCCACCTCGCCTTTCCAGGTAAGGTCCAGTGACCGAAGCTCGGCCCCGGCATCTTCCATCTCTGCCTCTGCGATCACTCCCTGGTGATCACCCCCGGCCTCACTACCCCCGGACTCACCACCCCCGGCCTGGTCACGGCCGGAATCCGATACATCGAACTGTTCAAGAGAGAGCCCCTGCTCGCTCAACATATCCCGAAGCCGGTGACTGTGAAGTTCAAGCTGCTCGCGAACCACCGGATTTGCAGAGTGGACCGAAATATTGGCCTGATCGTGCTGAACCTGAACTCTCACTTCCATGGGGCCCATATCCGGAGGCGTGAGATGGATCTCGGCAACAGACATATTTCTGGCGGTCAGCCAGCTCAGCTTGCCCGCCATCTTGTCCCCCCACTCAGCATGGCTGACCGGCACGTCTATGGAGGTGGTATAGCCCCGAAGAATCGGTGCGTCCGGGGCCATTTTGGGGGTATTCACTGCATTGGCCTGAGGGCTGACCGACTCCAGGGCGCCCTGGAACCGTATGGCGTTTTGCAGAATGGGACTGTCTGCGGCTTTGGCGCCATCAGCCGTCACACCAGCCAGTAGGGCTTCCGTCAACGAGACGCCTGAGGCAGAACCATTCTGGCCTGATGTCTGGAGGTTCATGGAGCCGGTTTTGCCAACGCCATTCGGGCCTGACATTGACATCATCGAGCCCTGCCAAAACGGCAGTCCCTGACTATTGGATGCAGTGCTATTGCCCTTGGCTGTGGCATTGGCCGCAACTTGTGTCTGCGCTGGAGTGACCAAGGACTGCAAGCCCGTGAAGGTTACTGGAACACTGTCGATGGTTGTCTCATCCGGAGTTAACGCCGGCAAATCGCTGCCAGAATCCGATAATAGCCCCGGATTCGTCCCGACGTTTTCCGCTTGTGAGTCATCAACGGCAAGGTTGTGCCCGTTTTCTTCACCGAATGGGTCTGTCGCAGGCGGTTCGTCCTCTGCGCTTTTTGCGTTAGCCGGTTTTGCTTCCTGCGCTTCGAGGCGCTTCTGCTCTGACCGGGATACGGCATCGAACTGGCTTTCGCCGGATTTTTCGTTTCCCGGCCTGGAAGACGCGGATGCTTTGGCGGCCTCAGGGGACGGACTGTTCGGAAGACTTTGTGGAAGAACCATCTGTGACATGGCAACCTCTTGCCGCTTTTGCTGGAGAAAGAGCGCTGATTTTTTAAAATCCATCAACTTTCTAATACTTTCTAACAAATAAGCAAAAGGAATGCCACGATCACATCAGGCGAGAAATCGCTTTAGTGTCTGTGCAACATGCTGGAACTCTGACTCAATGGCATCGACTACTTCCGCAGCCTCATCAAAGCGATTGTCCTTGCCTGCTTCCTCCGCTTTCAGACATAGCGCGCCCAACTGGGGCGCCCCGATATTGATAGAGCTTCCCTTGAAGCTGTGAGCTGCGTTGGCGAATGCATCCGCATCTGAGGTACCGATCGCGTCCCGCAGGTAACTTATCCGTTCAGAGGAATCCTTCAGGTAAATTTCAATCAGCGTATCAAACTCATCTTCCATGACGTCCTGAAGTTCTGTCAGTGCTTCTTCATCAAGGTGCGGTTTGTCATTCATGACCAATCCCTGGTTGCTTGATGGCTAGCTCCCAATCATAAACAATTTCAGCCCGGCTTCCATACTCTAAATAGCGCAGGGAATGTCCCAGTTTCTGCATCAGTAATAATCCTCGGCCACTGTATTTTGTTTCTGGACTGTAGGAATCGACCCGCGTTCCGGGTGTAACTTGGCAGTTGTGATCAAATCCCCGGCCGCTATCCTCGCAGGTAATAGCCAGCTGTCCGCCGGCCCGGGTCGTCGAATGAGTCAACGTAAACCTTATAAAATGCCCGGTTACGTTCTCAAGCCGCCGGTCTCTCTCGGTATAATAGTAGCTGAAGCCATCCGGCGACGTTTTAAGATCCGATGAAAGATCCAGTACCCCATGCTCCAGGGCATTGGTATAGAGTTCAGACAGCAGGGTGTATATATCAGCACTCTTGCGCCGAAGGCCTGGCACTTCCATGCAGATATGCAACAGTAATGGCAGAGGGTTGAACTGGGCGAGAGTATCGTCCCGTACCTCGTACACACAATACCACTGGGCCGGGCCTTTCAGGGCCGATTGAGGCAGCCGCTCGGCAGCTTCGTGGAACTGAGAAGCGACAACCATGTCCAGTGACACCAGAGTCAGGTCATCCTGACCCGACTGCTCACCGGTGAAGGACCGGATGGCACCAAGCAAGGTATCGATTGGTGTTTCAGCATCGGGGGCGGTGTCCAGCGCATGCTTGAGGCGTGCTTCTCCGTAGTGCTCGGCCTCCTCGTTTTCAACTTCAAGCACGCCGTCGGTCATCATTAACAGGGAGTCACCAGCGCTGGTGTGAAACACCTCCATGGCGGCATCAAAGCGGGACGCATTCAATACACCCAGCGGCAGATGACGTGAGATAACCAGATCGCGCCCACCCCCCTTTCTGAATAGAACACCGTCCGGCAGGCCCCCGTTCCATATTCGCAGCTGGTTCAGCTGAAAATCCGCCTGAATCATTGCGGCGCAGCAGAACATGCCGATGGGAAGAATCCGGACCAACTTATCGTTAATCTCACGCAGTACGTCGCTGCCACTGAACCCCATACTGGTCATGCCATAGAAGATTTCCGCAATCGGCAGGGCGCCAATGGCTGCAGGCAGGCCATGCCCGGTAAAATCGCCAATCAGCACATGCATGCCTCCGGCCGGCCGCGGGCAGGCAAACAGGATATCGCCGTTAAAAATTGACATCGGGGACACGTGGTACCGGATATTGTCGGCATCCAGGCAGCCGGTGTGGGCAATATTGTCGAACACCCGCTTGGCAAGCTGCTGCTCTTCCAGTAACTGGCGGTTGCGCTCGCTGATCAGATCCCGCTGCTGACTCAGGGTCTGATGCATCTGCCGCATCCGGTTGAAGGCACCGAGCTTTGCCTGAATGATCACTTTGTTATAGGGCTTGGTCAGAAAATCATCGCCACCGGCGTCAAGGCACCGGGCCAGCGCACTGGCATCGGTCAAGGAGGTCAGAAATATCACAGGCACCCACTCTTCACCGGCCATATCCTTGATTTTTCGCGCAGCGGTGATGCCGTCCATGACCGGCATCAGCACGTCCAACAGAACAATATCAGCTTGGTAATCGGCAAAGATGGCGACCGCCTCGCTGCCGTTAGCGGCAGCCCGGACCTGATGGCCAAGGTGTTTCATCAGCGTTTTCAGAATCAGCCGATCGCTGTCGTTATCGTCGGCAATCAGAATTCGCAGAGCATCGTTTTCCCGCGTCATTGCATGGAAACCCGCGTCATTGCATGGAAACCCGTGTCATTGAATGGAAAAAAGCTGCTCGAAGTTGGATATGGTCAGAATCCGGCGGACGTCGTTGTTGCAGTTTCTGAGCTCGATCCGAGCACCATCGCCGCCCGCATAGTCACGGAGCAGCAAC
>Ga0307966_1002942_pt1 | contig 12853 bp, 12 predicted proteins | sample OrgLakmetagen646_FD_203141 | JGI IMG/M metagenome (GOLD analysis project Ga0307966, IMG submission 203141) | Saline water microbial communities from Organic Lake, Antarctica - #646 | ecosystem: Environmental > Aquatic > Non-marine Saline and Alkaline > Saline | place: Antarctica: Organic Lake... | reverse complement strand
ACTCGATATCGCCGCCGATGATCTCGAGGCCAAGCGCCAGAGCTTCGGCGAACACCATATGGTCGTGACGCTCTTCTGCACCACGCTTGATGAGCTGCAGACGCTCAGCGCCGAGATCGTAAATGCCGCTGCGACCGAGGGCGTGAAGATGATCGGCGAGCGGGTCGCGGCCAAGGCGCATTACCTCAGCCAGCATCCCGGCAACCAGCCCAAGCGCGTGCGCGCCAGCGCCGTCACCAATCGCAACTTCGCGGATTTTGCGGCCTTCCACCGCACGCAACTCGGCAAACCCGCCGCGAAAACCCCTTGGGGCAAGGTCATCACCTATCTGCCCACACCGGAGCAGAGCGCTTATCGGTTTTCCTATCACGAGCAGGGATCGCCCGACAAAGAGCCCACCAGCGGTCATACCCTGATCATGGGGCGGCCCGGGTCAGGTAAGTCTGTGCTCTCGGCCTTTCTCATGACGCAAGCCCGTCGAGCAGGGGCGCGGATCTTCGTATTCGACTACCGTCTCGGTATGGAGATGGCGGTCCGCGCCAATGGCGGGCGCTATGCATCGCTCAAGGCCGGGCAGCCCACGGGGCTCAATCCCCTCTGGACGGAAACCGATGCGCGCGGCACGGCATGGCTTTCGGACTGGCTCACAACCCTGCTCTACCGCGCCGACAAGCCCCTGACACCTGCGCAGACCAACCGCATCCAGGAAGTTGTGCGCCAGAACGCGCAGGCCACAAACCCGGCATTGCGGAACTGGCGGGATTTCGCATCGCTGTTCGTCTCCACCGATGATGGTGGCGATCTGCACCAGCGCCTGCTCGAATGGACCGAAGACGGCCGCTATGGCTGGATCTTCGGGCAGAGCCTTGAGGACACGTTCTCGCTCAAAGGCGATGTGGTGGGCTTCGATCTGACCGACATTCTCGACAGCGAGGCCGACAAGGAACGGATGGCGGTCCTTTCCTATCTTTTCCGCCGGGTCGAACGCGAGATCGAGGATCGCCGCCCCACCATCATCGTCATCGACGAGGCCTGGAAGGCGCTCGACAACGCGTATTTCGCCGAGCGGCTGTCGAACTGGCTCGTGACCGCGCGCAAGCAGAACACCGTCGCGGTGATGATGACGCAATACGCCAGCCAGCTTGAGCGCACCCGGACCGGCAAGACCATCGTCGAGGCCGTGCCGACGCAGATCCTGCTGCCCAATATCCGCGCGCAGCCTGCGGATTACGCCATGCTGAACCTCACGGAGAAGGAGCTCGACGTCCTTCTCAACACCGGCAGCAATAGCCGCTTGGCGCTGATCCGCGACGATCAGGGCTCGATCGTCGTCGATGCCGATCTGAGCGCCCTAGGTCCCAATCTCACTATCCTTGGCGGCATGGACAAAGGCGAGGCGCTCGTCGGCGCCGATTACCGCGACCGCCCAGACTTCTGGAGGCTTTCATGATCCGTATCTTCTTGTCCCTCGCCGCCCTCGGCCTGCTGGCCTCCTGTGCGCAGTATCGCGAACCACAGGCCAACTGCTTTTCCTTTTTGGCCTCGACTGCGCCTTTCGCGCCTGATTGCACCTTCACGCCGCTCGGCACGCCGGAGGGCGACATTGCGGTTTGATCTGCCCCATATTCTGGCGCTTTGCCTGCTGCCCGGTCTGGCCGCCGCACAAGGCGTGCCCACCAATGACAGCGGGCTGACCGCGCGTGATATCATCGAGACTGGTGATCGCGAAGCCGACTTGGCCCTGCAGGCGGACAAGCTTGCCGTGCGCGAACTCATTGCCGAGATCGAACGAGAGCAGCTGGAAACTCTGCGACGCATCCTTGATGCCCAGACCAGCTTCGGCGGTCAGGGCCTGCCGGCCATGGTCTCGGAGCTTGAGGGCGGCAGCGGCGATGCCGACCGTTCCGTTGAGGCGGTCTATGGCACGGGCGAGATCGATCCCAATCCCGGCGGTGCGCAGATGTTTGGGGATGCGGCGGAAAACATCGAGCAACTCATCATCCGCGTCGCCCAGGAAACCAGCGGCTTTGCGGGTGTTGGACGCGCAGGGCTCTCACCCGTCCAGTGGCGCGCGCTGTTGCAAGCGCTGATCTGGCAGGAAAGCCGATTTACGATTGGGGCGCGATCGCCCGTTGGCGCCTATGGCCTCACCCAGATCATGCCGGGCACGGCCAGCGATCTGGGCATCAATCCGGAATACTACGACAGCCCCTACCTGCAGGTGCATGGCGGCGCGCGCTATCTCGCGACCCAGCTCAACACATTCGATGGCAACATCATCAACGCCCTCGCGGCCTATAACGCCGGACCCGGCTGGGTGTTCGAGTATGGGGGCGTGCCACCTTTCCGCGAAACCCAACATTACGTGTCGGTCATCCCTGAGCGCTACAATCTCTATCTGAGCCGTATCGGCGGGATCGACGCGCTCGGCACGATCGACCCGGTGTTATTGGCCAATGCCAATCTCTCACTCACAGGTCATGGGGCGGCCTTTTATGGCAGCAACTCACCCGCCGCGATCCGCCAGGCCGCGCTGCGCATTTCCGACATCGTCACGCGGATTTCCGAAACCGAGGATGTGCAGGAGAGCGTCGCGCTCAACACCTATGCCCGCGCCGAACTGGTGCGCCTCGTGGCTGCCCGCATCCGGCTTCAGGCCGCCCGTACCCAGCTGCTCTCCGCCGAAGAGCTGGCCCAGGCCAGCGCCCGCATGGCCGAAGGCGCCTTCATGGAATTCACAATCAGGGAGATTGACTGATGAGACCTGCCCTCTTGAACACGGGCCTAGCCATGGTGCTCGGGCTTGGCCTGCATATCGCTCCCATGACCCCTGCCGCAGCACAGGGCGTACCCGTCGTCGACACCCAGAACATCGCGCAAAACATCCAGCAGCTCCGGCAGATGATCGAAGACGAGATCCTGCAAAACGAGCAGCTGACGCAGCTTCGCGAACAGCTGGCCACGCTTACAGATCAACTCGCGGAGCTGCAGCGCACCTACGAGGCGCTGACCCGCCTTGCCGAGCTTCCCGAAATCATCCGCACAGAAATGGAAGACGAGTTGAACGGTCTGCTCGATCAGGAATTCGGCGACATCCTCGCCACCATTGAAGCGATCAAGACGGGGGATTTCTCCGGCCTGTCCGGCTCTGGCGCAGGCGAGATCGAAACCCAGATGGACCGGGTGCTGGCCGATCTCGGCTTCGATGAAGACACGCTCTCGGAAATGGCCACGAGCGGCAATCCCGGGGCCAACCGCGTGGCAACCCAGGCCACAACCGGCGCGCTCGTCTCAGCCGCCGCCCAGAACAGCTACGAGGATGCCGGCCAATCGCTCGCGCGCGTCGACCGGCTGGTTGGGCTGATCGGCGATATGGAAGAGCTCAAGCAAAGCGTCGATCTGAATACGCGCGTGACGGCGGAATTGGCCATCGCCCTGGTCGCCATGTGGCAGCTCGAGGCGATTCAAACCGTGGGCGACGGCACTGGCGGCGTGATCGATGCCGCCACCATCGCCGAAGAGCAGCGCTTCATGGATTTCACCATGCCCGAGTTGCGCGCAGATTGATTCAGGGTTGTGACACGTGGCGAGTGAACAGGAAATCATCGAAGAAGAACTGGTCTATGGCGCACTGCGCCGCGAACGGCTCTGGCAGCGCCTTGGCCTGACAGGACTTGTCTTCGGCATCATCGGCTGTCTGAGTGCTGCGGCTGTCGCAATCCTCGATGTCGACCCGCCGCCCGTGGTCGTCCCCTATGATCCCGCCACAGGCTTTGCCCTGCCCGAGGCCTCGGTGGGCGCGACATCAGTCACCGCCAACCAGGCGATCATCGAGGCGGAGGTGTTTCGCTATGTGACTGACCGCGAGGTCTACAACCAGCTCGACAACGATCTGCGCATCCGCAACGTCCTGCGCCGCTCTGACGGGGCCGCCGAGAACGGGCTGCGCCAGATCTGGAACAGCGCCAATGAGAACTACCCGCCGACGATCTATGGCCCCAATGCCCGGCTCGACGTGGAAATCCTCAGTATCAACCGGATCGGCACCGACCGCGCCACCGTGCGCCTGCGCAAGCGGCTAACATCGATCAATGGCGTCCAGACCGGGCTCTTCACGGCCACGCTTCTGTTCGAGTTCCGCCCCGAGACCCGCCGCTCCATCGACGAGGTTTGGACCAATCCGTTTGGGTTCACCGTGCGCGAATATTCCATCCGCTCCGACAGATTGGAGAACTGAATTTGCATTTTCTCAGATTGTTTGTACTCGGGCTTACCCTGCTGCCAAGCTTTGCTGCGGCCGAAGCCATCCCGCGTGGCGGCCCCAATGACAGCCGCGTGCGGCTGGCCACCTATCAGGAAGGTCAGGTCTACCGCCTCAGCGTCTCGCTGACCCATGTCACCACCATCGAGTTTGGAGAGGGCGAGAGCATCCGCTCGATCATCGCGGGCGACACCGAAGGCTTCGAGATCGACGGCGTGCCGGGCGGGCAGGCCTTCGCGATCAAACCCGTCGCGCGCGGCGTCCATACCAACGTGACCGTCTACACCAATCGGCGCAGCTACTATTTCAACGTCATGGAAACCCCCAGCCCCACTTTCTATGTGGTGCAGTTCCGCTACCCGGATGATGCGCGCCCGACGCGCGCCATAGCGGCGCAAGCCCCCAACTACAATTACGGTGCCAGCGCGCGCACCGAGTTCACGCCGACCCGCATCTGGGATGACGGGACCTTCACGTATCTTGCGTTTCCAAGAAACGCGCCCATACCCGCGATTTTCCGCTACGCGAACGGCCGCGAACGCACAGTCAACACGCAAACCACTGAGGACGGGGTGATCCGCGTCAGCGGCGTGAACCGCCAATGGGTCCTGCGACTTGGCGAAGAGGTGGTCTGCATCGAGGCGGTCCCGCCCGCGGAGGCCGCCTCATGAGCGATACCGAGAACACCGAGCTGGAAAAACGCCTCGCCGCCCTTGAGAAAGGCAGTGACCGCGCCCCCACGGCGGCGCAGCGCCGGTCGCCCCTTCTCGCGCTAATCGTGGTCCTCGTCATCGGCGCGGGTGGTGCCCTTCTCTATCTCCTCTCACAGCCCGACGAAGAGGAAGCCTTGCCGACGGCCACCCCGGATGTCTTCCAAAACGAGGGGGACGGCTTTGGCACTATCGAGACCTTGCCCCCGACCGAGCCCGAGGTCGTGTTCGTTGCACCAGATCCGGTCGAGCCCAAAGCTGAGCTTCTGGCGCAGATCACCGCCCTGCAGGCCCAGATCGAGGAATTGCGCAACGCCCCCGAACCGGTCGTGGAGGAAGATACCGCCGCCGCAGAAGCCATCGACGCGCTGACCGCTCAGATCGCGGCGCTGCAAGCCGCCTCGGAAGCCGCACAGCAACGTTTCCAGGACGAACTGACGGCGCGGGATCGAAGTCTTGAGCAATTACGCATGGATCTCGAACTGGTCCAACTCGAAGCCAATCGCCCGCAACCTGCCCCAGCCGGGCCCTCGGACGACGAATTGCGCGCACGCGAGCAAGAGCGATTGCGCCGCGAAGAAGAAGCCCGGCGCATTGCCGAGCTGGAACGCCGCGCCGCCGAGGAACGCGCCTTCCAGGAGCGGCGCATCGCCTCGCCCACCATCGCTTTTAGTGGTGCCTCCGGTGCGAATGAAACGGAGCTAGCGGAGCGCAGCTTTGGCGACGTCACAGATTTTGTGCTGAACGGCGCGTTGCCCGCCACCGTGACGCAGGCCGAGGTGATCGCCAATCCCTCCAACACCATTATCCAGGGCACCATGATCCAGGCGGTCATGGAAACCGCCCTCGACAGCTCACTGCCCGGCCAGACCCGTGCCGTGGTGTCCGAGGATGTCTACAGCGTCGACGGCACGCGCCTTTTGATCCCCCGTGGGTCCCGTCTGATCGGGCGCTACCGCGCCGGCGTCGATATCGCGCAGCGCCGCGTGACCATCGCCTGGGACCGGATCATCCTGCCCGCGGGCCAAACCGTCCAGATCAGTTCCTTCGGCGGCGATGAATTGGGCCGCTCCGGTGTCACCGGTTTCGTGGACACACGCTTCGCCGAGCGTTTCGGGTCCGCCGCCCTGATCTCGCTGATTTCCGCAGCGCCAAGTGCCGCCGCCTCCGAGGTCCAGGATGAGACTGCCGCCGACGTTCTCGAAGACGTTGGCGATGATCTGGCCGATGCCACGGACAGCGTTATTGGCGATTACCTCTCCATCGGACCCGTCATTTATGTCGACCAAGGCGCACGCGTCACCGTCATGGTCGACCGCGATCTGGAGATATTCTGAGCCCATGTCGCTGAGCTATCTTGAGACATCGCTTGACCAGATCGAGGCCGCCGCCCGCGACGATGTCATCGAGATCTGCATCAACCCCGATGGCACTTGCTGGGGCGAATTCCAAGGCGATCATTTCATGCGCGGGCTGGACCAAACGCTGACGAGCGTTCAAGTCAGGGACCTTGGCAACCAGATCGCCTCCTCCGCCAACACCACGATGAGCAAGGACCGTCCGATCGTCTCGGTCTCGATTACCTATAAAGGCCGCCCGATCCGCGCGCAGGTCATAACCCCACCCGCCGTGCTCTCGGCCATGTCGATCAGCCTGCGGTTCTTCTCAAGCCTGCCGCTCGCGGGTATCGCGCTCGATTTTCTCTACGGCAAGGAACGCAAGCTCGAAGACCTGCGCGTGGAAAAGAAGCGCGCCTTGCGCGCCGTGGTGGCCGCCGGATTGATCGATGATGCGCTTGCCTTCTGCGTCGAGAACAAACTCAACATGATTGTCTCGGGCGGCACCTCCACCGGCAAGACCGTGGCCGCGCGCAAGATCCTCTCTCACGTACCGACCGAGGAACGCATCGTCACCATCGAAGAAGCCGCGGAGCTTTTACCGACCCAGCCCAATGCCGTGACCCTCATCGCCAATCGCGATGCGGAGTTCCAGACCGCCGATGTGCTGCTCACCGCCACGCTCCGCATGCGCCCCGACCGGATCATCCTGGGCGAGGTGCGCGGCAAGGAGGCCATGACCTTTCTGGAAGCCATCAACACCGGCCACGGCGGGTCCATGACCACGCTGCATGCCGAAACACCGCAACTGGCTGTGCAGCGCCTCGCGATCGCGGCGCTCAAGACCGAAATCCCGATGACCTATGCCGACATGACCCAATACATCGAGAACTCCATCGACGTGATCATCCAGGCCGGTCGCCACGACGGCAAACGCGGCATCACCGAATTCTACCTCCCCGGCGCAGATCAGATTGGAGCCCCCCATGAAAACCTTTGAATACGACATCCTGTCCTTTCCGATGACCCGCAAAACCAGCCTTGCCGACATGCAGGCCAGCCTGAATGCGAAGGGGGCCGAAGGCTGGGAGGTGGTGTCAATCAGCTCCTCGGAATTCGCCAATGTCGGGCACACGGTGTTTCTGAAGCGCGAAACGACAACCGCTGGAGCCACGGCATGAGGGTGACACGGTTTCGCCTCGCCCTGGCCGCGCTGGCCCTGGGCCTCACGGCCGCCCCCGCCTTCGCCGAGCGCAACCTTTTGCCAACCCTCGAGCGTAGCTTCAGCGTCTGTCCAGACCGGCCTACTGAGCCCATCTGGATGCAAGACATCCCCCTGCGCCAAGCCTATCAGCGCGTCTTGGTCCAGGACATCTACCGCGCCCAGAATCTTGAGCGGATCGTCGAGACCGACAGCTGCGCCTGCGAGATCCGGTTCCCGTCCTGGGACGCGGCCGAGGCCACCTTCCGCGAACACCATGCCAGCGCCGAACGATGGGAGATGCTGCAAGCCTCGAACAGCTATAACCGTCGCGCCAACGCCGCCCGTCTCGAGGCCAAGGTCCTCTGCGACGCCGAAGGCAATTGGTGAGGCACAATCCCGATGAGCGTCGTCACGTACTTCGTTGAAACCTCCCAGTCCTATCTCGACACCGCTGCCGAAACCCAGTTCGGCGCGGTTGCGGCAACGGTCGGCACGCTCCTCGTTTTGGGAACAACGCTGGTGGTAATCCTCGTCGGCATCAACATGATCTACCAATACCGGGCCATGGACGGGCACACGGCCTTCTGGCTCGCGATCAAGGTCGGGCTTATCGGGATATTCGCAACCAACTGGATGCAGTTCAACACATTCTCGTCTGCCATTCTCTACGGGATCGACAGTATCGCAGGCGCACTCGTCGCGTCCGTCGGTGGCGGCAGTCCTGGCCCCTCTGGCACATTTGCCGAGGAATTCGACCGGCTGATCGCGGAGCTGGGCAATTACCTGAACGCCGCCGGGTCCGAATTGAACTGGATGGCCGGCGCCATGCTGGATATCATCGGTGTGCTTCTGCTCTCAATCCTCGGCGGCCTTGCCGCCTTCATTCTCGTGGCCTCACGCCTGATGATCGCGCTCCTGATTGGGATCGCCCCGGTTATGATCTTCCTCACCCTGTTCGACGTGACCAAGGATTATTTTGCGCGCTGGCTGTCGGCGCTGATCTCATTCGCGCTCTACCCGATCGTTGTGGCAGGCGTGTTCGCGACAATCACCGGGGTGTCCTCGGCGCTCATCGGCGAGTTGGGCGACCCGGAGGGGGCCACCAATATCGGCGCGCTCATTCCGTTCTTCATGATGGTCCTCATGGCCAAGGGATTCATAATCGCGACCCCGTTCATCGTGCGCGCGATCTCCGGCAACATCATGATGCCCGCGCTTTCCGGCGGTCTCGGCGGCGGCTACAGCTTCGCCCGCGCCGCCATGGGCAGCCAACAGTCCTACAATCGGTATCTGATCGGTGGGGCGAGCGGAGCGGAATACGCAGCCCTCAGAGCGCGGCAGTTGTTCGGCGTGCAACAGATGCCAATGAGGCAAGGCGTGGGGCAGACGGGTTCCGCAGGCGGCACAGGGTCCGCAGACTCAGGGTCAAAAATGCTGGCGCAGCTGGCGAGACTGGGGCGGCTTGGGCGACGGTGACTGCTCTAATCGGGCATTGGGCACGGTTCTATCATGCTCCGTTTGGAGCTCTAACCGGCGCCATTCGTAGCAAGTGCACTTTCCAAAACTGCTTGCAAAAAAGACAGGCGTTTGGTTCGGCACAGCCGTTGAAAAACAATCTCAAAATAGACATCTTGTGGTTGAGGGATTGTGAACAAGAGGTTTGATATGAATGTGAGCGCGGGCGTAGGATACGGGTATAATGTTGCAATTGAAAAACTCGCTGAAGAGTTGGCAGTGCCGCAAGATCGCTTTGATCAAGCCGAAAAACGCTACAAGGACCTTGGCGAGTTTTTGCATCGAGATGAGTCCAAGGTTCGTGATTATGATCCCGATGTCTATATCCAAGGCTCTTTCGCGCTCGGCACACCGATCAAGCCGACGTCCAAGGACGAAGACTACGATCTCGACATCGTTGTCTCGTTCCGGTCTCTGACGAAAGCGCAAATTTCCCAAGCTGATCTTCGCGCGCTTCTGCGGGCTGAGCTAAAGGCATATCGCGATGCGCGGGGGATCAAGAACGAGGTTGGTGAGTCTAGAAGGTGCTGCACCTTGATCTACGCCGATGGTGCGCAATTCCACATGGACGTATTGCCGACTGTGCCGAACGAGGCAAACATGCGTGCCGTTCTTTCTTCCTACCTCGCGGATCAGGCGCTTGCGGAAGGTGCGATCGCCATCACCGACAGCGACAAGACTAACACATACCGTATCATTACGGATGATTGGCCCCGAAGCAATCCCAGGGGCTTTGCCGCATGGTTCAAATCAAGGCAGATCGAACAACTGAACGAACGTCGCAGGGCATTCCTCGACGCCCAAGGCAAAGTGACAGCGAGTGTGGAGGACGTACCGGTATTTCGGGTGCGAACACCTCTCCAGTCAGCCATCATGATCTTGAAGCGTCACAGGGATGAGTGGTTCGCGGAGCGGGATCCGGACCTGAAGGTTATCAGTGTGATCCTCACGACGCTCTCGACTCATGCCTATGCAGGCGAACCAAGGGTATCGGATGCAATTGCAAAGATTCTGAGGGACATGCATCTCGCAATCGAAGAACGGAATGGGGTGTCGTGGATCGCCAACCCTACGGACCCTTCAGAGAATTTTGCAGATCGGTGGGAAAAATTTCCCGAGCGCCAGGACTTCTTCTTTGCGTGGCTTGAGGCTGCTCGAACGGATTTTGGTGCCGTTCAAAGGTTCAGTGATACGAATATCGTTCTGAATCAGCTCTCACGAAATCTTGGCAGCACCCTTGTTGAAGGTGCCCGCTCGAGGGTAGCGGCATCCGCGGGTTCACGTGCTGCATCAGTGGCTCCTGCCGCTGCGGCCGGGGCTTCTGCGCCAGGCCTTGTTTTTGGTGGTGAGGATCGGAGGCCGACGGAGCCAAAAGGTTTTGGTTGATGGAGCTCACAGCCGGCGAGGCGCGACTAATCCGTGAGTGTGAAGAGCTCGCTAGTCTAGCAGCTGCATCAGATTGGCTGGAAGAACCCCAATTCGGCAAGAACGCTGATGGTCTGCTGACCTGGTCGTTTTTTCTGCTCGCTGGTGATCATCGTGTTCCATTGCGGCTGGTTTTCCCAGCACTTTTTCCAGATCTGCCACCATTTGTACTTCCAACCGACAGCTCAGTCCGGCTATCGCAGCACCAATACGGCGAGGGTGGCGAACTATGCCTCCAGTATAGACCGGATAACTGGCATCCCGACTGCAAGAGCACGGATGTAGTCCGGAGTGCCAAAGCACTTCTCGAAGCAACCCCAAAGGACGTTGGTTTCTCGGACGTGGAAAGCGCTCATCCAGCCGACTTACCCTCGCTGCTCTCGGGGTGTTCCCGGCGCTTCATGCTACCGCCTGATACCGCCCGCCTCTTGAGGTTACGCCTTGCCGGACACGCAACCGATATTCGCATGACTTTGGAGCGCCGGGTTGGGGTTTCCGAAGTCCTTGTTGCCCGCATTGCCACTATCGGGTTGGATTCTGACTTGCGCGTGCCGACTGATGGCGCGGGAGTTGGAGGAAGTGTGGTCCCGGGGGTCCTATATCGATTGCCCGACATTCGGAACATTCCAAATCTGCAGCCCGAAGACCTGAGGGAGCTTCTGTACCAATACCTGCCTTCTTGGCTGCGAAGATGGATAGAAGGCGCCGGCGACATGTTGGTCGTCATTTCAAATGGCAAGCAAGAGGTATTGCTGCGCGTTCTCTACAACGGGTCGAAACGAAGGATTGACCTGTTTCATACCTTTGAGCCACCAACGGCAAAAGAACGCCGGGTTCACGGGAAGATGTTTCGAGAATCTAGCATCTGCATCATCGGTGCAGGCTCGCTGGGATCAAAAGTGGCCGCCAGTCTTGCGCGCGAAGGCGTCGGTCAATTCGTGTTGCGCGATAATGACGTTCTTTGGTCCGACAACTTGGTTCGAAACGAACTCGATGAAATGGATGTGGGGCATCACAAGGCAGTTTCTCTTAAGCACAGATTGCTGCGAATAAATCCGACAGTGAAAGTCGGTGCTTTGGGTATGAGTCTGACGTCTCAATCCGCTGTCCAGCATATTGCTCAGTTGAGCGAGATCATCAGCACTTGTGATCTTGTCATAGATACGACAGCTGATAGCGGTGTGTTTCGAATGGCAGCGGCCATTTGCACGCAAAAGGGTAAACCTCTCGTCTGGGGACGAGTCTACGCGGGAGGACTCGGAGGTCTGATTGCACGAAGTATCCCGTCTGAAGATCCGCCACCACTGACCGCTGCATTTCAATTGCGAGCATGGTGCGACGAGAAAGGCATGGCACCGCCAGAGGGCCACGAGCACAATTACGGGGTGCAAGGTGATGAGGACGATGAGCCAATATTCGCTTCTGACGGCGATGTAGGCGTCATTGCCAACAGGCTGGTACGTCACGCCCTAGACACCCTCGCAACCACGGAGATAAGAGTTCATCCGGAACCTGCCTACTTTATCGGGCTGCGCAAAGGCTGGATCTTTGATCATCCCTTTGACACCCACCCAGTCATTTTCGGTCCTCACGAAGGATGGGTAAAGGGCAGCACAAGTTGTGCAGAAGAGGGCGTTGAACGCGTCATAACTCACCTTGGAGTGCAAGATGACGCTTAGCCTCACAGTCCCGCGCTCGCAGCTTGCGAAATTGCAGGTCTACCTTACGCAAGGCGGCAAACGCGAGATCGGCGGGTGGTTAGTTGCAGAACAGACAGCTCCAGGAAAATTTGAACTCGTCGGTTTAACCGTCGATCTTGAGGTGGGAACACGAGATCGTTTCGATAGTTTGCCTGAGCCACACTCAAGACAGATGGATCGGATCTTACTGGAGAATAGTGGTCGCGCTGGTCAAGTTGACTATCTTGGCGAATGGCACTCGCACCCTACATTCCCACCAATTCCTAGCGAGATCGACGTGGCCTCGATGACGGATATGGTCGAAAGCAGCGGACCTTCGTTTGCGGCGTTGGTCATCGTGCGTCTAATGGGCAACGCCTCTATTCAGGCGACCATCACCACTTTTCAACGTGGCCAATTGCCCGAGGGCGGCCAGCTGATAATTGCAGATGCAGTTCCAGAAGCTGGATTTGGCGAAGGTTGGCAACCGCCGGAACTTTAGAATCCTTCGATAGACTGGAATCCGTTGTTTACTCGTTTGACCATTCAATCATAACCCACCGTGGCGGCGCTATTCAAAATGGAGCAGAAAATTGTCTATACTCAGAGTCCTTCGGAAGCCGAATTTGAGGACTTGACGCTTGGGCGTGGAACGATTCAGCTACGGGTATGATTTGTCCCGGTTTTCTTTCCGCAGCGGAACGGCTTGAGCTTGAGGCCTG
>Ga0307966_1002939_pt1 | contig 12862 bp, 17 predicted proteins | sample OrgLakmetagen646_FD_203141 | JGI IMG/M metagenome (GOLD analysis project Ga0307966, IMG submission 203141) | Saline water microbial communities from Organic Lake, Antarctica - #646 | ecosystem: Environmental > Aquatic > Non-marine Saline and Alkaline > Saline | place: Antarctica: Organic Lake... | reverse complement strand
TTTGTGTGTGCGGTTGTGTGTGTGCGTGTGTGTGTGTGTGCGTGTGTGTGTGTGTGTGTGTGTTTGTGTGTGTGTGTGTGTGTGTGTGTGTGTGTGTGTGTGTGTGTGTGTGACTGTGCGTGTGACTGTGTGTTTGACTGTGTGTTCTAGTACGTACACAGCCTTATTGTACGTGTACAAGAATGTGCAGCTTTGCAAGTCTATTCATCCCACCTCTGCCATCAAGGACCTGGTAGCAAAGGTCAGCAGCGAAGTAGCATGCAAAAATATTCACTTGTTTCCTGGCTTTTACTTATATGCAACGGAGGAAAGAGACGACCTAACACGCCAGGAATTTGTCACCAATATTTTATATCATATGTAATATCACCAATAATATTAACAACTATCCCCGAGTGACCAACATGGCTTTCAGAGGCAGGCCACAGAGCTTTGCACGCCCAGAGAATGCTCTCAAAAGGGCGGAGGAGCTTGAAAATGTGGGGCAGAAGGGCAGCGCGTTGCAGGCACTGCATGACATCGTGACCAGCAAGAAGCACCGCACCTGGTCCAAGACCCATGAGAGCATCATGATGAAGCACTTGGACCTGGTGGTGGAGATGAAGAAGCGCAACTACGCCAAGGAGGCGCTCATGCAGTACAGGAACATGTGCCAGGCGGTGAACATCAATTCGCTGGAGGAGGTCATCAAGTATTTCCTGAAGAAGACCAGCGACAAGGCGGAGGATGCGCAGAACAAAGCAGCGGTAAGGGAGGATGGTCGGGTCGGGTGCTGCACAAAAAAGTTCCCCTTCCTTTCGTCGCAATTGCGACAGCAGCTGCACACCAAAGCTGCAGAGAAATCCAGGAGATTTGTCGTTGGCATTTTCGACACGGGATGCAGCGATGGAGCAGACCTGCACCCAGACATTCCTGCCGGCTGTCGGCAGCACCATCTAACCCCTGCGCTTTCCTCTCCTCTTCCCCTTCCCTCCCGCACAGGCCACTGCCCTGGATGTGGAGGACCTGGAGCAGGATGCCTCGCCTGAGGACATCATGCTCAGCTACGTCTCCGGCGACAAAAGCAAGGTGCGGAAAGCAAGCATAATATGCTTGCTTTTCCCTCCTTCCATATCCCGGAGAGAGTTAAGAGAGAAAGAGAGAGAGAGGGGGGGTAAAAACCAAACACACAACGCAAGTGCCTGCAGTTGAATTGCTTTGCGATGCGGTCCTACACACACACAGGACCGTACCGACAGAGAGCTTGTGACGCCCTGGTTCCGTTTCCTGTGGGAGTCTTACCGCAGCGTGCTGGAGATCCTGCGCACCAACCCCAAACTGGAGGCCCTGTATGCCTTAATCGCCAACAAGGCCTTCCAGTTCTGCCTGCAGTACAAACGCACAGCTGAGTTCCGCAGGCTGTGTGACATCCTGAGGCAGCACCTCATGAACCTGGCCAAGTGGGTTGCTTGCACGTATAAGGGGTGTCGTGTGCGTGCGTGCGTTTGTCCGTTCGTAAGCGTCCTTGTGCCTCCATGCGCTCCTTTAGTATGTTTGGGTGGGTGGGTGGGGGTATGGGTGCATGGAGCTATGGAGTTTGTCAGGGAGTTCAAGCAAGAAGTATTTGTGCATACACTGCGCAAAAGAGACGTGTTTACTAGTTGGCTGAGCGCGCCATCACCACACCTTTGCTCGCAGCCGCTACCGGGAGAACCGCGAGGCAACCCCCGACATGCTGCAAGTGCACTTGGAGACCCGATTTGAGCAGCTCAAGGTATTTTGCAGTCTAGCAGAGACCCTGTAGTTAAAGACAGGGTGGTCAATCAGGAGCCTGTCTTGCCTTTTTTGGTACCTGTTTCTTGATTGCGCTAGTGTGGTTTATATTGTGGACTGTGTTACCAGTGCTAAGGCGCCCTAATCTGCTTGTGACAAGCCCAAGACCCCTCAAGTTCCGCCGTGCACCTTGCTTGCTACCAAACTTTTGTTATTAACGCTTGTCTCATTGTCCAGGTTGCATGCGAGCTTGAGCTGTGGGCCGAGGCCTTCCGCTCCGTGGAGGACATCCAGGCCCTCATCGCCCTAGCCAAGAAAGCTCCCAAGCAGCAGCTCATGGCCACCTACTACTCGCGACTCACCCAAATTTTTGCGGTGTCCAAGAACCACATGTACCATGCGTACGCGTGGCTCAAGCTCTTCAACTTCAGCAAGATGTACAACAAGAACATGACTCCCCAGGATCTGCAGATGATGGCATGCTCCGTGCTGCTGGCCACCCTGTCCATCCTGCCCTACGACGCAACGGCACAGCAGCATGATGAGTACGCGGTGGAGCAGGAGAAGGAGCGCATCCTGCGCATGGCCAACATCCTTGGCTTTGCAGTGGTAGGTTGGCGCGCAGCTGCCATTGTGTACGCATATGCAGGTTAGGAGGATACATTGTCAGGCAAATGTTGATGCCGTGTGAAATACTTTTGCTGAGCAAGCACTAGATTAAGGATATAGAATTAGCCAGTTAATATGGAGCAGATGAAAGAGGGCCTAATCATGATAAATCAAAAAAGTCGGTTGCTGGTCTTGCCAGTTCAAGCACCTGCAGCATTTGGACGCCAATTCAAAATCAAAAACATTTGATCCATCGGTAAAATTCTGCATGGCGTACGCGCGTTCCGTTTTGTCTCATGCGTCGTGAAAGTAGGGTTACTACATCCTCCTTGTCCTTGATCGACACTGAAGCTATTTCACGTATTTGAGTGTCATTGCTCGTAAAGGAGGAGATACATGTGCTGTCAATGGGGAGCCTGATGCTTTGAACCATTGCTTCAAGCAACTCTGGTACTGATCGTTGAGCTTTAGTCAGACTTGCTGTTTGGGTTCTTGCAAAATCTGCTTCATGTGCAGCATTGAACGTACCTTGACCCTCCACTCCCTTTCTTTTCTCTTTATTCATGCCCACTTATTTTTTCCCACTCTCCTTCACCCCTGCCTATGATCTCTTTCCCCCCTGTCTATGAGTACAGGACTCTAAAAAGGACTACCGCACCGTGCTTTCTCGAGCTGCCCTGCTTGGCTCCATCCAGGGACTCAACATCCTCAACATGGTAAGCTGGGAGAATCACAAAACAGTATCCATCAGAGGAGAAGACTTTTCATGCTTCTCGTGAGAAAAAAACATTTGTTTATTTCATGGCCTGTCGATTGTTGGGCAAATGGTGCTGCGCTTATCAGTAGACCACAATGTGCAACAGCTGGCAGAACAAATACAGGGTCCTTTTCCACTCCTCCTCTGTGTTCCTTTATGCTTTGCGTACAAGTTTGTAAGAATCTGCGATCTGCGTCGAATTGCGTTGAATGTAGGTGCTATACGAGAAGCGGAGGGTGAAACTGGCCCATGCACATTATAAATTGTGAAGCTCAACGATACATTCATACGCACACATGCACACTTACATACTCGCAGGTGGTCCCCGAGGTGCGCCAGATCTTTGATCTGCTGACCGCTGAGTTCAGCCCCTTGGAATTGTGCAGCCGCCTGGCTCCCCTGTTGACTCGCTTAGAGGAGATGACGCACACCATGAGCCCTGCCTCGCCTGTCAAGGACGTGGTGATGGGCCAGTATGTAGACTCTCTCAAGCAGGTACGTGTCTGTGTTTGCGCACCCAGGTGGTCGACTTACCTGTTATGTGCCACACAACTTCCATACGTGCACAGGCTAAGGACGCAAACCTTAGCCCACAGTAGCCCCTGTTGCTCGCTTGTAAATGTACATGTGTGAGTAATCATGGGCAGGCACCAAGGTTGTTCATCCTTGCAAATTCATTTTTGCCACTGTAGACCTCCCAACATGCTTAATCCAGCTTCAAGCTTGAGAGTTCTGTCTCCCCCGTTGCTGCATTCCCTTCCAGGTGGCCGTCCTGCGCCTGTTGAAGCAGCTTAGCGAGGTGTACAGCACCATGCGCATCAGCACATTAGCTGAGCTCGTGCCCTTCATGCCCTTCGGCGATGTGGAGAGTGTGGTGGTGGATGCCGTCAAGTCTGACTACTTGCAGGTGTGACGCCTTTTTTTTAGTAAAGGTTATGCAACTTTAAATCACAGGTCTACTCATACACGAACTGACTGTTGAAAGCCTGTAAAAGGAGCGTGTTGAGGCCCACTGTTTGATATCTTGCATGTAGCGTTTGAATCTACTTCATCAAAGCTCTCTCCCTTATTTGGCAACAACTCAGGCGACATAACCTGTTGAGTTACACGCAGCAGGTCTTTGCTTGTGCGAGTAAAGAAACTGCGAGTCTCAGTTAGAGCCCATAAAACCCCCTTGGACTCGTTTTACCTTGCAGGTACGCATTGACCACCGCAATGGCACCCTCCACTTTGGCAGCCAGCAGCTGGAGAACGAGCGTGTGCGCAGCCACGTGGCACAGCTGGGCCAGCGCCTGAGCAAAGTGAGTACGTGCATATCGTCTTTTCCCCTCAAAATTGAAGGTCATATATTGGGCCGATTATTTGTGCCTTGATTTTTGTAAGTTTCTGCATCTAATATTTCGTCCTGTGAATGCAAGAACTAATATGTAGAAAAAGTGAACATGGCGCCCCAGCAGCATCGGTCGCGTGTAATCTCTGAAGGGTCTTGAACGGAGCCAGTAGACTTCCCTGTGTTTCCACCCTGTCATCACACTCAGGTGCTGCACATGCTCAAGCCAGCAGGCAGCCTGGACCATGAGGAGCGACGTAACGCCATCATCACCCATGCCATGAACACGCTGGAGAAGGACCATGGCATCTACCTGGCACGCAAGGTGGGTGCAGGCACTGTGGATTCTTGTCTGAAATGCTTGGGAGAGAGGTTGCTGTGGGAACTGTTCAGGTGGGATGTTTATAGCCGAAGACTACCAACTTTTAGTCCAAGCTAAGTGGTTAATGGAGAAAACTTCTAAGATACTTTCGAGTTTTGGAATCAGCCTTAGATACTAGGGATTCTGAATGAACAATATAAAATGTTATGTTCTAAAGTTGAGGTACGTGCCACCAAATTGGCCTGAAAGTGCACAGTCTAGACTGAAAGAGCAAGCAAGGTGCACACAATTCGATCTTTGAAGAATTAAAGGAACCAAGGTGTGTTAAAAGCTTCCTTTTTCCTCACTGATCTTCCTTCTGATTGACCACGCAGCTCATAATTGAAAAGCGCAAGGAGGAGCAGGAAATGGCCCTCGTTGAAGCTGAAAAGGAAGAAGAGCGGCGCCGCGCAATCGTGGCACGCGAGGCTGAAGTTGCCGAGGAGAAGCGTCGGCGGGAAGAGGCGCTGCGGCGTGAGAAAGAGCGCATCGAGCGGGAGCTGGAAGAGCGGGAGATGGAGGAGGCAAAGGTGGGCGTGGTGGGAGCATTACATTGTAGGTAGCAGTCCCCTCTAGGTCGTCATTGAGGCACCATATCTGAGCAATCTGGCTGAGCAAAAACATGTTAGGGTGTCAGCTGTGGCAGGTTTCCTAAAAAGGATAGGCAAAAGGAATAGGAAAGGAGCAAATCAGTGTTTTTCCTTCTGATGCTCCCTTTGCTTTTGCCTGAGTAGTCAATCACTTTCTGTTTGAGTCAGGAGAAGCGGCACCTGTTTTGTTATTTTTTCCTTTTCCAATTGCTGCTGCAAACACAGATCGTGGTTCCGTGAGTAAAAGTAATTGTTAGCTTTGCATAGAACAGCTTACACACACACACACACATCCACGCACACAAATACCCCTTGCAGGCCCTATACGAGGCCAGCAAACGTGCTAAGGCTGGTGCTGGTGCAAAGGGTGCAGCAGGTGGACCGCCAGAGCGGCTAGATAAGCGCACCCTCATGCAAGAAGCTTTCACAGAGCGTATGCGCGAGCAGCAGGTAAGCAGGACCCATGAGATATGCGCGCTGCATTGCAATTGCCTAGGAGCGCGCTGTATTGCAATTGCCTAGGAAGGTTTCGCTAATGATTGTGCGGAGATGAGGGACAAACACGCTTGTGGCTGTGTGCTTGGTTTTGTTGAAAACAGCATTTCAGTATCAAACTTGTGGTTACAAAGATGTGGTTGCTGACATACATGCACACCTACTCATACACAAGGGAGCACAATTTGTAGCTCAGTTTCTCCTCGATAAGGCATCGGACACTTTTTTTGCAAGGTTTTGAAAGGTTTGGAATATGGTGCATCAATATGGCTGAGACGTAACTACTTTATTGACAACGTACATTACGGTGGCCGACAAATGATCTTGCTAATTCCTCGGGCTGTATACGAGGGATTGCCGCTGTTTTCTTATACTAAACATCCGTCTGCCAACTCCTTACTAGCTGACTCCGTCTCCTCTCCGATTTGAATCAATTGCTTTCATCAGGAGCTTGAGCGTAAGCTGGTGAAGCTAGCCAAGGCCATGGACCACTTAGAGCGTGCACGCCGTGAGGAAGAAACCCCCTTGGTGGCGCAATCTGCCCATGAACGCATTGTGAGTATGTGTGTACGTGTATGTGCCGGGTGGGTGGGTGGGTGTGGTTAAGTATGAGTGAGGGACTTCAGGCAGGATTTCTGCCTGCTCTTTCTTGGAACTCCTTGACTGCTGGCTGTGAGATGTACGGAGAGCCTCTCAAACACAAGTTTAACCTATGTTCCCTGTTGATTATCATTCCCATCTGCTATGATCAGGGTAGTCCACCACCGTATTCTGCGTTAACGCAAGCTGGCCATAAATGGAGTCCTAGGCATCAAACTATGCCTACCACCAAAAGCTTGCGTCAATTTGACAGATTGTGCCTTAAAATCTGACAACATCTAGTACTTGATGTGATGTTACATCTCACCCCACACAAGCAGCTGTGCCGTAAACGACCTTGCGATCAGCGGTATTCGTCTTACGTTCTGCTGGTACGACATGTGACAACACTTTGCCATGGATTTTCCAAAGACTAAGCTACGAGGGAAATAGCTTGCCAGATTCCCTATCAGGCTACTGCACTAGAGCGTTGTTAAGCTTTCCTAAGCTCATGTTTCTCCTGCTGTTGCACAGGAGGAGGAGCGCAGCGCCTGGATGGCCACGCAGCATGAGGACGAGGAGAAGCAGCAGGCACAGTGGCAGCAGGATATCACGTGCAAGCAGCAGCTCGCTGTCACTCAAGAAGACAAGGCCGCTTTCCAGGTAACATGTCGACGTGAACAGGACACAAAAAACATACGCGCCTGTGCTAGGCTTCCATTAGACAACCCGCTCTCGGAGTAAAAGCAACCTGAACAGCCTGCACCTTTACAAAAGAACATGTTCCCTGATCAGGGGCTTCCCTGGCAGCTTGAAAGGTGCTACCTACAAACGATGGTCATTTTGATAGATGGGTTGTGTGAGTTATGCAAATTGCTTTGTGCATGTGTGCATGTTCAGCTTGCTTTGGCTGGGCCATCAGGTTCTCCTCCAACCCATTGCCTCAGTATTCCTTGGAATTTCGGCTCTCCTTTGAATTCTCCAATTGCTCTCTTATTGACGCAGCTTGACACTTCGTGAGAACTTTCATGTGTTATGCTGAGCGTAATCTGGAAATGGTGGCCAGCTTGGGGTGATCGTACTGACAGCTAATTGAAAAGTAACGTGTTATGCTGTTCTCCTTGAACTCTGGAGGCAACTGTCTGTGGGAGCGGTGTGGGTATGCAAGGGCTTTCGACGCTTGTATTTATATCGATAGACTGCTTGCACATGCTCCCACCTTGATCTTAGCTACCTGCAACCAAACTAATCGCGCCTGCCTTAATGTACCCAGGCCCAAATTTTTGCACGTCGCCAAGAGGAGTTTGCCGCGCTACGGCACGCTCACGAGCGACAGCTGCAGGCGCGTCTAGAGCAGCTGCGCCACGAACGGATCATGGAGCGCCGCCGGGCTTACCTGGAACGCTGCAAACGCGCCGTGGCAGGCAAGGTGGCTCAGGTTGAGGCTGAGGAGGAGGAGCGTGCGGCTGTGCGCCGAAAGGAGGTGCGTCAGTACGTGAGTGTGGATTCGTGCATGTGCGCGTGCATGCGTGTATCAGTGTTTCTTTTAAGGAATTTGAAAAAGCTTGGTTTCATGTCACCCCCCAATCTGGGATTCTGAGGAATTGCGCTCTCATGCCCCAGCCATTCTTTTCCTGCCCCAGCCCGCCGAGAGGCCTGGGGCCTCCCGGCATTTGGTGTTACGTAAGTTACTGTAGGTTGTGAGGAAGCATTTGCATTATTATATTATTATAAATTAGTTTGAAGTTATAAGTTCTACCTTATAAGTAGGCAAACTGTTCTTCTAACTGAGTTGTTCATCTATTTAGTCCCGCGGTGCTTTTAGTGGCGAGACATTCCAAAATGGCCTGTGGATATGGGAAGGACTCCGCGCTTAACGCTGAGCTCTTAAACTTCACTCCCCAAACCTATACCGCGCCCCTAAGCACGTGGTTTCCTCCCAAAACTCTTTGGCTGAGAGAGGGGCCAGGTGGGGGGGGGGGCTGTGCTGATTCTGGCTTTTTTTCACGCTCACCGCTCTGATGGAGGAGGGGAAGGGGGGGCAGGCTGTGAAGAAGCGTCTGCATTTGACTTTCCATTGCCCCCCTTTGGTATGCGCTCTTCCAGAAAAGCGTGGAACTTGGTTGTGGACTCAAGGCTTGCTAATTCTCCAAGCTTGCAGCTATTGCTGATCTCATGGGCTGTAATGGCCTGCTTTCTGCACCGGAAGGTGGCTGGGCAGATGCTGCCCATGGGCCCACGAATGTTTCGCATCACTTTTTCCCTAACTAATTTGGGCTTTTGTGAATGGGGGCTTTAATATGATATTATACGTGGAATTTCTTTTGGAATATTTTTGGAACTTTGAGTGTGTGACGGCCTTGGTTGAGGGAGATAAGCTGCTTTAAATGCTGCTTTCAGTATTTAGCAAGGTGTCTTATCAAACATGTTATTTTGTCCCAAATTCCTTGCCCGATCTTTTACGACACACTTTTACAGGAGGAGCGAGAGCGTGCCATCAAGGTTCAGGAGGAGCTAGAGCGTGAGCGCAAGCGCGAAAGTGATGTCCAGGCCCGCCTGCGAGAACAAAAAGAAAAAGAAGACAAAGAGAAGGCTGCTGCCCCTGCCCCTGCCTCTACCCCCGGCAAATTTATGACTCCAGCGCAGCGAGCACGCCTTGCAGAACAGCAAGGTGCCAGTGCTGCTGCTGCCCCTGCTCCTTCCTCCACTGCCGCTCCTTCTCGTGAAGCGCCTCGTGAACAAGAAGCGCCTAAAGAAGATGGAGACAGGTGGGGTCGAAAAGAAGGCCCGCCTCCTGCAGCTGCCCCTCCTCCTCGCGAAGCTCCCCGCCCTGCTGCTGGCAAGTTCGTCCCTCCACACTTGAGAAATAAGTAGTGAGCTCGCAGTGAGGAGACGAGATTAGAGCGTCGTATGCTGGTGTGCTTGGGTTGAGCTCTTTCAATAACTGATTCATTTAAGACAACAATACAAATCTGGTCCTGGCATTTGTGTCATTTAAGTGCCCCTATCTGGTTCTTCCATTTTAATTTGCAGACTGTTTTGTGACTCTGCCCTTAATCGCCATTTCAATCTAGTAGATTGTAGTTTTTTTCCTGATATAAGGTAAGGTAAGGCAACGTAAGCTTACATCGCTATTTCTGCCTCGGGGGCATCTGACAGAAGCTTGGAAAAAGCCTGCAACCGAATTCAGCTAAACAAAAGGTGTAGCGACTATGAAAAACAAGATGAAGAGGGAAAAAAAAGAAAGGATCCAAGTTTGGGTCAGATTTATCTTCCACCTATGATAAGGTTTACAAGGAAAGTTTGGGTCAGATTTACAAGGTTTAAAAGGAAGGTTTGGATAAGAAAAGGAAAGTCGCTAGGAGCTGGGCCCAAAAAGGAGTCCGCGGAAGTTCGGCCGAAGTATGACAATAAAATGGTTTGGCCTGAGCACTCAAGAAGCCTAAGAAGTCAACAAGTAAGGCTTTCTAACATTCCGACGGAGCACAGAAAGTCCTGAAGGAAGCAGTGCCAGTACACCAAAGATGACACGCCGAAGGTCAAGCCAGTTCTAGCAACCAGAAGCCTTTCCTCACGGAAGTCTTTCAATTCCAAGCAAGCAAGTTCCTGCCTCCTCACGGAAGTCTTTCAACTCCAAGCAAGCAAGCAAGTTCCAAGAACTTACAGGCGGTACTACCCTCGCTACCCCGCTATGGCTCAAATTTGGTAATTGCTTTGCGCTACTAGACCTTGCCAGTTTTCCATATATAGTATACCAGGTAGCAGTATCTTTGTGTGCTGGGATTGGCTGCGGAACCAGCTGCTGTCTGATTGAGCTAGTTCTTGTGTTTGCTTAAGGTAAGAGATGGTTGAGGTGCTGGTCAGGCAGTGCTTTGCGCAGAGTAGGCTGTGTGGTGGTAGTTCTGCTCCTCTGACAAAGGTTAGGGGTACCTGCTCTCTCTGATTTTCAGCGTGTGGGTTTATGCTTGGTTTTTTCCCCTGGGTGGGAGGGTTTTCCAGGCAGACTTCCTTTCTAGTTCTGACTTATGGTGGGGAGATTGTGAGTCTCTTATCCTTTATCAATGCTAGGTGTGTTACCAAACTTTTGAAAGACTCCGCTGGTAGTGATGGCACTGCCAGCATGATTAAGAAGGGAGGGCGGGGTTACTTAGGTGCTCGCACCAGGCAACCCCCCACCTGTGTTACCAATGCTAGCGTAGCCTTTTTTTTCCTGCTCTTCTCGCCCCTTCCGAGCCCTTCGTCTTAGGAATTACATCAGGTGTAACTGGGTGCTACCTTAATTATTTGTTGTTGTAGCACCAGACTTGTAGCACCTACGAAAAAAAACTGGAAAGGGAAAAAAGGCACAACGCTGTTTGTGGCATTGCAGCACTCCTGATATCAGTAAATAATCAAGCATCTGCCACGACCAATTTGGTTTAAACAGCCAAGGCATTTGGCCAGCCATGCTCAACTAGGTTTAGATGCTTGTACATGGGATGATCCAGGATTATCCAGCAAAGCAACCGGCTGGTGATCCTAGGGGAAAAGTGTGCTGCTGCAATAGCAAAATGTTTAGCGAAGGATAAAAGTGGTCATTATATCCATATCCACATTAACACTACGCTCATCCCCACTCATCCATCTCCTGGCCAGCAAGAGTGATTGATCCTCACCCAGCCCTCCTACCAGCCAGAAACTCTTAACATCTGCCAATTGTTACCTTCATGCAGCAGCATAAATGCGCAGGCGCACAACGTGCATGCACACACACCCGCACACACACTCACACACACACACACACACATGCACAGGCGCACACAAACACACAGGCGCACACACGCACAGACATGTGTTGAGGTATATATCGGAGGTCTTACACACCATTGGCAAGCAAACCCGTTGTTCCAAATTACCTCAACATGATGAGCCTCTCATGTGGTGTCAGATTGTCAAATTCTCTCCAACCTTCAATGATATGTTCAAGCAGAGTGAGCTCAAACTGTTTCAGAATACTAAACTACGAGATTATATGGCATCCGAAAGCTGTTGGAACGCAGGGAAATCTTGGAGCGCGTGCAGAACCTGATAAGTCCATGTATCACTTCTGTTTGCAAGGGTCAGCCCACACAACTTTCTCAAGAAGAGGATCGTTTGAAGAAAGTAAACTGTTCCAGAATCGTATGATGCATCTGAAGCAATAGAAACAGGTTGGCATCTGACCTGTTTTGCAGAGCACGTAGTGAGTGTCAGAGCTTTTTGACACCCAGGAGTTTTGAGGAAGCCAAGATGAAGGACGTGTGCAGGGGTGGTTTTGAGGAAGCCAAGATGAAGTAAGGACGTATGCAGGGGGGTGGTTTTTGAGGAATCGTATGTCAGAGAAGAAGTAGCCCATACTTGACAACTGTACAGATCAACTGTCAAAGCGAAGACCTGGAGAAGTCACACACAGCATGGCGTGTTTTCTGTGTTCGACACCCTTGCTGTCACCAATTCTGTAAACTCTGGCTATGGCATACCTGAAGTTGTCTGCCATCTTCTGTATGTATACTTCCATCACGAGTAAGATTGATTTCAAGGTATTTGAATTGAGTGACAAGTTCCAGAGTGTGCCATCGTACGTGAAGGTGGGAATCGCAGAAGTATCCCTGCTGAAGAAGACCATAATTTTCGTTTTGTCAGTGTTCGAATCTCGTTTTGTCAGTGTTCAGCTTAAGCCCTTTAAAACGTGTGTAGTCATAGAATTTGTTCAGCTGGAAGTGCAGACGTTCAGCTGCGTTTGAAGTGAGAGCAATGTCAGAAGGAAGGACTTGTCCAGACTGTATCTGGCCACTAAGTGCCGTGCAGGTGGTTCATGAATGGATCGTCCAGGCAGCAAGTCAGGCAACACTTACTTGGGTTTGCACAAAATGTGATTGAAGGTGCACAGTCATGACTCAGCAGGAATAGGAGAAATGTCAGACCGTTTGTTCGCAGTCATCAGCTTGTAAACCTCTGGGCTGCGAGCGTCATGAGCCCAACCATCTCATCTGCCTTCTCTTTTTTAGTTTTCTGAATCTGCAGTAAGAGTATTGTTGTTGCAGCTCAGCAAAAGGTTGCATGTTGTTGTCTTTTCCATCTGATACGTCTTTTGTAATCACGGCACGTTGCGTCATACCAAGGAGCCATGGGAAGGCCCAGCTGCATTCTGTGCGGCATTTGTCTTGCTGTCATACCAGTGGCATCAGCAGCAAGCGTAATGAGATCTAGGAAGTGTTTCTAACATAATTGATGTTCTTGATTGCGTATAGAGTTCCAAAAATATTGGAGGACAGTCTCATTTTCAAGCATGTGTGAAACCAACGCGTCTTTGTGCTCATCCCTCCAAACCATATGTTTTCCTTTCCCTTTCCTCAGGTCTGACCTGACCT